>Ga0210025_1002276_pt1 | contig 19150 bp, 23 predicted proteins | sample CryGeyme20150102_FD_183989 | JGI IMG/M metagenome (GOLD analysis project Ga0210025, IMG submission 183989) | Groundwater microbial communities from Crystal Geyser aquifers in Utah, USA - Crystal Geyser metaG 2015-0102 (SPAdes) (version 2) | ecosystem: Environmental > Aquatic > Deep subsurface >...
CGCCCATTGCGGTGAGGTGCGCTCAATGTAATCCAGCGCGTAGTCTTGGCTGACATCACCCGTGACTTTCACATAACGCTCCGCCTGCGCGCAGCCGTTATCCAGTTGATTACCAGCGTCGGATTGAGAGATCACCAGTGCGGGTACTTGATTAACTTTGAACTGGGTAAATGCGGGTGGGTGGACGACTGCCTCAACACGATGCTTTCCCAATAGATCAGCAATGCGCTTCGACATGTCGGTTAATTTATCGCCAGTGAAGCCACGGAAAATCAGCCGCGCGCCCGTCCTTTCCGACTGCTCCACGATGCGCATCAAACTTTCGCGCGGCATTGAAAATGACACAAACACCATCAGTTCAGGCGCGACAGGTGGCTGGTTTGCAATGGGCGACTGGCTGAATTGTTTAGCCATATCCGAAGGATTCACTTTTGCTGCCGTTTGCGGCAAGTTGTCGAGCTTGGGTGCTGGGGCGCGATATTGATTAACGACACGCTCAGTAACCTCTTTGAGTATTCTGTTTGAGCGTTCCATATCTGTTTCTGCGCCAACTTGTTGCACCAGTAAAATAAGTGCCGAAGAAAGTAGGGCGCGCGAGGCAAGGTTTCTCATCAAAATGCCCCCTGGCAGCAATCGCGTTTTCTAAAAATCATGTAGGCAAAGTCCTCACCAACAGCAGGTATCTCCTTATTCGCCCCCCAAATAACGGTTGTGCGGCCTAACGGCTGACAGCATCTGCCGTTGATTTTATTTTGCGCGACGGGGAAGTGCATCTGGTACTTGTAGTTGGTCTTGTCCATGAGCAATTGAGGGTAGTAACCGCACATGCCGTTATCCCCAGATGCCGCAGACATCAAGCCCTCGCGGTGCATCTTGGCGATCAGGCGCGACACGATCAGGCTGGATGCCTGTACCCCCCCGATATGCGAAGCAACATGCCCATTTAACGGATACATCGAACCTTGGCATCCCGCACACCAAAACAGTGTGTTACTGCCAAATCCAACCGATGACATCACACAGTCCGCGCCACAGGCTAGTCGAGAAACAAGGTTGCCAAATAAAAACGAATCCGGGTTGATGATGCTGGTCATTTCGTCGTCGTTCCACAGCGGGTCTAGCTCAGTGAGATAGGCTACATCAAAAATGTTTTTTTCTAGGCACGGGCTATCAACGATTAAATCGAGCAAGGCAAAAATTGGATCAATATACCAATGGGCTTGGTAAAAAGAACTTGTGTCGGTATGATCTTTGGTCTCTTGTGTGCCGTGCGGCGCGTTGAAGCCAGGATTCATATCCACCCCGCCAAGTGTCGTCATGCAGAAGGGTTTGCGCACCACATCAACGTGTCGGATTGGCTCCCAAAAACTAATTTTTATCCCAGGGTTGATGCCACATAAACAGAGGGGCGAACCACCCGTACTTGGCGTGTCCTCTTGCCCAAGCGAAATAGGTAGCGATAGCGCGCCGCCACCCAATCGGATAGGGAAAGCGCAGCTCCAGCAAATATCGGTAATCAGATTCGGAAACCGCCCATGGCAATCCAGCGACGCATTAGCCGTGCCAGTGCAAGCCAACAACAGCCAAGCAAACCCTATTTTAGTAACGTAGCTCATCTATCCTCAACCTCTTTCCTTCTTGCCTCACGATGGCGGGTACTTGGGTGATAGCAAAACGCCTGGTCAGTTTGCCACCCTGGTCAAAATAAACCGACATTTTCCATTTGCGCATGAGATCAAGCGGCTCACCCGCTACCAGCACCAACTTGACGGGGCGATCAGAGGCGGCAGTGATTTTTTTGCTAAATTCCAACTGCTTGGCATCGCGCCCATCCACGAATAACAGATATTTGTTCCAGCCGATGTAATCCAGTGGATTGATGCGCGTACCACGGGGATAAAGGATTCTGCCAGTCGCGTCGGTAATGTCCTTGTCTGTCACCATCGAGGGGTCATAGTAGCGGGTGTTGGCGTTGGCAGTCGCTTTAATGCCAGGGATGGGCTTGGGGTGTTCTATGCCATCAATGACACGATTTTTGTAGTCGTTCTGGAATTTGGCGAGTTCGCCAGTTTTTTCCATGTGCTTTAACTTGTGCTGTATTACCGCTATCAAGTCGCGCTCGGTGATGTCATAGGTTTTGCCAACCACACCAAGGTCTTCTGCTGTGCTAATCACAGGCAAAATCAGCAACGCCGCCAAGAACGAGTATTTTTTCGTTCTAGTCATTATCGCCACACTTGAGCCAAACGATATTTACCGCAGTCTCTCCAGCCCCGATTGCAGCCAGATTGGGTGCAATTCTCACCATAGTATTTACAACACCCAGATAATTTTCTCCTTCCGCTGCCAACCAAGGAATAGTTGGGCAATTGGCAAACCATATGTTTTCACAACACCCAATCTCTATTTCGATTCTATTTTTTTTCATATAAACCACCATTTTTAATGAGAGTGCCACACCGATTAACTGCCACCGATACAACTGGCGCAACCGATGCGGGCGATGCGAATTGCAGATTGATCATTTCTGGTGTTGGTTTTGACCGCTTTACTTTGACAGCTCTGACCTTGCGCAATGTAGCTTTTGTTGCCGCCACCGTTTCAACGGCATTGTCTGGTATGTTTGGGAGGGGGACTGTTTTTAACTCAGGTTGTAGGGATGGGTTTTTCCCCTGGAACAACTCGCTGACTTCGCTGGTAAATTTAACCGACAAAAAATTCCCATCAGCAAAATCCATTCTGCCCACCTTGGCGGTATCAGAGGCAACTTCCATCCAGCCGTTTTCAAATAATCCATCAAGTATTTGTTTGCCAGTGAAGCCATACCCCTTGAAACTATCTGGCCATTTGCAATACACATGATGATTGATGTCGCGTGTAATTAGGGTTGCCGCGTCCTTGCGACCCTCCGCGAGGTCGGACAAAAACACCTTTAGCAGCTCGCCAGTAGCCCCAGATAGAGTTGCAATTGTCAATTTGGCAGGCTGGGTATCCACAGAGGACTGCGGTTGTTCGGCGGGTTGCGCAGTGGAAGGCTGAACCTCAGATTGTTCGACCATAACGGCCTTGGCAACAAGCGGGGAGGGCGGTTGCATTTCTACGGCAACACTCACATCTTTTTCCTGTGCAGCCCCAGAAGGGGTCGTTTGATCGCATAAATTGATTTGCAATTGTGCGGTGTTGGCCGCCTTATGTTTGCCGCTATTAGTCAATACGGATGTCTCATTCGCATTCGCATCCTCGTCCTTCTTGTCAACCACGCTACCATCTATGCTGGCAATAGGAATTGAGCCTAATAGCGCTTGGTCGCGTAAACGAATACATTGAAGTCTTAGGTCTGGGATTTTCGCGGTAAGCACATCTGGAGCAACAAAAAAAAATGGACTTCCTTTTTCTTCGCGTACCAGTGCGATGCCGCGTTCCGCCATCATATCGAGGATGCCGTCTACGGATTTTGGTAAGCCAGGGATATTTTCTTCGCGCACGCGCTGCGCCATTTCATCGCCAGCCTTTGGCCAAACCAAATAAGTATGGTTTTTTACGCACCACACCCTTGCGCCGGGCTCGTTGATTCGCCACACACCTTCACGAAGCAAGTTGCGCATAATGTCGCTCAGATAACGCTCGATAGGCACACCAATCTCGTAGCCTGCCATCGCTACCCCCATAGATTTAAGGTCGCGCTCAACACTAACCTGATCCGACTTGACGATGTTCTCGTAGATTTGGTTTTTAGCACCCGGCGTATTGGTTAGCGATTCAGATAGCCATTGCATAACATCCGTGCTGCCTTCGCTAATCCAGTCGCGCGACTCTTTACTAACCACGCCATTGAACAGCGTGGCGGCGATACTGGTATGGGATTTCCCTCTTCCTTCGTTCCAATGAATGAAGTAGTTGTTTAGCTTGTTCTGGGTTGCCCAATCATAAAGCCCGCAAATATAAGGATGCCATTTGATTTCGCCAGAGCGATCCGTCACCGTAAAATCAGTAACAACCTTGCCAAGATCATGGCAGATACCCGCAAAAAATATAGCCACCCTCCAACGAGGCTCGATCAGGCGGCGTTGCTGTGGCGTAACAATGCCACGAATTAGCTTTCCATCGGCAGCCTGCAACGAATACAGTCCCACCTCCAAAGAATGACATAACAGCCCGCCCGCCCCGCGATGATGGTGCGATTGCGATGCGGGCAGTAATTGATACATATTGGCCAAGCGCGTAATTGCTGGATAGTAGTGCGTATCCAGCAATTCCTTGTTAGCGATAATCTCGCCTATTCTGCGAATTAGCTCGCTTTGCGTCTCAAGCAAGGTTTCCGGGGGGTAAACGGGCAATCCCTCCATAAAAGGAGGGTATCGCGGAATTTTTTGCAAATCCTCAATCCGTTTTTGCTTGACTGCTTTCGCTACATTAGCGTTTACCAATACCAATGGTGATAACAAGCCAAATCTGCGAAGAATCCGATCGGTGAAGGTAGTCATGACTAAAACAATGGGAACGCTCTGCCGATAATCCAACTGCTTGGCACTAAACCAATGGCAGCATAGCGCGAGTCAAAACTTTTCAAGTGATCCGCTTTAAGATAATAGTGTCCAGCGGGAATATGACCGTTATAACCCAGTTCCTGAATAGGGTTGCCTTGAGTTGTCAAGGTTCGCGCCTCCCCCATGAACTTGCCGTTTACATAATACTTGCGGTCTTTAGAGGTTATCATGTCACCAGACACGCCCTCGCACCGCTTAATCATCTGAGTACCCTTGAAGTAGATGAAGTCATTCCCGTAGGATATTGCAACATACTCACCACGCTTGGGCAGCACGCCTTTTTGCACAAGGTACAAATGATCAGGTAAGCTAACGCTCAAGTTGACTGATAGTGTAAAGTTCAACGCAAACAACCAGTACGCCATCAAACCCAGTATATATATCAGGTAATAGCGACATAAATGGGTATATAAGGCATCAATTTTCTGGTTTAGCCAGAAAGGGAGTTCAACTAATTTGTATATTCTTTCCATGCGGAAATTCTGCGCGGAAAAGGAAAATCATGTGGCAAATTGCTTAACGATTTTGCTCAGTAGTTTTCCACAGTCAATTGCATTGCAACCTCGCCTCATCAACAAAACGCGTGAACAAACCATCCTCTATCGAGCTGCTAATTTCCAAGCGGTCGCGCGCGCGCGTCATTGCAACATAGAACAAACGTCGTTCGTCCTCTTCGGTGGAATCTGGGTGAGGGATAGTATTGTCCTCTGCGCCCAATATCCAAACATTATCGAATTCAAGCCCCTTGGAAGAGTGCATGGTTAAAAGCGATACGCCACCAGATGTTTTGTCGCCGAATTTTCGCATAATCACATTTAGCCGTTGAGCAACGCTACCATTCAACTTTGATAGCGCGACGGCTAAATCGCCAATCATCTTGCCATTACTATTCAAAGGTGTTTTTTTGGGTAGTTTTCTTTCAATGGAATCTCTGAGCCAGCCTGCGGCCGCATAGATAGCCAAAGTCACTTGTCCGTTCTTTGCTTGACCAAGCCAATCTATACGACCTTTTTTCAACCCCACAATAATTTTCCTTGTTCGCTCGTCATTTTCTGAAGTTTGCGACAAAATATAATCCAAGAGTTGCGTACAGTTTTTCTTGCTATCAGTACTATGGTTGAGCAGGTGGGGTTGTATCTTGCATACCGATAACGCGTTAGCCAATCCAGTAAGGTCGTCCCGTTCAATATTCCTTATCAAACCAACAAGGGCGCTACCCACAACACCATCCCATACCGACTTCCCTCCAGAAATAGAGTATGGTATTTGGCTTTTCGCCAATTTTGCCTCTATGGACTCAAGGAGAGTGTTGCTGCGTGCAAGTACCGCCCACCCCGTAGGGTTGCCGCTCATTTCGATTGCATTACAAATTATTTCGGCTTCATGATTTCTATCGGACGCACGATGCAACCCAATTATTCCCGTATTGCCACGGGCGGCATGAATTGCTTTGTTGGCTCGATTTTGATTAAGGCTAATAAGAGCCGATGCGTGAGCAATAATATTGGAAGCACACCTGTAGTTAATAGGGAGCGTGATTTCTTGGCTAGAGAGAGTTTCAGAAACAAGCATCATGCCGCTGTAGCCCATCGCGTGGCGAAACGCATACAGACTTTGGTCGTCATCCCCAACTATGGTCACTTCCACGCCGCTCTTGCCATGTAACATCACCCACTCACACTGCACCGCATCCATATCTTGAGCTTCATCAACCAACAACCAGCGCACCGACAAGGGATGAATTGTTTTTTTTGCCATTCCGCGAGTTGCCAGTAACAAAATATCAGAGAAGTCCATAGAATCCTCCGCAGCCAGCGCATCTTGGTAGGCGGCGTACACATCCTCTATGGCGGAATCGGCAAACAACTTGGGAGACACAGAGGCTTTTGCGCCGTCTATGGCAGAGACAATTTTCTCAAAAGGCAAATCACACTTGTGTTGCAAATAGCAACGACGCAACAATGCCAATCGTTCACCATCTCCTAACAAGCGATTGGTAACCATTCCAGCGCGCCTTAGTTGATTCAGCGCGATAGAATGGAATGTGCCTACCGCCAAGCGATTGGCAACCTCCTTGCCACACGCCTCAAGAATACGCAACTTTAGACTAGCTGCCGCATCCCTTGTGAATGTCACGGCGCACAGTCGGCCTGTTGTGTTCTCTGTCAACAATCGCGCAGCCCTCGCAGACAACACACGCGTCTTCCCAGACCCTGGACAGGCTAATATCGTAGAGTGTCCAACAGACCGAACGGCACGCTCTTGGTGGTGATTTAGTTTTTGCGACACAGCACCAATTTAGGCGGTAACAGTCTCAGAGACCGCCACAATTAGCGTATTTGGAATTTCGATTTCGTCCAAGTCATCGCCTTCTGTTGGCATATCTACTTTGATGACATCAGCCTTTTTTTCTTTGGATTTTGCCAGAGATTTTTCAGTGGACTTGGCATCCGTCGAGGCTGGCGGAGTAGGAATTGTGCGCTTTGCCGCAGCGAATGCGCGGGCAGAGATTTTTTCGATCTCAGAACCCGCCGAAGCAACGACCTTGCGCCACTCGCGCTCATTTTTAGCTTTTTGCTCGTCGCCCATAAACCCGGATAGCCATGCCGCATGTAGTAATCCGATCAAGCTGTCAAACTCTCTAATAAGCTGGAGGTATCTTCCAGATTTAGCACTTGTGATATTAACCGCGATCAAAGATGTGTTGGTATAGGAGACAGAACTCAATTCCATGCCATTATCCTCAGCAACTTTGGTTATACGAGCTGCTTCTTCGCGGATATTAGCCATTGCTACGTTGATCACATGATCCACCGCACCATTAACCTTCATGATTTCGCTTTCATCGTTCAATATAACTGGCAGAACCACGCTAATGCCTCTCAAGGCATAATCGCAGCCCTCGTAATTACTCACCAACAAGGATTGAGCGGGGGTTGAATTCAGCCTGATCTGCTGAACCAGAAAAGGATTGCTAAACTCAGCGGAATTCGTGCGGCGTTTGGCCGCAACCCTTCTTGCGCTTTTGGGTGACTCTGCTTTGGGTTTAACCGTTGTTTTAATTTCTTCGGAAACAGACATTACGACTCCTTTTTAGCGTTTAACAGAGGGTTAAATTCTGCGCGGAAAAGGAAAATCATGTGGGAAACTACTTAACGATTTTGCTCAGTAGTTTTGCAATTTCTACAAAAAATAACAATAAACTTGCCCTTGCAGGAAAGAAACGCTTGTGCTAAGGTTTTGAACATCTTACCCAGATGCGTAATGCTCTGGTTGATAGTGTTAGCCGAACACTCAAAAGAGACGGCAAAATGTAGTTAATCAACCCAAGCGGGGACACTTCCCCGCAAGGGCATGGTGTCCCTTTTTTTGTTGTATATAAAGAAGGAGTTCACCATGTTGCTTGTATTTTTTGCTTGTTGTTTTTCTGGTTACATTCTGAGCCGCCCAGTAGTACGGGCACTCGGCCTCTAGACAATCAACCCATCGGGGACACGTTCCCGCTGGGCATGTTGTCCTTGCTTTAATTTTTATTGAAAGGAGGACACATGCAACATGAACATGCTGTTATCAAATTCAGAAGTGTTATGAAACTATCAATTGAGTTGCCTGATTTTGATTCGCCAGACGGAGTAACACTTAAAACATTGACTGCATACGTTGAAAAACGCGGCAGTCAAAGTGTTGAAGAGTTTGTCAATCTTTGTTTGGCTAATACACTCGGATTTAGACCACCAATTGAAGGCTCAACTGAGCGTTTTCCTGAACTTTCAAGGATCAGAAATTCGCTTAAGCAGCCTTAAGTTAACCAACACCCATTTGCGGGAAGGAGTTCAGCATGAAAATGCAATTCTCCCCGCAAGTCGGGGATGTTTGTTTTTGTCATTTACCTGAAGAGGGTTTTGCAAAACAAGCGAAGTTGCGCCCAGTCATTATTTTGGACGCGGCCATTGAAGATGGAATTCAATATCTAACGGTCGCTAAAGACACAAGTCAAAATATTGACAAGTGTTACTTGGGCGAGTTTGTTGTAACCAGTTCAACAGACCTTCGTGTTTGTGGCTTGGTTAAACCTACAAAATTCCAGTTAAACCGTATAGAAAAACTGCCATTGAGCGATCAATGGTTTGAAGGGAAAATTGGCTCATTGCCAACAACGCTTCATCCAGCATTAGTTAGGGCTGCGCAGGAAACTGGTCTTATCTAACAATCAACCTACCCAACGGGGATACCTATCCCCTTGGGGCATGGTGTCCCCTTTTTTGTTTTTAACAAAAGGAGAACACCATGTTCCTAATCATTATCGCTTGCTGCATCACAGGTTACGCCATCAGTCGCCCAGTTGTTCGGGCACTTGGTTTGTAATCAACCCTATCGGGGACACTTCCCCGATAGGGTCTGTGTCCCTTCTAACTTTCAAGGAGACACAAATGAAGCGCATCGTCAGAGATTTGCCAATAAAAATTTACCACTCCAGTGACGCGATTTCGCACAGTGGCATCGTGCAATTGCTCAAGTCGCCGGAGCACTACAAAAACTACAAGGAAGGAATCGTTGAACCCACACCTGCAATGGAGTTCGGTTCCGCGTGCCACTCATTCATCCTTGAACCAGAGCTATTTGCCAAGGAATACGTGCTTGCGCCGAAGTTCGACAAGCGCACCAAAGAGGGCAAAGAAGCTTCTGCAAAATGGGACGAGGAAAATGCAGGAAAAATCCCATTGACCGCAGAGCAGATAGACGCGCTTGCCGCAATGCGGGTAAGCGTTTTCAATCATGCGGGCGCAGCCAGAATACTTAAGGACGGCGAAGCTGAAACATCCTTGTTTTGGACGGACGAATACACTGGCTTGCAATGCAGGATTCGCCCCGACTGGATGTTTGATCGCGGCATTGCAGACCTCAAAAGCTGCATCACCGCCAGCAAGGACGGCTTCTCGAAAGCAGTCGCAAACCTTGGTTATGATGTTCAAGCGGCGTTTTATATTGATGGCATGAAGGCGGTGACTGGGAAATCGGTCAACTTCTACTTCATCGCCGTTGAAAAAACCGCACCGTTCTCGACGGCCTGCTACATGGCCAGTCAGGAAATGGTCGAAGTCGGGCGTGCCAAGTATCGCGGCGCGCTTGAGTTGCTGAAATGGTGTCAGGAAAACAAGCAGTATCCTGGCTATCAGCCTAATGGCGAGGTCGAAACAATTGATCTTCCACGCTGGGCAGCGAACTTCGATTTGGACGACTAAAACACTCACATGCAGCAATACCACCCAAGCGGGGACACATCCCCGCAAGGGCATGGTGTCCTTTTTTTATCAAGAAGGAGAGGCATCATGGGAATCATTATTTTGTTTATTTTTGCATTTGGCATTTTTTCGTTGCTACGCGAATTGTATAGAGGCGTTGCAAAACGCTTCCTTACCGCAAAAGCACCCGCAAAGACTTCTTATTCGGTCCAGGAAAAAGACTGGGAAGGTTATGACAATCCTACATTTATCAGGCGTGACATAGCTTTCCCTGTATTAACCGAGAAGAAACGCAATCGCAAACCTAGGATTGCGCAAGTGCAATTACCTGTTTTTTAATTTTTAACCCAAGCGGAGACACCATACCCGCTTGGGGGGTGATGTCTCCGCTTTTGTAAGGAGACATATATGAACAAGGAGCAGATTAAGCATGTAGCTGAAGTGCTTAAGGATGTGGCTATTGGTCAATTCATGTTTTTTGGGGGCAAGAACCTTTACCTTTACACCAAAAATGTGGATTATGATGTCTTTATATTGGTTTTGTCGGGAATGCTGTATTTGGTTGTACACGGCATTATCCATGTAATTCTATCAGAACTGGAGGATTGAAAAATGCCCAATGACTACATTCTATTAGCGATTATTTCTGTGATTCTGATTGGCGGCGGCTTATTGCTACTTTCACAAGCGAAAAGCTATCGTAGCCGACGTAATCAGAACAAAGATCATCGAAACAGCATCAAACACGCAAGTAATTAGTCGGTTGATCTGACTCAAACCCAAATGGGGACACATCCCCTTAGGGCATGGTGTCCCTTTTTTTGTTTTTTTACTCAAGGAGACGCATAATGAGCAACATGAATTTACCACTAGAAATTTACGACATCTTGGAACGCAAGCTCGGTCGTGATGATGCGATGCCAGTTGCGAAAGCGATTGAGGTATCTTTATCGCACATCGAGAAACACAGTTATGAATTTGCCAATCAGCGCAAGCTAGAGGCAAAAGAAGAGCTGAAAGTTGAACTTCGCAATGAACTTTCCACGAAGGAAGACCTTGCCAAGATGGATGGTTCATTAAGACAAGAAATTGCCAAGATGGATGGTTCATTAAGACAAGAAATTGCCAAGATGGACAAGAAATTTACCGTTTTGTGGCTAATCACGATTTTTACGGTAATTTTCGTCAACCAGAACACGTTAGAGTTTTTGGCACGCATACTAGGTTTAGTGAAGTAATACAAGCAATTCATGCTCATCGCGTAATGCGTTGAATTGATAGTGTTAGCCGAACACTCAAAAGAGACGGCAGAATGTAGTTAATCAACCCAGCGGGGATACCTAATCCCTTCTGGGGCATGGTGTTCCTTTTTTTGTTTTTAACAAAAGGAGAATTACCATGTTGCTCGTATTTTTTGCTTGTTGTTTTTCTGGTTACATTCTGAGTCGCCCAGTTGTTCGGGCGCTTGGTTTGTAATCAACCCTATCGGGGACACTTCCCCGCAAGGGCATGGTGTCCCTTTTTTTGTTGTACCTAAAAGGAGAATCATCATGTCACTGAAAAATCGCAAAATCACAGCAATTGAGCGAGTAAAATCAAAAGCGTTGAGAGTGGCTCTTAATGCTTTTCGCAAAAATCCTGCCCTTGGCGAATGCCAAGCAAAGCAATTGTTCACGGAAATCGTGAGCAAACTACAACAAGGAATGGATGAAGAAGCTGTCGTTAACTTCGTTATCCAATCACACGCGCAGCCTAATCAGTTGTCGTTATAAGTTTGCAGCACCCCAACTGGGACACCCTCTGTCCCTTCTGGGGCATGGTGTCCCTTTTTTTGTTGTACCTAAAAGGAGAATCATCATGTCTTTGCAAGCACTCAAAAACATCCGCAACACCAACAACAACGCAGCTAAATCCGAGCAACAGCAAGGCTTTCCTGCGATGCTCGAACAGTTCAAAGGCGAAATCGCCCGCGCGCTGCCAAAGCACATTAACCCTGACCGCATGGCGCGCATTGCGCTTACCGCGTTTCGTATGACACCGAAGTTGGCAGAATGCGATCCGCGCAGCGTGTTTGCTGCCGTGATCCAGTCCTCGCAGCTTGGACTGGAAGTAGGGTTGATGGGCGAAGCTCACCTTGTTCCATTTGGCGGCCAGTGTCAGTTAATTCCAGGCTATACCGGATTGATGAAGTTGGCACGAAACAGTGGGCAGGTCGTTGATATTTACGCCGAAGCGGTGCGTATGAACGACAAGTTCGCGCTCAAGCTTGGTATGGAACGAAATTTGGAACACGAACCACTAACCGCACCGGGCGGCTTTCCCGCGTCGGATGAAGAGCGTGGGGATGTGGTCGGTTTCTATGCGGTCGGCGTTTTGAAAGATGGTAGTCGCACATTTGTCGCAATGGGGCGCAAAGAAGTAGAGCGCATCCGTGATGGCAGTCGTGGCTACCAGGCAGCCAAGAAATACAAGAAGGAATCCACTTGGGATACCGACTTTGTCGCAATGGGGCTGAAAACGGCAATTCGCCGCATCTGTAAGTTCTTACCGAAATCACCAGAGTTGGCAACAGCATTGGCGATGGACGAACAAGCAGGGCGACAAAATCTTAACCTCGACGACGTTATCAACGGCAGCTACACGCCAGTTGTTGACAAAGACACGGGCGAAATTGTGGATGTGGCTGATGGCGGCAAGACTGGCAACAGTAATGCGGCAACATCAACCAAACTCGAAAAGCTCGAAAAAATTGTTGCCGCATTACGCGATGCCAATTCGGTTGAAGCATTGGACGAAATCTATATCCGTGCCGAAGGCGACTTGGACGATGCAAATCTTGAAATTGCTATGCGTGAATATCGCAAATGCAAAGATGCGATTAGCAATAGCCTGATTTAACAAGCAACACTCACCTTACGGGGACATTTCCCGTAAGGGTTGTGTCTCATTTTATTTTAATTTTGGAGGCACAAAATGGGGGCAATATTTGACATGAAGGCTTTTTTTCGCTGGCTTGAAACCTCAAGCGAACGAGAGCTGCTGCAACGCAGAGATCAATTGCAACATGCGATAGAACATAAATTCACGGAATCAAGCGTCATTACTGATGCCAAGTATCTTCTGAAGGAAATTGAGCAGGAGATGTTGGCTAGGACGATGAGATAACCTTCAAAGAAAGGGAATTGCGACGTTCCAGAATACCGAACAGGCGTTCTATATCGTTGTCACGCCCTTCAATGATGGCTAACAGGGCTTGCTGTTCGAGGCGGCTTGAATAGTTTCGATTGCGAACACGCTTGGCAATCAGAAATTCAACATCAACAAATTGAAGACCTAGTGAATCACATAGGTTTTCAAATTCTTGCTGCTCAAGCAGTTCAGGCGTGGAAAACAGGATGCGTTTTTTGCATTCCAGTTCTTCTTTGCCTCCAGTAATAACCGTGAAGGATGGTTTTCGTGATTCATTCATGCGTCCAGTCTAACACGATCAAAACCCAACGCGGGATCACCATATCCCGGTTGGGGCATGGTTACATCACAAAAATTGTTGTCTCCGAGATGAAAATGCTCGGTGGGTGCGACGTGAAGTCGTGTAAGTAACTGTTTGATAACAGAAATAGTTAATCAAACCTGTTGTTTTCCCAACAGTAGCCTACGAGGGCAGGCGTGGCCGGTAACGGCTGGGTCTGAAGCCCCTCTGACAATGTAGCCCACTCCGAAAGGATGATGCTAAAGCCGTGAGGCAGAGGCGGAACTGCGAGCATTACGCGGTAGGGAACTAGGCTTGGAAGTAAGGTGAACATAAGTGAAGCAGTGATAAATCTCGTTACATTTGAATTGCTCAAAATGCTAAACGGCCACTTGTGGTCATAGGGCAATAACCAAAATGGTAAGTATGCGGACTTGACCTTCCACCGTGATCAAGCGGAAACAAAGACATACCGGGAAACAGCTGTCACCTAACCTTCCAGTGTTATTTACATGAAACACGATAAGCCCGTACATCCGCCCGCAAGGGCAAGCCGACCGCAAGGAAAGCTGATGGATGTGCGGGTATAGGATGTCAGAAAAAGCGAACGCTGTCCTGTAATGGGATAGATAAGGATTGAGGCGCAAGCCAACATCATCCTGTCCGAAAGGAAGCAGACTTCTGATTGGTCTCTCTTTGCAAGAGAGTATGTAGAACTTCAAAAGGAGGTAAAGCAAATGACGACTATGAAATCTGTAGTTGGTGCGGCCTCTGGCTGTGAAGTGGATTGGCACAGTCTCGACTGGGCGCAAATTCACCAAACAGTTAAGAAGCTGCAAATGCGTATTGCAAAGGCAACAAGGGAAGGTAGGTACGGCAGGGTGAAAGCCTTGCAATGGATACTGACCCACTCGTTCAGCGGCAGAGCAATTGCCGTCAAACGGGTTACTGAAAATCAAGGCAAAAAGACACCGGGCGTGGACAAGGTTGTGTGGGACACACCGGAGTTGAAAGCTGAAGCTGTTATGTCGCTCAAGAAAAGAGGCTATCAGCCTCAACCTTTGAGAAGGGTATTTATACCCAAAGCAAACGGAAAGATGCGTCCGCTAGGAATACCGACGATGAAGGACAGGGCAATGCAAGCGTTGTATTTGCAAGCTCTTGAACCCGTCTCGGAGACGAAAGCAGACCCAAATTCTTACGGGTTTCGACCCATGAGAGCTAGCAGAGATGCGGCAGAGCACTGTTTCAAGGCACTGGCGAGGAAGAACTCGGCGCAATGGGTATTAGACGCAGATATATCCGGTTGTTTTGACAACATCAACCATGACTGGCTGTTGAATAATATCCCTATGGATAAAGTGATGCTTCAGAAATGGTTGAAATCTGGCTTTATATGGAAGGGGCAGTTGTTCAATACGGAAGCAGGTACGCCGCAAGGTGGAATTATCTCGCCAACGTTAGCGAATATGACTTTGGACGGAATGGAAGAGATGCTCAGGAAGCGTTACGGCGCGAAATGGAGCAAAGAAGCCACGAAGCACAAGGTCAACCTGATTCGGTATGCAGACGACTTCGTCATAACTGGCACAACGAAAGAAGTGCTGGAAGAAGTGAGGGAGTTGATGGTGGAATTTTTGAAAGACAGAGGTTTAACGCTGTCGGAAGAAAAAACCAAAATCGTGCATATTGAAGAAGGTTTTGACTTCCTCGGATGGAACGTGCGCAAGTACGATGGAAAGTTACTCATCAAACCTGCGAAAAAGAATGTGCAAACGTTCCTGCGGAAAGTTCGAGGAATAATCAAGGAATCCAAGACAGTGAAGCAAGAAAATCTGGTGAAAATGCTCAATTCGGTAATCAGGGGTTGGGTGAATTATCACCAGAACCAAGTAGCGAAAGAAACCTTCTCAAAGGTGGATAACGTTATTTGGAAACAGCTTTGGCAGTGGGCTTGCAGAAGACATCCGAATAAATCAGCCGCATGGGTGAAGTCGAAATACTTCATACGTGAGGGTCTGAGGAATTGGGTGTTTGGCACGGCGGTTGAAAATGATAAAGGCGAAAAAGAAACTGTGAAGCTGGTGATAGCCAGTGACACACCAATTAAACGTCACGTCAAAATCAAAGGAGCGGCAAATCCTTACGACCCTGATTTTGAGATGTACTTCGAGAACAGGCTTGGCCTGTCCATGAAGGAAAGTCTCAGGGGAAGAAATAGGTTGCTGTACCTGTGGTATTCACAAGATGGAATGTGTCTGAAATGCGGAGAGAAAATAACGAAGGACACGGGATGGAATCTTCATCACGTTCTTCCAAAAGCCCAAGGCGGTGATGACAACATGAACAACTTGGAATTGCTACATCCGAACTGTCACAGGCAACACCATAGCCGAGAAAGAAAGTAGGTTGCTGGCTCTGGTCAAACAGGGCCTTGCAGAGGCTTGAGCTGTATGCGGGGAAACTCGCACGTACAGTTCTTAGGGGGGGATGGTGCAGTAATGCATTGTCTCTACCCGACGAACAAAGCGTCAGACGAACATCAAGTTGCTGAACCCGTAGCGAAAACAACCGCTCGCAACGGCAATAATGGTGCTGCAAAACCCGCAAAACAGGCGGGGTCAGAACCTTTTTAATTGAAGCATTCACCCCAGGGGGAAACATTCCCCTTGGGGATGCTTCCTTGCTGGTGGCTTAAAAACTACCCGCCCGCATGGGACACACCAAAACATCCCGTCGGGTGCTTTGGTGTGTCCCATGCGGGATTTAACCAAGGAGGCATCATGGAAGCGAAAGAGTTGAAGCAATTGGCATCTGGACGCTGGAAAAGCATTGTGACATCGCTCGCCCCGCAGTTAGGACTAGCCATAGAGCGATTACCGCACCACGTTTCATGTCCCGTGCATGGCGGCGTAGATGGTTTTCGCCTGTTCAAGGATTTTGATGAAACGGGCGGCGGAGTTTGCAACACCTGCGGCATTTATCACGACGGTTACTCGTTGCTGATGTGGGCTAACGGGTGGGATTTCAAAACCACTCATCACGCCTTGCAGGAGTTGTTGGTGGCAGGGAACAGCAATAATCGCCATCCGACTAAGACAAGACCAGCCGCCAAAAAAGAAAACGAAGTGGATGTTCAATCCATACGCGATTCACTGAATCATGTATGGAAACACAGCATCCCCATATCTTCACCATTAGCACGATCGGCAAGAATGTATTTTGCGAATCGTGGAATTGGACAGATAGACTATCGGAAGATAGATGAAACCATGATCCGTTTTTCCCCTTCGCTTGAGTATTACGAAGACGGAAAGATGGTCAAAAAATATCCCGCTATTGTCACGATGGTATGCGATTCAGACGGTCGTCCTTCGACCATACATCGCACTTACATCACCAACAACGGGACAAAAGCACCTGTCCAGTCGCCCAAAAAGATGATGCGGCACTGCGCCAATGATTTGTTTGGAGCGATGAGAATAGGTCTGGCAGGGAATAGCAAAGTATTGGCAGTAACAGAAGGGGTCGAGACAGCACTGGCAGTAATGAGTGCATTCAAAATCCCAGTGTGGGCTGCTGGCAATGCGTACCTGCTGGAAAACTTCGTACCGCCAAAGGGTGTTGATGTAGTGGTCTACGCGGACAAAGACCGTCCTTCCAAGCAACACCAGGAAGGACACGGGCAGAGTTCGGCGAAGGTGCTGCTGAAGCGTCTTTGGAGTGAAGGTGTTAAAGCATCCATTAAGATTCCAGAAAACGACATTCCGCAAGGAATGAAGTCGGTAGACTGGTTGGATGTTATCAACGGTGTTGTTGATCAAACATACACCAAAAAAACTGCTGTTCGTTAAGCTGAATCACCCTCCCGAGGATGAAGCCAGCTAACAAGTTTCCCCGCTTCTTGCGGGGTTTTTCAAAGCGCACCTAGAGAGGCGTGCTTTGAAAAACAGAATTCATGCTCATCGCGTAATGCCTTGAGTTGATAGTGTTAGCCGAACACTCAAAAGAGACGGCAGAATGTAGTTAATTAAACCCAACGGGGACACTTCCCCGATAGGGTCTGTGTCCCTTCTAACTTTTAAGGAGACGCAAAATGAACAAAGCAACAATCAAGGCATTTATTTTGTGGCTGGAAAATGCCACAGATGAAGAAATTGAAGCGCACCGTCAATTGATTCTGTCAAAGATAAAGTCGGTGTCACGCGATGGAATGGCAGACGTAAGACTCGCGTTAAGGCTTATCGACGAGGAGGTTCTTGCGAGAGTAGAGTTACGTCGCGCAAGTTAAGGCGCGGCCTCAACTGCTCTGAAAGCCGCTCTACCACAACAAGATTGTCTGGCAGGTATGGAGTAAAGAAAGCCTCTACCAAGCGGCTTTCAATTTTATTTCGACCACCATCAATAACCGTGAATTGCGTACATGGATTTTTCATGTACGCAGTCTAACACGGCAAATTTCAAAAACCCATCGGGGACACCCTCTGTCCCTTCTGGGGCATGGTGTCCCTTTTTATTTCAAAAAGGAGATCACCGTGAAACAAGTTTTTCATTTTAATGATGGTTGCTGGACAACGGTGTACAACACGGTGTCTGGTGAAGCTCTCTACGACTTTTCTCCGTATGGAGTCATCCAATGAGGCACACACAAGGCTCTTGGCATAACGTCGCCAACACCGAAATCAGAGCGCGTTTCGCAAACCAGAATGGCGATCACATCGCAACGGTCTGGGCTAACGGGGAATCAGAATCAGCAGCGAATGCAAGACTCATCGCTGCCGCACCTGATTTGCTGGAAGCACTCATCATGGCCGAGCTTTTTATACTCGGTTTTGAGGATGACGAAACGCAAAAAGGTATTTCCAATAAACTGCTTCAGATACGTGCAGCCATTTCAAAGGCCACAAAGGGAGGCCGCAATGCCAACCCCTAAAACTTTTGATGGCTACAAGCGCACAACCTTCAGCTTCAACGAAGGCTGGAAGGACGACGATGTGCATGAGTATGTCGGGAAATTCCGAATTCTCAAAATCAGGCGCATCGCTGAAATTGACACAGCTAACGGAGAAGCGGAAGGGCGTATCTATACCGTAGCAGCTCCAAAGGATGTATCCAAAGCGGACGTTATTAACGTTTTGCAAGGCGCATTCACTCGGCATTGTCGTTGCGAGCATGATTGTTGCGGACATCTGTTGATTGGCGTTTCTTCGATTCGTCGAACAAAGCGCAGAGAGTGGTTGGTTGAGGTTGCACGTCGCTATAACGTGTAACAAATAAACGCTGAGCATGAGTGGTTTTACATGCACAGCGTTCGACGAGGTTTTTCTAAACCCAAGCGGGGACACATCCCCGCAAGGGCATGGTGTCCCTTTTTTTGTTGTACCTAAAAAAGGAGACGCAAGTGAAACCAATGAGATTGAAAAAAATTAGCGCAGCCCTCATGTGGTTGCCGGGTTTTGAGCCAGCAGACAATATGCCTGTTGTATTGCAAGAGCCAGATGTTCCGCATCGAGAAGCTGAAATCATCCGGTTTCCCAAGTCGGTAGCTGCCGTAGTTGAAAAAATCAAGGCAGTGTGGCCGTGTCTTAATGCCGTTACCTTGTCCAGTCTATCGGGCAACGTTTCAAAATTCGACGCGAACATTGCCGCAATCGAACTCCTGCGCAAGCTGGAAGACGAGAAAAGGCAACCCACCACGGAAGAACGGGACATTCTCAACCGTTACACAGGGTGGGGCGGTATTCCGCAAGCGTTCAATGACGACCAAAAGGACGAAGCATGGGTTACTCGTGCTGCACGCCTCAAGGCGCTCACAAGAAACAAAACTCGTTCAGCCTTATTTTTAAGCCCCCGACGCGACTGGGGTGATGGTAAATCCCAAAGCTGTAGCG
>Ga0210025_1002278_pt1 | contig 19127 bp, 9 predicted proteins | sample CryGeyme20150102_FD_183989 | JGI IMG/M metagenome (GOLD analysis project Ga0210025, IMG submission 183989) | Groundwater microbial communities from Crystal Geyser aquifers in Utah, USA - Crystal Geyser metaG 2015-0102 (SPAdes) (version 2) | ecosystem: Environmental > Aquatic > Deep subsurface >...
AGGATTAAGATGTTTTGGCTTATTTTAACTGAAATCTAACTGAAGTGATTTTTTGAGTCGTTGAACCCTTATGCTTCATGTAATCGATTACAGAGGGAGTACGTAGCTACGGAGTACCAGGTACTAGCTAGCTACTACTCCGAAGTACTCCTAGCTACAGTAGCTAGCTAGCTTGTAGTAGAGAGCATTACTAGCTAGACTACTACTAGAGAGCTACTCTACTAGTAGAGTAGAGAGTAAAGGTCTCCTGGCTACGAGTAGTACAGTACTACAGTATCATGTAGCTAATGGTAGTAGTAGTCGTAGTAGCACCATGCAAGTAGTAGTAGTAGTCGTCTATTAGTACTCTAGTAGTAGTCATGGGTGAGTAGTCTAGAATAGAATCTTTCTTCTACGGGTTTCTTTACGAATCTTTTTGTACTACGGGTGGCTCATTCAATTTTAATTACGGGTTTGCCCTGCGTTCCGTCCTCGTTCAAAAATAATAATAATAATAAAAGCAAAGACGAGAATCTCAAAAAATTAAAAAATATAATTAATGAAAGCATGCATTAATAATGCACCACCATAGTAGAATTCGACTGTGATTCTAATCCGCCCGCATCTACAGTACTACAGTAGCTGGACTAGTAGTATTTACCTGGTAATACTCTAAAACAGTTTAAGATACACGAACAAATAAGTAAATAAATAAATAAATAAATAAATAATAATAGAACTGGCGTATTAACAACTGAATAAACTGATCGTAATCAAAACCCCAAAATGCTGTCTCACTTTAAAGGAAAAGGTAAGTCAAAGACAGACGACACAGTTGCATCTTCCACTACGACTGCGACTGCAGTACCTGCTACCAGTGATAAAGCAATCCATACGAGAAGAAGTAGTGCTACCACTGATAAAAGTGTTGGTACTGAAAATAATGGATTCACGAAAGTGAATGACACAACCAAGATTTCTTCGACGACTGGTGATGCTACTGGAGCTACTGATACTCCTCCTTCGTTAGCTACCGCTACTGCTATTGTTCATGACAATGACAATGACAATCATATTGATGCACTGGCACAGGCTGCCATGTTGTCTTCTTCAACAACGCACAACAACAACAACAACAATAAAAGTGAATGGGAACTCTTGATGGAACTCTTACAATTTGACACTGCAGAACAAGAACAACAACAAGAACAGATTTTGAAAAAGGCTGGAATAGCCACAATGGAACAAATTCGATCCATGACATCCACAGATATTCGTAGTATGAATGATCTCAAGCCTATTCACCAACATAATCTGCAATTGGTAGTAGACTACCTATCTTTGCCGTCTGCGTCAGCCAGTACTACAAGTGGTGATCAGGAAGTAAACGAGGACAACAAGAGGCAGGAGAGGAGGATGATGATGATTACAGCAGAATCGAATCTCGATGAAATGGCCAAGCTAGTAGCTGCCGCTAAACGAAATAAAACTGCCAAAGATTTGCAACTGCAGCAGCAGCAGCAGCAGCAACAAAAACAACAACGAAGCAAGCGTACAAAGAGACCTGTTGGGCGGTATGTATCTACAAAGAAAATAATGTTTTTTTACGTGCATAAACTTTGATTTTTTTCTCCTCATGTCCCCAATCCACTTTTTCTTTCACCTGAAAAAAATTACAATGAAGACCTCGCAAGTACTACAATGATCCACCACTATTGCCACCGCCGCTATCATCATCATCATTGCAATCTTCTGGAGCGAACGACAATATGATTGGCGATGATGATAGTAATAATAAGCCTCAGGTCAAACGTAAACCTGGAAGACCCCGCAAAGATGGAACACCGGTAGGAAGCCAACGGTCTGACCCTCCTCCTGCTGCTGCTGCTGCTGCTGCTGGAATAGGAAATACTGGCGATGCAATCGTTGCAGCCACAAGTGGGAACAGTCCTCTCAAGAAACGAGGACGTCCGCCAAAGAAGGATACCGCTGCTGCTACGGATGGTAATGTTGTTGATGCTGGTGAGCTTGCGGTTGATGGGGTTGTTGTAGATGCAACGAATACTGTTACCGCTGATACTGGAGCCACGAATGAAACAACAGTTGTCGAAGTAGAAACAACCGATGAAATACCATCTACCAAGAAACAGCGAGGGAGAGGACCCAAATTACCCGTTGCTTCTACCAACACCAACACCAGCATCACTACTACTACTGATCGTGCAACTAGCAACAAGGATAATAGTAGCAGCAATGTAGAAGCATCTGGTACCACCACAACAACAACAGCAGCAGCAACAACAATCACGCCAGCAACCGCAACCGCAACAACCACGACATCATCTCCTTCTGCGGCTGGTACTACAGCAACAACAACAACATCATTAGTAATAAAACGACCACGTGGACGTCCCCGCAAGGATGGATTACCTCCTGGATCGGTTCCTCGCAACAACAATTCTAACGACAACAATGGCACTACTACCAACAAAAAGAGGAAACGCAATCCTCCATTGCCAGCACAAGAAGTATATCGTGGTCCACCACCACTACCACCAGCAGCAGGAGCTGTAACATCATCAGCCACAGCAGCAGCAGCCACAGCAGCAGCAGCAACATCGTTGGGTACGAAACATGCGAATAAGTTGTTACCGTACGGAGTTTGGCCACCCGGTTGGACCTATGTACGTGTGGCCCGTCAAACCTACGATAAACGAATCCGGAATGCCAAAACGACACGAAAAGATTCTTTTTGGAACAGTCCCGGTGGATATCATTTTCGCAGTATGAAACAAGTATCAAAATTCTTACTGGCATTACAGCAAGTTGATAATAATAATGAAGATGAAGCATACAAAATTTACAAAACCATCAAATTGGAACAGGATGGTGATAATGATAACAATAACAACAATAATAACGATAATGACGGCAGCAGCAACGTGAACAAGGAAAAGGAATCGGGAACGGATGATGGCAGTAGTAGTAAAAGCACAAGTCAAAAAAAATTTATGAAATCAACAACAGCGAAGAGTACCAAGATAACGGAAGGAAGTCATGATCCTGTTGTAACGGATGATATAGATGATATAAACAACAAGAACAGCAACAACGACAGTAAGAATGCAGCAGCGACAACGTCGGAAACCAAAATTGTTGTAATATAAGGAGTGTGTTTGTGCCTGTGTCGTCGCAAATTATTCCTGTATTATTTAGGAACAATAAATACCGGTAATGCATTCCGGTATAAAAACGCAGTAATAATATACTAGTAGTCTAGTCTACTAGTGCGATTTTGGAAGATCTTTCATGTGCTTTGTCCACGTCGTGGAACGTTTTAGTCAACAATAATTATGTCGTGGTTGGTTGTTGGTGCTACTACGTACTGTACTACTAGAGTAGCTACTACTAGTCTACTCGGAGTAATAGCTAGCTAGTAGCTAGTCTACTCGGAGTACTACTAGAGCTATGGTAGCTAGTAGCTACTCGGACTAATACCCTGGTAGTAGTAGCTAGCTACCCTGGTGGTAGAGTACTACTCTACTACTAGTAGTAGTAGTAGTAGAGTACTGGTAGTAGCTAGTAGCAGTAAAGGACGTGTCATTTTGGATTGGATTGTTTTTTAGGGAAGAAGAACGATTTTTGTGGGGAAGATTTGGCCAAGATTCGAGTCAATGTTCTCATTGCAACTCTAGAATTTAATATGCTTGAGTACCAGTACGATACGGATGCTAATCTTTTTCTAATCGTTGTTACTCTAGTATTTAATTCGATCCACAAAATAACAGATGGCTACTGCTAGCTACTAGAGTAGACTACTGGTACCAGCTAGCTAGCTAGTAATACTACTAGTAGTAGTAGTAGTAGTACACACCGACACAAACTGCTGTACTCCAACCTATTCGCCTCTTCTTCAGATGACGGCGCTGGCAGCAGTTCGTTTTATTACCGTACCTGGTACACAGATGAATTGGAAAACTTTTTTCTTCTCAAAAAGTGTTTTTGTCGCATAAAATAATCTAAACCACAATCACCAATCACCACACAACAGAGAAACAAAAACCAACACAACATTAAAACCTTGTTTATTCCTTCCAAAATAAACAACTCCACTTTATTAATAGCATACCATGACGAATCAAATAGTAGCATCTCAAACCAACAAGCCACTGATGTTATCATCACAACAACAACAACAACAACAACAACAACAACAACAACAACAACAACAACAACCACCACTCATGAGACCTCGTTCGTTTTCGAATTTTGGATTGCTCGTGACCATGTCACCTTCTTTGAAAGAACGCAACAACGATAATAACAATAACAATAATGACGACGTATTATTAACAATGACATTTTGTCCCGATCAACATTTGAGTCACGTACATCCGAACGCGTACGGACCAGCTACGTTGAAAAATGTTCACAGTTTAGGTGGAGGTGGAAGCGGTGTCAGCGTCTTTTGTGGTGTGTTACAAACGAGTCATTGTTCTAATAATAACAATAATAATAATGATGAGGAGGAGGAAAATGGTACTGTGGTGGAAGAAAAAGAAGTCGTCATGAAACACGGGAGTGACAGTGATTTAGGAGAACTCGTCGCACTGGCCACGGTAGCTTTTGAACTGAAACGACGAAGTACTCATACAGATACGGCTACCAGTACCAGTAGTACTGCTGACAATGATGCTCATTATGCTCTTACGGGAGAAACCGTTAAAGCCAGAGCAGCACGACATTTACAGGATCGGACTCCAGCTTTTGAATTTATTTATATTTCTCCGAATCATTTGAGCGAAAAACGAAAGGAATTGTGGTCCAGATTACGACAGCTTCGAAAGACCTACGATGCCATGGCAGCGGCGGCATCGGAACGGGTTGTTTCGTCATCATTCCCATCTCCATCACCTAAGACGCACAAACAGCAACAACAACAACGCCGTCGCAATTTGAGCAGTCCAGAAGAATTGATCAAGGCAACCACCACAACACGTATTTTGTTACCCATTCAGGAACAATTAGACGATGGTGAAGAAGAGGACTCGTCATTGGATCAGGATTCTAATTCGACACACAGAAGTAACAACAACAACAACAACAAGAAGAATAATGCGAGTAGTAAGGAAGAAATGACGACATCGACTTGTACGACAGAAACAGATTCAACGGATAATCAGCAGCATCAGCATCATCAACAGCAGCAGCAAAAACAAGAGCATAGTATTCATTTTGTGGATGAAGAGCAATATCGAAACAGCAGCAACAACAGCTATGGTGATGATGATGATGATAACATCAGTTATCATAATCACGAAGAAGCAGAAGAAAGTTTTCACATGCTCAAACATGCCAGTCAAGAAACAATCAAACTCACTCATAGTCATCATAAGAATAGTCATAGTGGCAGTCCCAACACAATACTGGAGGATCAAGAAGAACAGCCACAATCACAACCACAATCGCAATCACAATTTTTGCCACCAGGAGTAGAAATATCAAAATCAGGAACGATTACTGGACATCGTGATATTATGCTCGTACAAGTACCTGCTCGCAATAGCACGAACAACAACTATACCAATAACAATGACAACAGCAGCAGCAACAACAACAACAACAACAACAACAACAACAACAGCAACAACAACAACAATAAAAAACGACAAACCAAATGTTCCATTACTTTGCAGGGAGATTCATTGGTTGTTGCTTTGCTGGAGGGACAGTACGATTATTACCACACTAGTAGTAGTTGCAATGGTAGCAGCAACGAAACTACAGCGACTACCACAACAGTCCAAATACGTGGTGATCCCTATCAGGTATTACTAGATATTGAAGCTGATTTGACCAAACTTATGCAACACCATCGTTGGAAATTTACAATGGGACAAAAGCGCATTGGGAATTATAATTACAACAACACGTCCAATACTTCCTTGGCATCGGCTGCGGCAGAGTATCAACAATACCAACAATACCAACAACAACAACAACAAACAACAATGAATAGTAGCAATAGTACTAGTAGTATTAGTACAATTGCCTCGAATAATAATCACATCAATCCAACGACAACGACAACGACGACGACGATTGTCTGTACTGGGAACAAGTGGTTGTACCGACATGAATTAAAGGGACGATTGTTACAATTTCTAATTTCGCAAAAAATTCGGCTTGTCCGTGATTTGGTATATTTAACAACTGATGAAGAACAACAAACAACAATGACGGTATTGAAATCGATTCGAAAGGAAGTTGCCAGTATGATGTGTGGTGACAACAACAACAACAACAACAACAGTAATAATAATGATACAAACAATAATAATAACGGCGACATGAAAAGGGAGAAGAAGAAAAACAAACCACCACGACTGGTATCGAAAGATGCTGATGCCTTTGTGGGAAATGCCATTACCAAGAACTTTCAACCCGAAACGGGACGATTCGCAACGCTCTTGACCTTGGGATCGCACTTTCGAGAGCATCGACAGACGCAGGAAAGTGTTCGCAACCTATCAACGTTAGATTCACTTCCCTATACTGGTTCTCTATTAATTTTAACGCCGGAGGAAGAACTTCCTGCCTACCATTTAGGATGTCTGACCAGACCGGGAGCTCTCGTCAGTCGAACCTTTGACAGGACTCCACACGAACCAGTCGTAATGAACAAAATTATGGAAACACAGTACTGGCAAACGGTCTTGTCGCAGGCTGTCAACGGTATCAACACGCTCAATTGCAACAACAACAACAACAACAACAACAACAACAATACTAGTCTACCATTATCACACAGACTTCCAATGGCCTACAAGAGATTGTGGACGTGTGGATTGGCAGACGCCGGACTTCACAACTTGTTCTTGTCCCAGGATCGCATCTGGTTCTTTGATCTGGGAGAGCCGCAACTAACCTCGGTTCCGGGCTTTCTGACCAAGGTCCTGTTCAGTTTTTTTCACACGTTGGGGATGGAAGAACTTCCCAGTACGAGTGGTGCTGACGGTGGTGGTGGTCACTGGGTCCGACGATTCCAAGTCAATTCCAGGACAGAAAAGCTCTGTCTGACCAGGAACACCTGTCACTTGCTCAACGATGCGTACAGGGGCTTTGAGCAGGCGCTCAATGGGTTCGTGACAGAACTATTTTGCGGTGATATGACAGTGCGATGGCTGCTGGTGCAGTATGTAACACTCCAACTGATATCCGATGCCAGTTTTTGTCTCCAAAAGTGGACCCTCAAGGGTGGTGGTCGGAGACGGGACATGAACCACCACGAGTGCCTCGAGAAGTGGTTGTGGCGAGCCCTTTGGGACATTTACGTGGCCTGTGATCTCAACAGTACAAGCATGCTCAATCGTCTGAAGGTTCAAAATCCTCGTCCAACGGCATGTATGGGAGGACTTGCCACGAGTGTCAACAGTGAGCAGAAGGAGAATGTACTGCAATTGATTCAAGAATTAGCCCTGGAAGTTCCCAAGGGGCATGGCGTACCACAAGAAGAATGTTCTGCTGCTACCACTGCCGCCAACGTCCATCAAAAACCTATTTTTACGAAAGAAAATCGTCAGGAAAGCTATATTCAGAAGTGCTTTTACAAGCTTCTGAATCCAAAGGCGTGATTTAGAAGCATAAATTTTACAATGTATACTCCGTACTAGCACAGCTGCTCAAGCTATTACATTACCAAGTAGCAAGCACTGCCATACTGCAGGAAGTAATGCTAGCTAGTCCACTTTTAATGTCTTATCTTCTACTAGCTTGACGCTTTCCCTGCCGAGCCCGCCGTCCATTACTAACATCTCTGTCAGCTAATTTCTTCGTGCCGCGGTTTCCACTCGACGCTCGCCCAACGGTGGCCATCTTCTCGCCCTTGCCGTCAATGCGGTACTCCTTCTTGGTAAATACAACTGTGCGTTCACCGTTGGGTAGATGCACCAGGTCGTACCCCCTGCTGTCGTTGTATTCTTGGTACTTTCGTCGCACATCCAGTGTACTTTTTATGCTCTTGGCGCGTTCTTCCTTCAGATCTGTAATAATCCGGTGCGGATATGTTTCACCCAAAACGACACCTGCTTCTTCCAACACTCGGGGCGGTGCCTTCCACGGTTGGTGCAACAATTTCGTCGCTTTGATCCGAGCCAGCTCGGGAACCCATTTGCGAGTGTACGATCCACTGGGATCCTGCGAACCAGATTCAGGACTCACCACAAAGTTCCACTGGTCGATACCCGATTTCCCCGCATTCTGCCACATCATGGCATTAATAGCCGTATCGGCATCCGCGAGTGTGTAATGGAACCACTCGCATCCTCTGACCCAGCTGATCCGCAAGTACTCGACTAGAAAGGATGCCACAACCATTCGGACAGACTGCGTCATCCAACCCGTTTTGTAAAGTTCCCTCATGCCAGCATCTACAATGGGATAACCCGTCCTGCCCCATTTCCAAGCTTCCAATCGACGGTGTTCTTCGGTTCCTGTTACCCATTCCGTATTTTGATAATGAGCCCGAATGGCCATTCGACTCATGTTGGGAAAACACCGAAGCTGGTAGTACGCCAAATCTCTCCAAAACAATCGTCTGCTAAAGGTTTTCTTGTCGTCCAGAGGAGAATCTTGAACTTTCCAATGCAGTTCCGTTGGCGACAGTGTTCCCAACCGCAAGTGAACCGAGAGACTAGACGTCGCTAGTTCCTTATCGGCACGGTTCCGTTCCGTTTCGTACTGGCGAAAGCCACTTTGTTGTGACCGGAAGAAGACATCCATGACGTCATGTGCACCTTCGTAGCTCATGTTGGGGAATCTGTCACGTATGGGTTGGTGCCAGGAACGTTCTGTTGCTGCTGCTGCTGCTGCTGCTGCTGCCATGATGGACGACAACGGTTCCGATTGAGGCCAGGTTGAAGGACCAGTGACCTTTTCTTCCAAGAGAGCAAAGGTTTCGTACCGGGGAATGGGTTTTCTGGGTGGTCCATAGTTCTTTAGACAATTTTTAAGAAAAGGCATGAGCGTGCCCCAGTGTCCACCATGAAAGCCCTTGGACAGCGATACCTGATCTACATCGTAAAGCAATACGGATTGACATGCCACGTGTTGGACGCTTGGAAATTTTTGTTGTAACAACTTCGAACGTTGCTGTTCGAGCATTCTTCCATTGGGAGTAAAGTCTTTGTTGTAGTAAACAGCTGTAGCTCCTGTTTCTTGTACCAAATCGTGCAAGTGCTGCATCGTGTCGTCCAAGGAAGGACAGTATCGACAAATCAAGTCCAATCCAAATGATTGCAAAGATTGTTGTAGACTCGTTAATGCGTCCTTGGCCAAAACTTCGAGAGCTTGAGCTCGAACGTTGCCAGTCCTAGTGTCAGATAGTGATAATGATGCTACTGATGATGATGATGATTCTTCCAAGGTTATGGGTGACCACAAGAATACTGGAATGACTACGGCATGTCGTTGACAGGCTTTCAATACGGCATGATTGTCGTACAATCGAATATCGTGACATCCGAACAACAACAAACACGGGTCGTTGATGGATTTGGTCATGACTTTCTGACGTTTTGTTTCCGGAGAAGAAGAAGAAAAATTCTTCTTGTTGTTGCGCACACTATCATTTTCACGTTGATCCTGATCCTGATCCCTCAAATTGTGGTAGGGTTTGTTGGATGCCACTCCTGCTGCTGGGTCACCTATTGCAACACGTTCTTGAATGGATTGTACCAGCTCCAAATCCTGTTTTGTACGGATACCAGGTGCTTCCCATAATGCTTCCACATTGTAGGTACGATACAGTTTCAAAATTTGTATCACAATATTCGTGGCAGATTCGTTCCCCGAAAGAAATTCATCACTCAAATGTACGCCATTCCATGGACGAAATTTTTGTTGTGCAATGAGTTTTGCCGTAGGTAAAAAGACACTTCCTGCCAATACCAGTGGTGATGTTGTTGTTATTGTTGTTATGTCGGACAAAAATATTAAGGCCTCCTTGAGACGACCCAGATCTGTACCGAACTGTAAATAAATTTTAGAAACAAGTCCCGTTTGCAGTTTCGCCACGAGTCGTTCCGTTTCTTCCTTCTGTTGACTGTCATTGGGAATGTACGGATTGTATGCCACAGCAAGAAACGTCTTGCCCGAAAAAAAAATAGTGTTGTTGTCGTTGTCGTTGATGTTGCTGTTTTTGTTACTTTTATTGTCGGTTGCTCCTTCCGCTTTCGTACCGCGTACTATCTGCTGCTGCTGCTGCTGCTGCAAGAGTTGCAATGCTACCAAAGTGTTCCATTTGGGTTGGGGCTTGGAAGGACTTTTGCCTCCACTGACCAATAAAATTTCCTGGACACTCTCATACATAGAAGAAGTACTACTCGTAGTAGCACTACTCGTAGTAGCACTACTCGTAGCACTTGCTGTTGCTGTTGCTGTTGTCGTCGTATTGGAAAAGGTATCCAATAACAATTGTACGTGGGCTTCGTTGCCCTTTCTTGCTACCTTGTTGTACTTGCAACTGTAATGGACGCACACATGAGCATCGGGAACTTCATCGTGAATAATGTGTGCCCACTCCAACAAAAAATGTTCTTGTTTGTCAGTATTATTATTATTATTATTATCATTACTATCATCATTATGACTGTTTGCATTCTTGTTGACCAAGTTAAACTTGGTGTATCCGTGCTGCCGAAAAAGCTTCACGCGCTCCCGGAGCTCTTCAGGAGATGAAAAGAACAGCTCTATGCGGGTGTTGGTGTTATTGTTGATGATCTTTGCTGGTGCCGTCATTGTTGGGTTGTCATTGTTACTACTATCAGAGAAAGCCAACGTTGATAACCGACCTTGTTTCTGTTGTCGTCGAGTTTTCGGCATGGCAAGGTGATGGAACGCCCAAGTGGATGTTGTGAAGGACAACAATAGTAGTGCAAGTATTAGAATTATTAGTATTGAAAACTCAACTACTGCTACCATTGAACGGTGGTTCTTCCAGTCGGAAAATGCTTTGAAATTTTATGAAGAAATCATCTGCAGCATCGTCTTGTTTAATTGATCGGATTGATGACAGCATCATTATTTTCATCTTCTGGATGATTCATTTTTCTTGGCTGCAGGGTCGGATAAAAAAATGAGTCAGTTCATAACAAAAATTCACCATGTAGAAGCTGTAGTGCTAGCTAGTAGTCTACTAGTAGACTACTAGTAGTAGCTAGAGCCACTCCGAGTACCTGGTACTAGTAGTAGCCAGTAGTAGATCTACTACTAATAGAGTCTAGTAGTAGGGGGTCTCGATAATCTGATGTGAGCGAAACCACTGGTACTACTACGGTAGGAAATAGGTTCTGTCATCAGGGATAAGGATGGGTGTTCTGAAATTGCTCCCAATAGCAACCAGAGCAGCATCATGAATCGCTTCCCCTTTCTTGTTGACAACAAAATTCTGTTTGAATTCAAAGAAGACATTATGGTTGCTCTAAACACCAATAATAATATCTTTCGTCTGTCGTCACACCCTGCCCCTCCTCGTTTGCCCCTTGCCCTGGTGTACTACTACAGTCTTTTTCTTTTTCAACGCTTGGGTTCCGATGTTGGTGGTGCTCCACTGGCTTCACCTTCAGGTAAGCGTTTATTCCCACTGGTCAAAGAAGCAGTAGAATTGGTCGTCCCATTTTGGTGTTGCTCTTGTTTCTGCTGCTGCTGCTGCTGCTGCTGCTGCTGTTGTTGTAGACTCATGGCTGCAGCTTGTGATAATGACCGCATAAGATCTAGTGGTGGAGCTGTGCGAGGAGGTGCGGGAGCAATCGGTGTCAAAGTGGAATCAATAGCAGCAACATGAGCTGCTAATGCAGAAGCAGTCATTTTGTAGTTGATAGCAGGTACCGGGGCAGCAGCAGCAGCAGCAGCAGCTGGTGTCGACTGTACCTCTCTCGACAGCAATGCCGCTGCATTTCCTCCAATATTATTATTATTATTATTATTATTATTGGCACCACCACCACCATAACTACTACTACTAGAAGTAGTGGTATTCATTTTGTTATTGTCATTGGTCCTGGTGGTCAAGAGATGATGAACGACGGCGACCAATTGTTCGTGATCTTGCTGTAAGGCGTTGATTCTGCGATTGCATTCGTACGACATTTCGGCCAATCTTCGATCGGTATCGTTGCGGGCATCGGCCAATACATCACGAAGCGTATGTACAGTCGTTTTAAGGGAATCAACATCTTCTTTCGATTGTTGATCCGATTTAGTAGCACGTTTGATCTGATGTAGCAATGCCGGACGATTTCTTTGAAAGTTTTCGTGATAAAATCGTACGTAACTTGCTGTACGTGGATCGACATCAGACGTGAGGATGGGATCGGTTCGTAGCTTGCGGAATCCGTAAACTATAGAACAGACACAGAGATATAGATCAGATGTGAGCAATGATTTTATGTGGAAAGAAAAAGGAAAGAGGGGGGGGGGGGAGCAAAATATAGTACACTGCACTTACAATTGAGCTGTCTGGCAAAGCTCGAGAAATTAGAGTGTTTAAAGTAAAGTGGCAGAACATTCTGTATTGAAAGGAAAGCAGGAGATGATGGCCACACCAAAAAATAGTGAGGGTTATTATTTGACGTTGCCACCACAAAGGATTTTCTTTACAAAAAGTACTTACAGTGGCAAATTGCTCAACATTCTTGACAATAAAGTTTGTCCCATCATCCGACCAGCAAGCAATGGATTGTTCACAACGATCAATCATGTGATAGGTTTCTATAATATTATGCAAAGAAGAAAAGAAAGAAACAAGTTTGCGTTTGATGAGATCTGTAAGTTCTTGTATCCACAGAAACAATGCGTTTGTGCAAAGTCTAGCTGCCTGCCTGCCTTGACTGCAAATAATAACAGACGACACAGCTTACAACAGTATCCATCCCAAAGTATACAGTATACAGTACACAGGACTCATACCAAAAAGAAAACCACAAGGCACAAGGTACTTACTGGATAGAAACATTGGCAATTGATGTTGTTTGGGACAAGCGGCCAATGAAGGCGAACGTCCTCCTTTGGTAACAGAAGAAGAACGACGATGATGATCCATATTCGTATCATCATCCGTAGGAGTAAAAGCAGTATCAGCATTCATTGTACTACTGCTAGTATTAGTGTTACCAGTACCAGTACCAGTACCAGTACCAGTACCAGTACCAACAGTATTAGTACCATCAACGGCGACGGCGTCGACGGAAGAAGTTGTTGTTGTTGCTGCTGCTGTTGCTGCTGATGGAATACTATTCTTGGCTAAATCAGCAGCAATGTTATTGCTAATAGCCAAGGTAGAACTAGCAGCCACGGAACCTAATGAACACAAGACATCACGGGCATCTTGTTCACTGCTGGTGGGAGGAGGAGCATTGTTAGTAATACTTTTACTAGTACTAGTACTAGTACTAGTAGTGGTAGTAGTGGGATTGCTGTAGTATGCCGGAGCTGCTGCTGCTGCTGCTGGCGGCGGTGGGAAAGAATTCGCAGCGGTTGCACTTTCACTTTCTTGGGTGGAAGGATTTGTTTGTGGTTGCGACCGCTGTTGCTGCTGCTCTAGTTGCTGCTGCACTGGCTGTTGCTGTTGCTGTTGCTGCTGACTGTTAGATTGCGACATTCTTTTTTCCTTTGTTTTCGATTCATCTAATATTAACGCCTGTGGTTTGCATCTGCTGCTTCTGCTTACTCCAGTAAAAACCAAAGCTATGTGCTTCTCCTTCGCGTTCATTATTTCAGCGTGCAAAAGCACAGTGTTATTTTTTGATGATTTCGTTTTCTTCGCTTTTTGGTCGGAAGCTGAAGACACTGCCAGGATCGTTCTTTGTTCTTCTTCGATTTTCTTGGTGGGAAATATTCAGGCAGTCTGTCCGTCTTTCTTCACCACCGTCCTTCTTCGTCCGGAGAACGACTACTACTAGTAGGAATTGAATGTTACAAAGGCTAATACCAGTGGTTGTCAAGAAAAAACTACCTCTTAACAAAACAAAAATCAGAACAACTCGGAGACTAGAGTCAGAAAAACAAAAAACACGCTCATCATTATTATTGAAACCTTCATCGTTTCGAAATGCCCTCATCATTTCTTGTACAAAGGTAACACAATGGAGAACATTGAATGACCCTCCTCTGGCTGAACACGGTTCCAAATATTGGTTTTACTTTCAGAAAGAATCGCACACAAAAACATTTAAAAAAAAATCAACGACAAAAACCAGGATGCTCACTGGAAAATTGTTCATCATTTGTTTCATGTCGCTACTACTACTTGTAGCGACCATGATGCTTGTGTTGTCGCTTACGAACGATATCTCTGTCCAATCACGTAACGTCATGGCCAATCGATTGCTTCTTGTCGAGGAACAGTCACCATCACAAACTTTTCAGGAGGTAGTATGTGACATTCAGAAACTACGCATCGAATTCCTTGCTCTACTACCCAATAAGAGCACATCAGGAACAGCTATTGATACTAGATCCGACGAATATACCAGCGACGAAGAAGAATTGCTCTGTCGTTTACGTGATTTGTCCACCACCACCAACGATGCTAAAGGAAAATTCATTACGCAAAACAATAGCAGCAGCAGCAGCAGCAGCAGCAGCAGCAGCAGCAGCAGCAGCAGCAGCAGTACCAAAGTCCTACTTCATACGGTGTACAGCATTGTAAATTTGCCATTCAATGTTCGTAATGATTTGAAATTGGGTTTGTACGATACCATTATCATTTCACACGTCGTCCTCGATCCCAACACGGCTACCTTGATGGTCCTTCCTCGTGCCATTGTAAAACAATTCGAAGAATCAATGAAAACAGCAACCACAGCAATGCAACTTGAGCAGCAGCACGATCATCAGGAACAGGACCAACAGCATCGACAACTAGCTGCTCCAGCCTTTCATAGTACAGGTATCAATAGAGTTTTGGTTGTTCGGGTTTCGTATCTGCAGTACGAGCCCAATGTCACAACGTCACAATTAAAAGCCAAAGTTTTTGGTCTTGGTCCAGATGCTGCTACTAATAATCATACAAGTACCACGCGCATCAATTTACGACGACAGATCAAGGCATGTTCCTTTCGTAAGCTTCGACTTTGGCCAGCCAAGCGGATACCACCGGCCAAGCGCTCGAGGGACTCTTCCGAGATTGTTCACGGAGTGACCGAGATGCATATCACAAAACCCCTACCACAACAACAGCAACAACAACAACAGATTAGTAGTGGCAGTAGCAACACCCATGACAATTCGGTTCGTGTACTGGAAAGTGCAGTAATGCAAGTTCTTCAAAACTGGTACGGAACAGAGTATGTGTCCAATTTACAACACATTCTGTTGGTCTTTCCGAATGCTCCTGGTGTGATTGTATTTCATGGACGTAACTATATTGCCTATGCCGTACTGCGGGGTCAATTGAGCGTGTACAATAACCATTGGAGCTTATCATTGTCGGCATTAGCGCACGAGCTGGGTCATAATTGGAATCTCAATCATGCCGGTGAAGGAACGTTGCTGTACGATGATACTACAGGTTACCTAGGTTGGGGTGATGGACGACAGGACTATCCTCAAAGTTGTTACAATGCACAAAAGAATTGGGCTCTTGGTTGGTACAATGACCGATCGCTGGCATTGGAAATTGCTCCATCGAACCATCAAGCATTGGATGCTGCAACTACTACTCTTGCTACTACAACGTCATTCATCAACACCACCACCAACTATAGCAATACTACTAATACAACAATGCTGCCGTGGACAGGAAAGCTCGCTACCTTTGTCGACTACGATGCCACGACTGTCGATGAACCCGTATTGCTCCAAATTCAAAGCGATAGTCAACCGAATCTACGTTTCTATATTCAATACAATCGCGCGAAACAATTCAATCGACATACCAGAGAACACAGAAATAAGGTAGTGATTATTCGCGAAGATGGTCCTATCGAATCATTATCTGGACATCAATCATTCTTGGTAGGTGCCATTACTCTGCCTCGCATTCGTACCAAGCCACAAGCAGAAACTCATTTATGGCAAAGTACTGGTTTTGCATCACAAAATCGTTCACTATTTGTTCACATTTGTTCGCGAGTGCGATCCCCTCCCGTCGACTATGTTGGTATTAGCGTGTACTTGGAGGGTCAGATGTCGGGTTGTCTTTTGTAAAAGAAGTAGTAACAAAAATGCGATGGATGAAAAGCTGCATTGAATGAATGAACTGAGCCGTTTAAGAATTCGTATTGGCATTGACATGAAATATTAATAATAGGGTGTCACGGTGGATTTTGATTGCGAACGCTGTCAACTGTCAAGTACTCGACGACATAGCCTTCCGCAAAAACAGGGCCTGAGCTATTATTACTTAAATTGGATGTGTGGTAGATTTGCAAACTACTACTAGTAGTAGATAGAACCTAGCTAGTACTACCCTGGTAATAGTAGAAGGTTTTAATACGTTAGTACATTGCTAGTGGTATTGAATACTCTTCTTATGCTTATGTACACAGTACAATGTCTTTTTTCCAAGTTCTAAGTAGATAGATAGATAGATCTAGGTACATAGGTAGGTCGCCCCTTCCCTCTTTCCCTTTTGTCAGTTCGAAAAATGCTAGCTCTTTTCTTATTATTCTTCCCAGCTCCCGAGTCTAGCAGATGTCGATAATCGTAGGCCGGTTTCGTCTTCCCCTAAGCGCGGAGGTGCAGGACAAAAAATGAACCTTTCAAAGTCTAGAGAAGCCAAAGCACGATTGTGCTGTCTTTCATGATGTGGTCTTGTGGATGGTTCATTGGGATCATAGGCCCAACCTCTGGACTTGTACAACAACTCTGAAAAGTCTGCATCGGTCAATGAAACGTTTCTTCTATGACGTCTGCTGCTGGCACCACCACCACCACCAGTTTGGTGACTACTTTCACGTAACTGAGGTGAAAGCAATGCTGGATCGGCTTCGTACGAATCCATGGGAATAGGATCGACCTCTTCGTGCAGGACATTAGCAGGTACAACATCAGGCATGGCCAAAGGTGAGGGCGGACATTCCATGGGAAGTGACAGTGATACGGGTAAGTCTATGCGGTCCATGGAGCAGGAGGGATCGCTACCAGAGGCAATGGTGCAGGCGCTCATGGCTGTATCCTGTGTGTCTAGAGTATTTGTGCTATGATCGACCATCTTAGCCTTGGCAAACTTCTTACGACGATTGATGATTTTCGAAAGCATCGTCGTAGTGGGTTGGTTGGGTAGGAAAAATGAAGGGAATTTCAAAATAAATAATTTTAGTATGTGTGTACAGTAATAATAACTGGTGTTCTAAGTGATGTTTTGCGTTTTTTTGTGTGGGTGTTGGGACAATAAAATGAGAAATGATGCGTTGCAATCAGCGAGACGTGCAGGTTACTAACGGGAGTTTCTACGTAAAATTAACTGTGAGCCAATCGTATTTGCGCGAAATATCCGGCAGGCTCAAGGAAGTTCAGCCTGATGAGGATGCTTGCATCACTACCTGGTACTAGACTACTCTAGTAGTACCTGGTATCTGGTACCGCCAGGGTACTACTCAGCACATCCGCTAGTTCAACATCCAAGGTGCCAGTAGTCACTGACGCATTGTTGTCAATACTACCCTGGTACCAGGTAGTAACCAGGTATGGTAGTACTGGTAGTTACCAGTAGTAGCCTGTAGAGACTACACCCTTATTGACAGTGAGACTTTCTATGACGAATCCTAATTAACCGTATTTACTTGAATGCATCAGGATTGTACGACTTCCGCAAAAATATCATGATTACCAATTCTTTTTAGACGGAGTGGGCACTACTTTTGAACTCAACAATACCTGGTACTTGGTACTACTAGTGTACCACTATAGCTAACAACAGGTACCAGAACTACTAGTCTAGTCTAGTCGGAGTAATTATTTATTACCAATAGGTACCGTACTACGATACTAATAAACGAAGGGACGAGGAGATAGATGCTCTTATTTTCCATGGAATACCAGTCGCTAGATTTCAATAGAACGTGCTCTTTCGAGTTCCCATTGGGCATTCATACTGGTACCACACCTGTTACTTCTAGCTACTACTAGTAGTACTACCTACCCGGTAATAGTACCTGGTTCTGGTACTACCAGGTACCTAGTACCAGGTACTACTAGCACCTGCTACCAGGGTACTACTAGTAATGATTGACACGTCGCGCAGGTAGTACGTACCATACCTAGAGTACAGTACCAGGTAGTACGGTACTGCAACAAAGTCAAAAAATTATGAGTAAGCAATGCTTCCAATACTACTATAAGTAGTAGTTACTACTAGAATACCAGTAGATGCCAAGATAAGTTACTACCAGGGGGTAGTAGTATGATTCCAGTCTGCTTCAAGTAAAAGTTGAATACGATTGCAAAAGCTACGGAGCAATGACGAATACGCACATTTTCGCGTAAGCACCCGTGAACTGAGATGGTATTCCACCAGGAAACAGGAGTCATGTTGTTCAGCTGCCACCTGTATGGTAGTCTACCTGGTAGATAAAACTGCGACTACTGGTGCTGTACTACGACTGCCTAGTCTACTATTAGCAGTACCTGGTACTTGTACCATACTGATGTAAAAACAGAATCTAGCAACCGCCGACGTGTTTGGCGCAAGCTGCATTGAAGTTGCCTGTTTTATCAATTTTCATTTCCTTCGCTTGGAAATTGATTGGTCCAGACTCATGCCAAGCGTCGAGTAAATAGGGAAAGCAATGCGCAACTTAGCCATACACTAGTCTACTACCAGGTACCAAGTAGACAAGTACCAGGTAGTACTAGACTCTAGTCTAGTAGTTACCAGGGTACTTACTCTAGCTAGTAGTAGTGGTGTAGTGGTAATAGCAAGCATCATCATCGTACCAGGTATAATTCCACACTGTTACCTTGTTTTCTTTTTTACTAATAACATGTCGGGTCATGAATGAATGATGCTGTCCGGCAACAACTAGAGTGGTACCGGTAAACTTACTACGACGGCACGACTACTAGTAGGAGTAGTAGTAGAACTAAAGTAGCCGCTACTGCTGCTACTACTACTGGTACCCTGGCACTTCGAGTGGCTAAAAAAAAAA
>Ga0210025_1002282_pt1 | contig 19097 bp, 19 predicted proteins | sample CryGeyme20150102_FD_183989 | JGI IMG/M metagenome (GOLD analysis project Ga0210025, IMG submission 183989) | Groundwater microbial communities from Crystal Geyser aquifers in Utah, USA - Crystal Geyser metaG 2015-0102 (SPAdes) (version 2) | ecosystem: Environmental > Aquatic > Deep subsurface >...
ATCTACCTTACTCAAAAAATACTGGAATCTTTTCAAATGGGTTGAAGTAACTTCTTTAGCCATCATCTGTGGGACACAGTTCTAATTTAACAAGCTTGGGCAGCTCTGCCTGAACATTATTATAGAGTAGACCATTGTATATTTTTCTCCACTTTGAATTGCGCTACAGACTATCCATGAAGCCTTCATTCTTTTGCTTCAACCGAATTAGAGCAGCCTTGATAGCTGAGTGGTAAAAGTAATACCTGTTTTTCTCTTTTAACGATAGATGAAACTAGCGTTGTCACTTGTTGCAGTCTCCATAGCTAATTATAATTACCAGACATCGATTATTCCATTAGAAAAGAAGATGAAAAGTAAGATAAGAAACTCAAAAGAGGTAGCTTCTTCTCTCAACAAAAGACCTTCCATCTAGCTAGCTCCTTCTATGGAACGACCGGTCTACATCATAACGAAAAATCTCAATGGATCTCATATCATGGCACTTGCTTAAGAATTTGATAAGCATAAGATAGCATATCAAATGCAACAGTAAACAAGCACACTTGGTTACAAGTTCAATCAACGCTTTTTTGTGATTGTTGACAATAGGATGGGATAGGTGGTGCTTGGTCCATAGTTTGGATCTATCCTGATGACGATAGTTGGGTACCCTCGAATAGGCAAGAACAAAAAAAATAAATACTTCGAAAAGCCAAGAGACATAGTGAAGTTTTATGAAGAGTTCAAGAACGATAGAGATATTTCGGACAGGCAGAAGTCTCTCATTAACTCACAATATTCTGACATAATAATTGAGACAAACAGCAGTTCAAAGATAAACAGCAAGATAGTTGTGCGTTCTGTATCAAAATACAAGGCAACAGAGAAATAAGATGGCCTGTCTTCAAACTCCTCCCGCTAAAACATAATCAAATAGCACAAGAAGGTGAAGCTACTGATCGTCGAAGATCTGAGTGATGATGCCTACACTTCTCTTTGTTACGATCTCTATCACTCAGCTAACGACAAGGGTATGATGGAAAGACTGTCCATCAACAGTGTTGAAAAGAGGTCTATGTTCCATACAAAAGATGTGGGCATATACTACCTGACCAACCAAAAGTATAAAAGACAACTCATTGAAACAATAGCCATAGGGGAAATTATCGTGTATAGCAAGAAGCAAGATATCATAGCTTTTAAGAGTATCATGCAAGAAGAAAAGATCTATGCCATTTGCTCAAATAAAAATTAAATTTTGAAAATATTCGATAAAATAGGAGTGACCAAACCGAAGCCAAAATAAAATATTTCTGATCTTCCAAAACAAAAAGAAGAGTCAACTATTGTTCCACAAATTTCTGTTTCTCCAGAAAACCCTTCAAATTGGAATGCGATTGAGTCTCAACCAGATAAATTTAACACGACTGACCCAAACAGGCATACTTTTGTAAATTAACTAAGTAGAATTTCCTAACTTGACTCTTTGCCTTCTAAACATGTTCAAGAACCATCAAAGTTAGACGTCAGTAATATTTCACAGAATTCTAAAGCATCAAAAAAGGTGAAAAGATTAAAATCAAGAACTAAGCCTCCTTCAGTCGTATCTAAAATAGAAAGTGAGTATTTTCCAAGCAAAAAATAAAATAAACAGCCAGCAGTCATTTTTCAACCTTCTCATAAAAAAATTTTGAAAACAGAAGAGAGATCTTGTGCCCCTTCAATAAGATCAAAAAAAAGCTTGAAATTTTTGGATTAAGTACAAAACGAGCCAAGAGTACGAAGAGTAAAATCCATTACAAAATGCCAGCCAGAGACAGTTAGCATTCTTCCAATTCATTAACATATATCAACAATGACCGACGATTACTTTCCTTCCCAAACGTCAAGGACTCCTTTAAAGCAATAACGAGCCAGAAAATCTAGTGAGCTGACATTAACTGACCCTTCATACTTCTTCGACTATTCGTCAGTTGATCCAAGCCAGTTACAGAAGGAGAACACAATTCACGCTATTTTTTATCGTGAGTTTATCCCTCTTTTTCGTAATGTGGTTCAGATGGTGAAGATGAATCATTCATCATTCTTCAATGGTACTCTTCAAGTATATCAGCCTTTTTATAACTGTAGGGAGTTCGATAGGTCAGCCCGCAAGATAAAGCTAAAATTAAGAACAAAAAATAAACTAATTTAATAATTTAACTTTGTCGTTTTTATGCTTGAAGAGGAATTTGATACTTTTGAGAACTACTGTGAGATTAAAAATGCTAGCTACAGTGAAGATCAGGCTGAATTCGAATGCACCTTCAGGACTACTTCTTCAAATGCCAGTCATGCTAAAATAAATATATATGCATTCAGCGAACTCAAGACAACCCCTCAGTCATCCATTGATTTTGGGAGAATCAAATTGATAAAAGGTCCCTTTCCTCTTGGTACCTCATTCGAACCGAGTATGGCCGGATAACTTCGCTAAAATGTAATGAAGCTGATGAAATGCTGAAAATGATTATTATGTTATTTATTCACAATAAACCAAATGATCATCCTTCCATACCGAAGTTTTTGGTGAACTCTATGTATTTTCCAAGATCTGCATTCGAGACACTAGGCTTGCTGCTCTTCAAAGCAGTCATAAAATCAGCATATGTGGTTTCCAGGAAGATCAAATGGCCATGGTTTTTCAATTCCTGCATGTCTCCTTTAAAGTATTTTCCATTGGGATCTTGTTGTCCATTCCTTACCGGAGCATACTTCTTGACTCCCTTGTCATTAACTTCCACCCATAACATTACCTTATCTAAGCTTCTAACGGGAGTCATCAAAGCATCGTTGACTAAGTTAGCCAAGTCAGAGCAAGAATATCTATGTCAAAGGGGAATTACCCATCAGTGATCTGAGCCAGTTCAGTCAATTGGTCATGGCTGAAGTCAATACTATTCTTGGCAGCAGCTATCTTGAGCATTGCCAGACGACCTTTGATGTCAGGAAGAGGAATATAGACTCTCTTTTCAAAGCGTCGACGAACTGCAGGATCCAATGCCCAGGGTAAGTTAGTAGCTCCCAAAACCAGAACATCAGTTACATCATTACCGACTCCCTGCATCTGAATCAAAAATTATGTTTTGACTCTTCTAGAGACTTCATTTTATTCTGACGATCTTGCTCCAGCAATTGAATCAATTTCATCGATGAATATAATAGAGGGTCTTTCTGCTCGAGCCATCTGAAAGAGGGCCTTTAGAGTCTTCTCAGATTATCCAACATACTTCGACATCAGATCTGATGCAGAAATGCTGAAGAAAGTGCCATTCTTCTGCTCAGTTACACATGCCTTTGCAAGATAAGTTTTTCCAGTTCCAGGAGGCTATATAAAAGAATGATTACGCCGTACAGCAAGATTCCTTTCCAAGGCTTTCTCTCTCCAATAAAGACCTCCGGAAATTTCATTGGCAGGATTACAGCTTATTGAATAACCTTCTTGGCTTGATCTAAGCCAGCGACATCTTACCATCTAACGTTTGGCTTTTCTTTCACAATAGCATCAGAAATTTGGCCCTTGAGAGCAGTATAGTCAGGATTTTCATTCTTCTTCTCCACGTTTTCCTTGGGCTTTTATATATTGGGCAAAGGTGTTTGAGGATTTTTTGGATTGTAAGGTATTTTTGGCTGTTATATTTGTCCTTTTGGCTTCAGTTGTTCCTCCTCCTTCTGAATGATTGCTCGCATGTTTCTGACTTAGTTTTAAAGCTCCGGTAGCTTTTTAGAGACTTCATTGACATAAGCCATGTTGGTTTAGACTCTGAGATAGGCAATCAACATGCGAATGCAGTCTTTAAATTCTTCCACATATTCTTTTTTAGCTTTGAGTGAAGCTTTGGGAAAGTAGTTCCTGATTTATATGATTTGGCTCACTGCCTTTTGACCATCGTTCTTTTACATATTAATCCTGATTAATAATAACAATATGCTAGACTACAAAGGACTTATATCACAGGTAGCTCACTTTTGAAGATAGGCATACAACTCTGGTTGATAGACCCTACTTAGAGTCATCAATAGCTTCGAGAGCGTATAGACCATTTGCAATAGTGAGTGATTGCTGAGCAATGAAACCTCCAGGAATAAAGGATGACACTTCTCCAACTCTGATAAGGTTGTGAATGCACTCGGATTAATTTTATTCCCCCTTCAGCTACTCGACCTATATTTAGAACATTTTTCTGCTTCCCTTTTGTTAAAAATCAAATCCTCCAAGCACGACAATGGTGCCTCGATCTGAGACATAAGACAAACTATTAACAAGTAGGCTGTAATGATGAAGCAGGTTTTAGTCAAAACTGATGTTGGGATTGACAATCTCCCAGATATCTTGAACTGAATCATATCTTTCAATATAGGGAGAAAGGTCCCACTAACCGAAACAGCTGCCTATTCCTCCAATTTTATAAATGTAAGTATTCTTCCAAGGAAGCAAGCAATGGGAGGCTGAAGGGTAGTTTAAGTCAGCTATTTTTTCTACTTAGCATGAAATGAGGTCAACTTTCAGGCATTTTTTAGTAACAACTGAGAAATTTTTGTTACCCCCAACTATATAAATGCTATTTCCTAATGTTTGAGCACTGTGGGATGAGACTCCATAGGGTAACTGAGCTATTTTGACAATTTATTTTGTTCGAATGTTGAGTTTCATCACATCTTGGCTCTTTAAGTTCCTATCACTTTCTCTGCAGCCTCCTATCAGAATTGCATTATCCTTATCAATCATTGTGCATGAACTAAACTCGTGAACCAGACCATGTTCGAAGCTAAGTTAGCTTCTTCTTATTCCAGCTCTTAATGAGTGTGTATCTTTGGGGATGATTTACAAGACTTAGACGTGATTGTTCTGAACATCAAGCATAGTTTTATGCTGCTATTGTTGGTTTGGCCTGGGAGGAAGGACTGATATTTTTTGAATGGAATCGACATTGCTAAGGTGACCACTAGCTTTGCTGGCTTTGCTCGTCAGGCTCTTAATCTCTTTGAAGGAGACCATAGTATTCAAAAGTTCGACCCACTCCTATAAAACGGCCTAGTTGAGGATCAGCACATTTTTCTTTGATTTCTTCTCTATTGCAAGCAAATATCCAAGTCGATGATCGATGATTTTATAAAGCCTTTACTGGACCTGGGCCACAGTGAGAGCAGGGGATGTTCGAGCGTTCATATTTAAATTATAGGCATTGGGTGACGGTTAGAGGGCTTCCGCTATAAATTACTGGCACAATCTAAATAACAGAATATAAATAAGTCATAGAAGGGATGGAAAATTTAGGGCAACCTCTCGATAAGTAAAATGTCTGCCCATTGAGCCCTTAATTTAAGTATCATTGACTTAATTTAGACCTCTCCGCCTACTGCCATGCTATCCCCATTCTCCCCTTCTGCCGCACTCTGACAATCATATCGTCTCCCTCAGAAAGCGTATCAGCACCAAATAGCCTCGTTCCAAAAAAACATCGATTCTTAACTTTTTACATTAGAAAAAAGCTTAAGCTAATCGTGGATAGGCATAGGCCTTGAACAAGCCGTCCTTAGCTTCAGTGCTACTGATTTGAATGAGAATTTATTCATAAAGAATGACATCTGTTGTTTTGGAGGGCCGTTGGGTTGCATTTATAAGAAATGAAGGGTGAGGGAGGGTGCAGGTTGATAGGTTAATATTAAAATATATTGCTAAGTTTTTGAGCTATAGTTGGGTATCATAGGAAGTGATATCATTATTTGCTTCTCAGAAGATGCTTTCTTTTTTCAGCTCAACATATAAAAAACCATCTTCATCCACATATTTCTCGAACAACCACCCGATGTTGTCCGTCGTTTTTCTGAGAGTGTTCCTAATCTTCACGAAAAAACTATCCGCCTTCCCCACCTTGAGTACCTTCATTCGAATGTACTACATCAACATCAACACTGTGAACTGCAGCTCAACTCCCATGCTAAATTAGTCTCATTTTACATCGTGAAGTTGGGTCCATTGTGGTCGAACTGATGCAGGCCCTCCACCACGATTAACGCGTAACGGTCCTTCGAATACTTTTATTAGAATTTAGTTCTTCTGTCGACTCTTTGCTAAAAACTATAGAGCTCTTTGAATGTCCGAGGCTGTTATCGTTTTCCCTATATTTTCTTTTTGAACAAATGCATAAACTATTATATAAACTGACATTCACTAGCATTTAGAGCACACAGACATATCCTACTCCTTTCAAAAACTGATCAGCCTCCCGATGTGAATAACCACACTCTTTCGCCAATGAATAAAACAATTATTTTATGACAGATTAAAAGGGTCCAACCGGGGTCATCTTTTGATTCTCGAAACGCCTGGTCATGATTTATCAGCATATAATAGATAGTTATAAAATGACACAATAAGGTCAAGAAACCGATAAAGTGGAGAAAATACTGCTGGAGCTGAACAAGACCGGTCTTTCTTACCTCAAATACCGTAAGACAAAGTTAATGCAGTTCAGTTCACAGAAGCAATTGATTTTTTCAAGAAAGCAGAAAAGATTGTCAATGAGTAGCTGCTTCTCGATACTAATAATCAAAAGATCAATCAACTAGCCGGTGTGACCTACAACAACCTAGCTTGCTACTACAAAAAGTAACAACCTCTTTCATCTAGGACACGCAAGCCAAAGGTTGCCCTCCATTACCTCAAAAAGAGTCTAGATATATAAGTATACAAAATCAATGATTGGGTTTCTACTGGAAGCACTCATCTCAACATATGTGCCATCTATTCATATCTCTCCAAGTAATACTGCTATCATTCAGGCATTAGGAGGCTCTTAGTCATGCCAAATTGGCTGTTTAGCTGTTGTAAAAAAAGCACTATGAGTCAAGAGACGAATCTGAGGAATCAAGATCATACTGGAACATCAAAATGCTTTGCTACTATAACATGGCCATAGAGTAGTAGTATCTCAAAATGTATGAAAGCTCACTTGCTTCCTTCCAAAAAGCTAAGGATATCGCCAGACTTTTTGGCAAAAAGAACGTGGGTATTTTGCTGAGCTGTGATGAGGCCATCTCTCGTATAGAGATCCACTTAGCTTCACTCAAGAAGAAGATGATAAATTATTTCATGAAGAAGAAGGAGGACTAAGAAAACGGATATTATCAGTATATGAGACTCCATAAGCCTGTCCCCGTTGAAAAAAGAATCAGCAAGATAGTTAGTCAGGATAGAATCAATAAATTTTCAATATACAAGAGCAGAGACCCAAGGGAGAGGATTAGCACAGATAGCAAGTTTCGAGTGAGACCTAATGCTTCGTAAGCTATTCAGAGACGCAACAACTCAACAAAATTCAAAAGTCTTAATGAGTATTTCAGCCAGAAGTACAAAACTGAAACCGGAAGTGAAAACTTAGATAAATGATGGCTCCATTTTTTGTTCAAGCTATTTAGACTGAAAAATATACTTCAAGTTTTATGGAAGAATAGAATCATTTTACTCCTTTTCTAAAGGGAATCCTGATCCATTTCCTCAATTTTATTACTAACTGAAAACACATTTTAAATTTTGTGATTTTATATTCTAACCTCAAAATTTCCTCCCCAAGACTTACAGCCATCTACACGGCGGGAAATAGCTCCATAAATAGCAAAAAAGAATGAAATAATATAATTTGGGTCATTGGCTCTTGAAGGAACCGTTGCTCAATACTAAGGAACAGACCTGAGATGGAGCTCTGAATAGTTATTCAGTATGATGTAATATTGATTATATTAATTAAGTGAATCCTGATAGATCAAGCTAGTTAGAGAAATGGATATTAGACAATGTGCCGACTTCTGGAATGATCAGTTCCAATAAGATTAATAAAAACGACTTCCTCCCGCAGAAAAGCCTGTTAGATCATGCAATAGCAAACATTGTAAAAATTGCAACCGGAATACTTCAACTCTAATTAACGCCTCTTCTTATAATTTAATATAAAGTCATTATTCACCTATGTCCCAAAAAGGTGACAATAAAAATCAGTGGACCGAAGAATAATAAGATCTCCTCTTCAAACTCCATCAACAACAAGGTAACAACAACCCTTATACAGGAAATAAATGGTCGTCACTGGCCTTCGAACTCCCTACTCGCAACTAAAACTCCATCAAGAATAAATTCTACTCAACTCTAAGGAAAGGCTTCCGCAAGCTCAATAAATACATCACAAACATTCGAAGGAAGACACACCCAGCTTAAATGTCCAATAATAAACTGGTGAAACCGGATTTCCTCACGAAATTGACGGCCATAGCCGACAGAAACTATGAGGAGAAATACGAGGTTAAACCAATGGCAGTGAACCTATCTCAGAGTAGGAATCTACCTATACAGCTGTCCAAAGAAAACTGATACAATTAGCAAGAAATCACTTCGAATATTCAAAAAACGAGGACCATGAAACTTACGAGGCTTAGTAGGATTTGCTTCAGGATATTTTTGAGTTCAGAAAAAACTGCAAAAAGAGAAAAGGGAAGAGAAAAGTGGGCAGTGGTAACATATCTTCAGAATAGGATGAATCAGTTCAACACTCTCAAGATATTCCAGCTATTTAAATCAATAAAGCAGTAAAAGAGGTCAGTTTCAAATAACTTCAACACAAGGAGTAAAAAAGTAGTGTTAGGGCAAAGACAAAGAATCAGGGTTAGTCTGATCCCAAGGAAGTTCTATAGCAATCTGAATTGTTTCAGGCGCCACCATTCCATTAAAAACGTCAAAAATCAGATGATAAGGCAGTATGCATGGAACCATATTAATTACTGAGATCAGAGCTTCTTGTCGAGGAAGAGGATGATCCTAAAAATGGATACTCTGACCATGAGCAGTCAGTGACTTCAAAATGTAACAACTCTCTTCATCACATCATCGACCCATCTCCATCAAATAACAAACAGTTCAATAGCTTCAGTGAGGCATTTTTGAAAAATATAAAGAGAGTCTAGATTAGTGCCCATATGTCCCAAGCCTCAGATTTAGCTCCTCATGAGGAAATTAATTTTTTAGAAAAGGTTCCGATGCACAATCAAAGTGGTGTGCAATTTTTCAAAAGTAGCCAGCTTAGCAAGGTCTGCTAAAGCACTAACTTGTCATTTTCCAACAAAAGCTAGAGTAAGATGTACCTTTCAGACGTATATTTGGGCAAAAATTAAACATAGAACTGCGTGAAAGAAGTCAACGAAGAAAATCCATTGACTCCATGCTTCATGACAGAATCAAGCTTCCCAACTAAAAAAATGACAAGCAGAGGCACATCTATTCACCAAGGAGACCTTTAATGATTCAACACCTTATTCAATATCATCAGTGAATATCATCGTAAACTATATTTAAGGCAAGATGATTACTAATTTTTTCAAAAACGGTCTGTCTTCTCTTGAGTCGATCTCCAATAAGTCACTGAGTTATAACCCTGCACAAAAAGCAAGCAGTAATGCTGCTGTTCAGCCTTTATTGTACGAAAAAGTAGTAGAAGATACTCTCAACACATTAATAGTCATCCTTAACGAAAAATTAGGAGAGCCTGTGGATGGCTCCCAGTTCAAATAGTTGACACAATAGCTTCTTCAGTCCAAAAGAATGGAAGTCGCCCTGCTCGAAACAAAATAAAAGTACAATGATTTAGTCAATAAATCAAGTGCTCTCTCGAAATAAGCAAGGAGGATCAGTAATTCACTGGGATAGTTTATTGCAAGTATCAACCTCTTTCTGGAAAGTTAATAGCTGATGGTTCCCTTGCAGTAAATTCAAAGAGGAGTCAACTAATTGAATTCGGAGAAAGTTGAGAAACAATTCAACTACCTCATTAAAATATTCACCAATAATTTTCAAGAGGTCATTGACAAAAACGTCAAGTTGATGGAGAAGAGTAAAAATGAAGAGATCAAAGCTATTAGGAACCTCAATAAAAATTTAGAAAATGAAATCGTAAGCATCAAGGGTTCAAAGAATAATGATTAATCGAAGTATCTTTAACAGGCTCTAAAAATTACATCTTTGAACGAAAAAATAGCCAAACTCAATTCTTAAAAGAGCTAGCTCGAGAAATAACTTCGACAGGGGAGTAGCACACTTCAAAACGAACTAAAAATCATTTCTGAACAAGAAGCACTCATAAAACAACTGCAAAACAAGGAGCTTGAGCAAACATAAAAGCTGAGGCAGTATGAACTGAAGTCATTGAGAGTTGAAAAACAAACCAAATAAAAAAACAGTTAGAGTGAACAATTAAGTAGCATCATTTAAAAATTGAAGCTTAGACAAGAATAGGCTATATAAGAACTGTAGTCTGAGCACAGGAGAAAATAAATTCAGCATTAATCTCAAAGAAAAAAGATGTTCAATGAAAAAGTCATGCTATAGGAAAGGATCGACCGCCAAAATGAAAAGATAAATACTCTGGAGGAGGACCTTGCCAAAAAAAATCAATAAGTCAATCTTCTCAATAAGGAATTGAACCGATTCGTTGAATCAAGGTTTATGGAAATTGATTTAGATAAAATATCGAGTAAGGAAGAAGAAAAGTAATCATAGAAGAGTGAATCTGAAGTCAAATAGACTGAGGAAAGTTAAAGTCATCACAAAATGACTTTGCAAGAAATCATGGCTCGAATGAATAGCCTTTAAATAAAGAACAGATAACTTATGGCTGCATTGGCGAAAGAGCAGGAGGTTGGCGTCAATAAATAGGTCCTCAGAGGTCTCTTCTTAAGCTATGATGACGAATCAAAGTAGTGGTCGATTCGAAGAAACATCAAATATCAGATCTATACCCTGCTTGATCTGAAGCACAAAATGCCAAAGCCTGAGGAGCCTAAAAATAGCAAATGGTTTGGCTTCTTTTGATTTTGTATATTTCTGAGTCATTTGAATAATAATGTCAAGAGAGTCAGCAAATCGTAGCCGTAGAAATTTTACAGAATAATCAGATCAATAATCTTTACCAGAGTACTTCATAATGAATGTAGTGAATGGAGGTCTGTCCAAAAAAGATTGGAGTACATTGAGAGTACATTGATCAAGCTCCAGAAAAGAAGCCAAAAGTATGAGAAAAGGATCAGCCAGAATGTACTTTGATAGTTACTAAGGAAGATGATCTGGCACTGTTTAGGAGGGAGACAAAGAGAAAAATTGAATAGATAGTATCGCATGGCAGCTAGATCGCCGAAAAATAAAGATAACTCTAGCTTGAGAATATTCGAGAAGAGATGAGTTAGCTTCATAGCTATATTAGGAGGATCGAAAAGAAAAACAATGAAATGCTGAAATAATTCAAGTACAATTTGAATACAAATGGAGGAGGGTTAAGCCAATTTGCTCTTTAAGATAAACTCGATGAGAAGATCTAAAAGCATATGTAAAAACACAAAAACTATATCGATAGAGCAATTTCTTAACTTCAGCACACTGTCAAAAGCTACGCCAAGGAATCAATTCAACCGGAGTTCAAGTATACTGCCAACAATGATTTATCGAAATCTCAAACAAAAAAAAGAATTTTACAAATGCAGAACAGCAGCCAGAAGGTACTAAAGAGCTCACATTTGAAGTACGAAGAGCCAGTTGTAAAGAATGCTTCCTTTGATGACAAGATGAGGGACAAAAGTCCAAGAAGCATATCAAACAACGGTAACAGTCGGGTTAATTATTTGAGAGAAAGGCTTCGTTAATTTGAAGAAATCAACAAAAAATATGATGACACAAGTCGAAAGAGCATAAACAATTAATCTGGCAAAAGAACTGTGTAAAAAATGAAGGATTTCAAAAATTATTTAGAACAAAGCTAAAGTGAACTTGAACCTTCTAATTTAGATATTAAAGAGTAGCCTGTTTTGTCTGATTCGATCAAACGTTGGCGAAGTGGTCCGAAGTACCCTTATGAATGATCTATATTGCTTTATTTACAAGCCTGCTATTTATTAAACCGAAATGCTATATTTCAATCTTAGTGAGTTGATACATCTATAATATTAAGATAAAATGGGACCTCTCCTGACAGGAACTATCATCTGGTTGGTTATCGCTATCGTTGGAGGCTGGAAGGTGCTTCAAGCTGTTTCAGAAGGTTCTGCTGAGAACAAGCGGGAAGCAAACCTCAGGTATGTGATGTGAGATGTAGAGTGGCAAAGATATCAATCGTATTGGTAGCAATTCAGATGTGGATGATGTGGATCACATGCTACATGCACCAGCAGTACCCTCTCGTGAAGCCGGAAATGGAGTTTTGATATGTATCACTCACATAAATCATCCACTATCGTTAATATCAAGTCAGGTATTCTCATTAGAATATACATATCTTTTTATCAGTCCTTTGCCTTGTAAAGAAAAATATCTGAGAAAAGATATTGTATTTACTTTTGAAAATTATATCATGTCAAAGAAGGCACAAAAATCAACTCAAAAAGCAGAAAAGAAAAAAGAACAAAGTCCTGAGCTTGATTTTCTGAATGTCCTTTCGGAAAAATCAACAGAGGATGAAGAAAAATAAGAGTTTAATCCTTCCCCGGCCATGCGAGCATTCAGTCAAATATTTATAGATCCCGAGCATGTTAGTTAGATCGAAAATGACACTAGACAGCAGTTTTCACCTCAGGCTCGAATAATTCTTCTGACTATTCTGGTATTAAGCACAGTCATTGCCATGTATACCATATTTGAATCATTTCTCGACACAATTATACTGGCAGTACTTTCAGGTAAGATTGATCAAATTCAGGCATCGCATATGTGAGGATTCAGGATAAATTTGTTTAATTTTTAAGAAAGTAGTCAATTGAACCTGTTCATAACAAGTCCATTCCAACAATCATTGTGGAGTGCATTTACTACATGCTTATCATACTATTCATTCCTTGGATCAGACAGGAGTTTTCAGACGATACATGCTATGACACTTGGTCTGAACTTCTATAAGCAAAATTCAACAACAACACATTTTAAGCAGTTTTCCAAGCCTTTCCTCGGTCCAACAACATTATCAAACTGACTCAAATTTATTTCGCATGGTATTTAGACCTTAATCCAGGAAAATAGTCATCAATGTTGGTGGAAATTTGATTCAGAAGGTTTTCTATGCTTGTATCCGTTTCTTTGGAAGACTTCTTTTTGAAACTAAGGGCGATAAAAATCAACCGAAGAGGCAAAGCAGAATAGATAAAAATATCAATCACTTCATTCACAAAATATTCTTTATCCTGTTTCTGTTCACCATGATTCTCTTTATTGTTATTATAGCTGCCATCTGCTTTTAATTTGGTAGCATGATAGGGTCAGCAGGAAGAGCAATTTAAAAGCACAACAATTGCACCTTCTACAGTCTTGATGACAACTCCACCGGTCGACCGCAGTGCACGGAGGTTATTTCGGGAACTTTGAAGCCTTACCTGTAATATTTTCGATATTCAGTCCAAACATTCAGGAGCAGAAAGAAGTGACGAAATGCATTCAGTATATGGAATAGACAGAAGGACGTTACCTCAGTATTCCTTTTTCTAGTTAGATTTCACTTTGCTCGAACACAAAAAAGAGATGTGCTTGTTCTATCAAATCCTCAAGGAGTATTCTCCAGCAGTTATTGACCATTTTTTCAACATATAAGTCACCAAATAATATCTGCTGATCATCTTCCGTAATTTGTTCAGCCTCCTGGCAATCACTTCAGACACGATATTCTCCTTAACTACCTTTATCAGTATTTTTATGGTTGCAGTGAAAAGCTACACTGCTGCTGACGATAAATTTTCACTGTTTGGGTAATATCAAAATGAACTGGTATCTGACATCACCAACCTGATGTCGGATTACATTCTGCTGACTCTCAAACATGTCCTTTTTAGCTTGGCTCTATTCGAAATCTTTAAGTTCAGCGAGTTCAATATTGTGCTATCCCTTATGATTGGAACCATCACTCTTTTCCCTCTTATCTCAGTTAATTTCATCATGATCATCTTTGCTATTGTCAAATACTACGGTAGTGCTAATAGCAATCATTTGGCCAATTTATCAGCTGGAATATGCTTAGCCCTATTCTACATTGGCAGTGGATCCATTTTCCAAAGTCACTTTAACAAGGTCAACTTCAACAATACACTAATAGGACTTAGTGCTGTCTTTGGTCTTTACCGGTTCCCAGTTGCAGGAGTGTTCTACGGGCCGATGGTCATTCTTTTGTTTAGATGTGCTTATGAAGCTCTTGGAAGAAGCAAAATTTGATGTTTATGATAGAAGATCTTAATAGGTTGATTTAATATTTACTATCATTTCACCTGAGCCCGAAGACTAACCCAAGAACGATGCCCGCGATAATGAGAAAAGGTAAGTATACTATAACTAGGTCACACCAGGTAACATACTGCGATTTCCATATGCACATCCACCACACATCAAATTGGGTCCAATTGTCCTTTCCTTCGTATTGCATCCTGTTGAGGGCTTCAGCTACATGGTGATGACAGTTATTACTTTATATTTATTGATTTACCAGCAAAGATTGTGACATTCCCTCATGTATTTGATATTTGCCTCTTGTACTGCTTTATCATAGAGCTCTTCGGAATCAGGATAGAGTCGGACATACTTTTTGACTTTGGCAAATGTCATACTCCCAACCTTAATGACTGCATCCTTACATTTACTTGGTAGCCTAGAAAGTCGTAGATGGTTCCGTCGGAGCTGATTAAAAGATGATTGACCTACAGATGCCTGCGTGCCCAATGAGAGGCATCAACCACGAAAGACAAGGGAGAATGGTCCAAACTATGCAAAAAGGGAATTTCTCTTCTTCCGGCTTAATCATCATAAATATTATAACCATCTTGGCTTCGAGGAGGAGAGGTAAATGATAGATGTTAGCTTAGGTATTTGAAACCGATATTTATTTAAAGGGATAGGCCGAGCTTAATTTTATTATTTATTATCCATTTACGGAATCAAGGCGCACATGGAAGAGTAGAAAAACAGAATAGGAGTCTCTTCTGCAGAAAACCCTGCTCCCGAGACTATCCCATCCTTCCTCCTCAAGACCTATGAAATCCTATAGGTAAAATCTTTTCCTATTAAGAACGACAAGTTCTCAGACATCATTTGTTGGACCAAAAGTGGAGAAGGCTTCATCGTGCAGAAGGTCAAAGAATTCTCCGAAAGCATTCTACCGATATACTTTCGGCACAGCAACTATACCTCCTTTGTTCGGCAAGTATTTATCTTATCATTCAGCTCAACATGTATGATTTTCACAAAACTCGTCTTGAAAATCACGAAAATGCCTTCAAGAATCTCATGTTTAAAAAAGGCTACAAGTAATCAAAATATTATACAGACATTTGCTGAAAGACATACAGCGAAAAGACTATAAGAAAAATAAGGACAATACCAAAGAGCCAGTCACTGAAGGCAAAAATATGGACAGAAGCAGAGACCTATTATGCAAAATAGATCGAACAAATGACGCCAGTTTTGATCTTGGAAGGAACAGCCTCAAAAAGATGAGAGATATCAATTGTAAATTAGAAAAGAAAACTTTGCAGCTAGCATAATTGCGAGAAATCCCCTAATAACCACGAGAAATCCTTCATCTGTTAGACAATTTGTTTGATGCCAAGAAATTACATTTTGACCTCATCACCAAAATGGACCAACTTGGCTCCTTCTTCAAACAGCTCGAGCCTCTTCCCAAAAAGAACCTCATGAACGAATATGAGCAGACTGCCCAGAAGAATTCTTTAAACAAGGAGTTTCCAACAGCTGATCCCAAGGAAACTGGCTTAGACTTTAAGTCTTAAGAAGCCATTGGGACAAAGGTGTCCTTATTTTCATCTTTTAACCAATGAAAAGGGGACTCTTGATAGTATTTCACAAGTGATTTGAAGTTGGACACGATCATTCTGATTTAACGTTCACTTGACTTGGGCTTGTAAAGTCTTCCTCAAACAGCTTCAAGAACTTTGTCTGTTCAGCTCTACATATCAATTTTCATACACAAGCTTGATGTATTCGTCTACTCCGAATTCCTTGATTTTTTGCTTGATCAGATCGGACAAGAACAGAGCACCTCTGTATTGTTCGGCATAGAGCCAAATATGAACCAAAAGAATGACGAGTTTGATGGGTTGGCTGAATGATTGAATAGGTACTAGGTGAGGAAGGGCATCCAGCATTGAAGAGTGCAAAACAGGAAATAGAAGGCCCAGTAGTGACCCCAGAGAGATAGGTGTTGCTGGTGTTGTTCGGACTTGAGAGAGTGGTAGGTGAGCTTGGCGGGGATGACGAGCGTAAGGACAGCGTAGATGAGGCAGTCGAGTTGTATCATGAAAATAATAATCCCAAAGAATAATACGAGGAGCATAAATAATTGATCAGTCTTTCTGAAAGCTACTCCCATATACTACTCATAAACACCTCTTATTTTATAACCCATATTTTACTACCAGCTTGATGCTCCCTAAACCCAGATACCTATAATTGTAACAAGAACTTTGCTCCTCCATCACCCTCCACAAAGAACTCATCATCGACAACCCTCAGGATCACCTCCATGTCGAACTTTTCTAAAGAGTCGCTTACAATTCTACAGATCGTATAATTGATCTTACAGAACCCATCAATCACCAGCTCAGAAAAAGTAAGGCATCTCCTATGCAGCCTACGGATATCACCAATAGTGCCAGATCTATGTCTATGACCCTTATGTGTCTGATTTCCGCTTTCTGGCATTTTTTCCTCAATAAAATAGCATCATTCTGGGGTAGCAGTTCCTACAAGCTGATACTCTGCTTTTCCGAATCAAAATTGTTCCTGAGTTGATCAAGATGGATGAGTCGGAAAATGAAATGGTCGCTATTGATGCTTTTGATAATCAATAGTAGTAAAACAACGAAGCTGCTGGCGTTGAGGAGAAAAATAAACGTAGGAAGACTATTAAGGAAATGTTGCAAGTCATATAGCAGTGGAGAAAGTTGTACTTGCAGTACAACTCGAAATTAACTATCGGAGAAGGGGCAGAAATGATGGGTATTAGCAAAAGACTCCTCGAAGTTTACATACATTCAGTCAAGTTGGGAGAAAAATATCAGTACCCTTTTGAGTAGAATTTGGACAAAAAGATAGGAGAACTGAAGAAATTTCTCAAACAAAAGAATGAATAAAAAAGGGAACAAGAACTCGAAATGTTTGCAAAATTCAAGCATTTATATAAATGATCTTTTCAACTATTTTTTTGACCTTTTTAGCAAAAGGGACCTGAGCTTCTTCAAAAATTGATTATGTGACTGCTATAAATTATAAGATTGACCGTTTATTAGAATTAACGAATGCTCAAAAAAGATAACAACTTCTTACAGCACGGAAACAAAAGGCCCAAGGGTCAGCCTGACAATCACAAGCACATCACTCTTAACAATAAGGAAAATATTAATGCTAAAAGTGTCTTTGAGCATTAACCCGATATCCTTCAAAAAGAGAGAAGTGGGTAAAAGAGCAATTTTGGTTCGGTAATTGTCTCTCCAACATTTCAGAGTAACAACTTGGTCAGCCTCAAAGGAGATGTCTTCAAACAGCCAGGTTCATATGCTGAGTTCAATATCAATCTTAGGGATGTGCAAGAGCACTCAAAAGGAGATATCGCGGGAATTCCTCCCAACTATTTCAAAGAAAAAATAGACTCATATGAGCTGCACTAAGGTCTATCAGTCGAATAAATTAAGTCTAGGTTAATCGAACATTACCGAGCTCAAAAATATTGGAAGCTATTGGAGAAGTTTTTCAAGCAGAAAGATTTAAAAGAGTTTGATGTTGTTCTTGCTTGGGAGGATAGTATCACTAAGCACAAAGCTATAAAATAAAAATTCTAGAGAAGTGAGCAAGAGAACCACATTTTCAGAGAGTAGATCCACAAATTAAACGAAATTGTTGAGAATCTCCAAAAGCAGATTAACCTAGATAAAAATGAGACGAGGGTTATATCTCAAAAGAAGTGTAAGGGATGTGAGGCACTTTAGCAAAAATAAAAGGAGTATCACTAGATATACTCTCAGAATAAGAGGATGGGCAAATAGATAGAGGAGTTGAAAGAAAAGGAAAAATAGCTGCTTGCTTACAAGAAAAAGTGCACCAAAATGGAAGAGAAGTATCACGAGGAAAAGTTTTTAAGATAAGAGTTGGAGAAAAAGAGAAATACCTTGAAAGAAGATCTCGATAAAGCTAATCTCAAGCTCCTTTAAATAACTCAAAATTACACATAGCTTGAAAAGGAACTTATCAAGATGCAATCCGAAAAAATTGTCGCCAGCAAGCTTCACATCTAGTGTGAACAGCTTAAATAAAACAAATATCAAGCAGAAAAGAACGTGAATAAAATGGAATAAAAATTCAAAAAACAACTAACGTAAATGACTGAAAACTATAATTAGCTTGCCCAGGCCAAGCAGGTATGCGAATAAACAATAGTTAAATTAAAAGCTGAACTGTCAGATGCAAGGGCGAACAATATGAGATTGTAATTTGAGGCAAATAACTTAAAATAAGAGCTTGAAGGAAAGAGGATTGAATATGAAAAAATCAACAAGGAATAAAAGGCAAAGAGAAAGGACTACGAAGAGAAATTAAAAAAAGCAGAGTAGCTGCACGAGGAATTTGTAAATAATAACAACAAACTGGAATTTGAACTCACCAATTAAAAAAAAATGGGCTAGTAAAAGGATGAAGCTATCAACAAGTATATTAAAATTATTCGAGACTTGTAAAGTAAGCAAAAGTAGTGCGATTCTAACTAAAGCAGAGGCAAAGAAACACAATTTTACAATCTGGCCAAAACAAAAAACCCTCATGCCCACAGTCATAACAATTCACACTCAAGCAGCCATGGAAACCTAACCTTCACTCCTAAAGTTTACTTCAAAATCAAAGAAATTTATCAGGAAATCAAATAAATCACAGAAGAGCTAATATAATCTGTTCCAAGGCGCAGATTAAGAGAATAATGTGATGACAGAGATAGTGTCAGTAGTTTCCAAATGGAAAAATATGTTAATGAGATTCACAGCGACTTCTCAGACTTCATCAATAA
>Ga0210025_1002284_pt1 | contig 19091 bp, 18 predicted proteins | sample CryGeyme20150102_FD_183989 | JGI IMG/M metagenome (GOLD analysis project Ga0210025, IMG submission 183989) | Groundwater microbial communities from Crystal Geyser aquifers in Utah, USA - Crystal Geyser metaG 2015-0102 (SPAdes) (version 2) | ecosystem: Environmental > Aquatic > Deep subsurface >...
CTGTAGCAGCCCTGCTCGGCGAGGGCCTGGGCGAGGTTGTTGCGGGCGCTGGCGTTGCCCGGGTCGTCGTCGAGGAGCTGGCGGTAGATCCCCTCCGCCTCGTGGGCCTCCCCCAAGGCCAGGGCCACGTTCCCGAGGCCAAGGCGCGCCACCGCCTCCCCCGGCCACTGCTCCAAAGCCGCGCGATAGGCGACACGCGCCGCCGCCGGTTGTCCTCCCCCTTCCAGGGCGGCGACCGCCTTCAAGTAGCGCGTCCGGTCGGGACGGGCCGGCAGCTCACCGGGCCGCAGGATCACCAACCCCCACTGGCCCGCCAGCCGCCAGCTCCGGAGAAAACGGGACCCCGCCATCGCCAGCCGCTCCCGCCCCCCCGAGCGCAGGAGGTATTCGTCCCGCCCCTCGTCCAGCCCCACCACCACGGCGTAGTGCCACACGGGCCAAAGGGCCAGGCCGATGTTCTGCATGACCAACACCGGACGGCCGCCCTCCAGCTCGGCCACCAGCTCGGCGGGGCCGCCCTCGATCGGGTACGGCAGGCGGCCGTGGCGCCGACTCGCCGCCAGCAGCTCGAGTTGCAGGCTGCCCCGCCGCTTTGGCAGATAGAGCTGCGGGGTCAGCTCCCCGGGCGACACATCAACCCCGGAGGCGCGCAGCACGGTGGCCAGGGCCGCCGGGCCGCACTGGTACGCCTCTTGAGGGAAGAACGGCGTCGCGGTCAGCTCCACGGCGAGCGGTACCCCGGCGTTGCCCGCCCGCGCCGGCGCGTGGGCTGCACCGTGGCCGCCGCACCCGGCCAACGCCAGCACCATCGCCAGGCTGAGCGCCGGCCACCTCGGCCACCGCCCCCGCCGCGGAGGGTGGAGCCGGAGGGTGGGGCCGGAGCGGGCCCGGTTCTTCGTCCCCTCGCCGCCTGTAGCGCGACGAACCAAGAGCGATCCGGACTCGCGCCCGCCCCCCCGCGCCACGATCGACAAGATCCGACCGACCCCTAGAACTTCTTGAAGATGTCGATGACCCCGACCATCTCCAGGACGAGCAGCACCACCAGGACCACCCCCAGTACCCCGAGGATGGCATCGCCCCCCGCCGGCAACGCCGCCAGGTGGTGGTCGAGGCGCGCGAGCTCACCGTCACTCAACGCGGCCAACCGATGCTCCACCTCGGATGGGGCCACCCCGAGAGCGACGAACTGCGCGCGCACCTCCTCCCGCGCCAAGGCCGCGGCCACGCCGGAGGGGATGGCCGCGTGCTCCTGCAGGGCGATCGCCTGCCCGGTAGGAATCACCGCGGCCCGCGCCGCGGGCGGCATCCCGATCCACAGCATCGTAAAGATCAACACGAAGGCGACGGGCTTGGCTCTGCGCATGGACATGAGGGACATGGACGTTCTCCTAAGAGTGGGTGGGTCAGCGGGTACTTGAGCGTCACGGCCGCGGGCGGCCTGGATGGTGGCCAACCACGGTGCCACAGGGGGGCGGGCGAAGGCACGGTGTGTCACGCGCCGCCACCACATGGCGCGCTGACCGGGCGCCGGTGGCGGGGCGGCGGAACCCTCCACGAGCTCTGGCCACAACCTCCAAGGGAGGGGCCAGCGCCATCAGCCTGCCGCCACCTCGGTCTCGGACCCCTTCTCCGCGGCCACCTTGAAGGGCGACTGCTTCGGCTCTGGCGCCTTCTTCTTCGCCGGCGGAGCGGAGCGATGGGTGGCGTCCATCTCGACGCTGCCCTTCAGGGTGGCGCCGTCACGAATCACCAGGGAGGGCGCCTTCACGTCGCCGATGACCACGCCGCCGGCGGCGATCTCCAGTCGCTCCTCCGCCTCGATCGGACCGTGGACCTCGCCCTCCACCACCACCGTGCTCGCGTGGACGTCCGCCTCAATCACCGCCTCCTCGCCCACCGTCAGGGTGTGGCCGGCGACCGCCACGTGGCCCTTGATCCGGCCGAGGATCTCCAGGTCCTCGTTGGCGCTCACCCCGCCCTCGATGGTCACGGTCTTGCCGAGGGTGGCGCGCGGCGGCTTGTCGAAGGAGCGCGCCGGGTGCGGCTGGCTGCGCGGGAACTGCTCGCGCAGCTCATCGTCGTGGCTGGCGGCGGGCTTGGCGACATCGTTGAACTTGTCGGGCTTGCTGAACATGGCCATGGGTGACTCCTGGTTGCGGGTGGGCACCGTCCCCCTATCGGCGACGGGCGAGCGCGGGATGAATCATAAAGGCGCCGCGACCGTGGCCACCACCCAACGAATCGCCGCGCCGAGGTCGGCGAAGACGCGCGCTGCATCAGGGCCCGCCGCCTCGGTCTCCCGGCCGTAGCCGGTGCGCACCAACAGGGGCGTCGCCCCCACCGCCCGGGCAAGGGCGAGGTCGGCCGGCTTGTCGCCGATGACGAACGAGCGGCCGAGGTCGAGGCCAAGCTCCGCCGCCGCCTGGAGCGCCATCCCCGGCGCCGGCTTGCGGCAGGAACACCGAGCCTCCGGGGCGTGGGGACAGTGGTAGAGGCGGTCGAGATGGGCGCCCTCGGCGGCGAGCAACCGCTCGATCCGTTGGTTCACCGCCGCCACCTCCGACTCGCCGAAGTAGCCGCGCCCAATCCCCGACTGGTTGGAGACGACGACCACCACCCAACCGGCCCGGTTCGCCAACCCGATTGCCGCCGCCACCCCGGGAAGGAGGGCGACGCCAGCGGGATCGGAGAGGTAGTCGCGTTCCTCGATGAGGGTGCCGTCGCGATCAAGCAAGAGGGCGGGGCGGCCGGACGCTCCGGACGGGGATGGCGGTGCGGGGGAGGGGGTGGCCGACGGTTGGCGCGGAGGGTCAGCACTCTCTCCCCGGCCACCCCTGGCCCTGCCTCCCCTGGCCCTGCCCCTCCCGTCTCCCCCTCCCCCGGGCCCAATCCACCGCCCCCGGCGCGGCGCACCGCGCCTGTCACCCGTTGCCACAAAAGCTCGCCGCCGGCGATCACCTCCAGCTCCAGGCGCACCACCCAGATGGGCAGAGACGACCAGGCCGGGTCGATCTTCACCGCGTCCTTCTCAGTGCAGATGAGCCCCGTCGCCCCCGCCGCCGCCGCCGCCTCGCCCACCATGCGCAGGTCGCCGGCGGTGAACGGGTGGTGGTCGCCGAAGGCGAAGAGGCGCACCACCTCCACGCCAAGCTCCACCACCGTGGCGCGAAAGGCGTCGGGCCGGGCGATGCCACACAGGCAGGCGAGGGGCCGGCCCGCCACCGCCTGCTCCCCCGCCGCCTCGTTGCCGAGGCGCACCACCGCCCCCACCGCGTGGCGGGTGACCACCATTTCGAGGGCGGGAAAACGGCGGGCGAGGCGCGCCACCGCGGCCGCCCCGCCGTCCCCCCCGGCGCGGCTGAGAATGACGAGGTCGGCGCGGCCCAGGGCGGCCGGGTACTCACGCAGCAGCCCACCGGGCAGGACCGCGCCGTTAGCGAAGGGGTGATCCGCGTCGAGGAGGCAGAGGTCGAGATCACGCGCCACCGCCAGGTGTTGAAAGGCGTCATCGAGAACAACGCAATCGCAGCCAAGCTCGTTCACCGCCACCGCGATCGCCCGCCAGCGCACCGGCGCGGTGACCACCGCCACCGCAGGCAGGCGCGCCGCCACCATCGCCGCCTCGTCCGCCGCCGCCGGCGGGCGATCGCGGTGGCCACGGCCATCGGAGACCACGGTCACCGGCCTCAGGCCCGGTTGGCGGTAGCCGCGACTCACCACCGCCACCCGGTGGCCCGCCTGGCTGAGCCGCTCGGCCAGCCACACCACCAGTGGGGTCTTGCCGGTGCCGCCGGCGACGAGGTTGCCCACCGCAATCACCGGGCACGGGGCGCGATACCGGTGTGGCCAACCGTGGCGATAGCTGGCCGCACGCAGCCACTGGGCGGCGCCGTAGAGGTGGCCGAGGCCGCGCAAGAGCAGCAACCCCAACCACGCCCAGGCGGGCGGTGCGCGCCGCCCGCCGAGAAGCTCCACCAGGGCGCGGGTCACCCCCTTGCCTCCATTGCCTCGGCCACCACCGCCACGGTGCGGGCCACCGCCCCCCCCTTCGCCTCCACCAGCCGCCGCGCCGCCTCCCCCACCGCCTGCCGGCGCGCGGGATCGGCGAAGAGGGCGCGGGTCTCGCGCTCCAAGGTTGCCCCGTCCGCCACCCGGATCCCGCCGCCCGCGGCGAGGAGCCCCTCGGTGATGTCGGGGAAGTTGAAGGTGTGCGGACCGAAGCAGGAGGCCACCCCCCACGCCGCCGGCTCCAGCAGGTTGTGGCCGCCGGTGGCGACCAACGACCCGCCCACGAAGGCGACGGTGGCGTAGCCGTAGAGGCGCATCACCCACCCCACCTCGTCGACCAGCAGACACGGCTCGTGCCAGCGGCCGCCGGCGGCGGAGAGGCGCAAGAAGTCGATACCGCGGTCGCGCAGGAGTCGGTCCACCGCGTCGCACCGCTCCGGGTGGCGCGGCGCGAGGATGAGGCGCAGCTCCGGCCACTGCGGGCGCAACCGCGCGAAGGCGTCGAGACAGATCGCCTCCTCGCCCTCGTGGGTGGAGGCACAGATCCACACCGGTCCCGCCGTTGGCCCCCCGATGCGCGTTGCCAGTTGCGCCATCGCCGCCGCGTCCGGGAGCGCACGCGCCTCGTCGACCTTCACGTTGCCGGTGACCACCACCCGCGAGGGCTCCGCGCCGATCGCGCGCATCCGCGCGCCGTCGCCCTCGGACTGCATGGCGAAGCGGGTCACCGGGGCCAGTACGCGGCGCATCACAAAGCGCAGGCGGCGGTAGCCTTGAAACGACGACGGTGACAGGCGGCCGTTGGCAATGACGATGGGCACCCCGCGCCGGCCGAGCTCGCGGAAGCAGTTGGGCCAGATCTCCGTCTCCATCACCACGAACAGCTGCGGGCGAAGCTGCGCCACCACCCGCCGCACCATCCACGGCAGGTCGAGGGGGAAGTAGATCACGTGGTCGGCGCACGCCACCCGCTCGCGCGCCACCCGCTGGCCGGTAGCGGTCACCGTGGAGAAGACCACCCGCAGCTCCGGGTAGCGCCGGTGGAGCGCCTCCACCAGGCCGAGGGCCGCCATCGTCTCGCCCACCGACACCGCGTGCAGCCAGAGGCAGGGGTGGTCCGCAAGATCCGCCACCACCGCCGCCGGCAGGGTACCGAGACGCTGGCGCAGCCCCTCCTTGTACTTGGGGGTGGTGAAGTAGCGCCACACCCAGTACGGCAGGGTGAGGCCGATGGCCAGGAGGGCGAGGGCGTTGTAGAGGAGGTACACGGGATGCGAGTCGAAAGCAGCGAGATGGGGAGGGCGGGAGTCAGGGGGAGTCGCGGTCCACCCACCGCACCTGCCGGTAGTCGAAGCCGCGCGCCAGGGTCGGCTTCACCACCTGGAAGTAGGGAGAAAGATCGAAGTCGCGCGGGGTGAAGAGGGTGTGGTGGCGGATACGGAACCGCTCGCCGCCGCGCACGGTCAGCCGCTCGGGGAGGATTGGGTAGCGCACCGACTGGAATGCCTCGGCAATCAGGGTCGAGCAGATCGCCTGGCTGGCGTCACCGCTGCCGAGGGTGGCGAGGCCGCGCCTGCGCCGCGCCCCCACCGGGAAGATGTAGCGGGCGAGGTCGGTGACGTTGCGCAGGTCGTAACCCTGGCCGACCCGCGCCATCACGAACGCCACCACCTTCGCGCAATCCACGTCGGTCAGCCCCACGGGGCGGCAGATGCGGACGTTGAAGTTGCGGTACCGCTCCAGCGGGACGACCCGCACGCCGCAACAGAGATCCGCCTCCACCAACTCGCCCCCCTCTCCGCCCGCCGCGCCCACGAAGAGGGCGGCGTGCGACCAGGTGGACTGAGTGATGTACTTGATCACCACGCTGACCCGCTGATCGCCCTCCACCAACAGGACGTCGCCGGGGCGCAGGCAGGCGTATTCCGCCTCCGTCTCCATGGGGGCAAAGGGGACGTATTCCGCCACCGGCTGGGTGAGGCGATAGCTGAGCCAGCGCGACAGCCAGTTCAAACCCCGCCCTCCAACTCCGGGTCCACCGGCTGACCCGCGGCTTGGTCTGCCTCGCGGGTGAGGCGGCGCAGCTCGCTTTGCAGCCGCTGCCGCTCCTCCTCGAAGGCGGCGCGTCCCGGCTCCACCACCCGCGGCGCGCCGTAACGGAGGTGGACACGGGCAAAGGGGAGCGGCAGAAGGAAACGGTCCCACGAGGCGAAGCGGTGGAGACGGGTCGCCGACAGAGTGACCGGTACCAGCGGCCGGCCGCTCTTCTGGGCGAGGGCGATGATCCCCGGCTGCACCTCGTAGAGCGGCCCCTTCGGACCGTCCGGGGTAATCCCCAGGTGGCGGGTCGAGGCGCGCGCCAACGCAACCATCTCGACCAAAGCGCGCGCGCCGCCACGGGTGGACGAGCCGCGCACCGCCTCGATCCCATACCTCCGCGACAACGCTTCAATGTAGGCGCCGTCCTTCGACCGGGAGATGAGCATGGTGAGGGGGATCCGGCAGAGGTGGTAGCCGATGTACAGCAGCCGGTTGTGCCAGAAACAGAAGAGGCACGGCTCTCCCTGCCGCTCCAGCTCCGCTACTGCCTCCCACCCCTGCACCTCCCAGCGCAGGGTGAGGCCGTTGAGCTTGATCGCCACCGCCGCCACAGTGGAGGCGGTGGCGATCACCCACGGCTGTTCATCCAGAGGTCTCCCCATCGACACGCTCCCAAAGGCGCCCTGACCTTACCCGTCGCGTCCGCCCCTGCCTACTCGACCGGGGTCGTTGGCGCGGGACGCTACCCACCGCCCGCGCTGCCCGGGACAAGCCGGACCCCTTCACCGCCGGGGCGGTGCGCGCCGCGCCCGCCCGCCGGCCGTGGGGGCAGTCTTGACCGCACCACCGCGCCCACCGAAGAAGCCTCCAGGCAATCGTCCAAACCCGTGCCGAAATGGAGCGCAGCCATGGCTGCACGATCCAACTGCTGGGAGTACCGCCACTGCGGCCGCGAGCCGGGGGGTGCACAGGTCAACACCCTCGGCCTCTGTCCGGCGGCGATCGAGAGCCGCCTCGACGGAATCAACGGCGGCACCAACGGCGGCCGTGCCTGCTGGGCGGTCGAGGACACCGTCTGCTTCGAGACCATCGGCGCGAAGTTTCTGGAGTGTTTGCACTGCGACTTTCTTCTCCAGGTTCAAGACGAGGAGGGGGCGACCTTCCAGCTCATGGGCGGGATGCGCGAGCGGTTGCGCACCGGCGGGCCTACCCCTTCCCCCCCTCTGGGGGCGAAGGGCCACTGACGACCCACGCGGCACGCGACCGCCACGCCCGCGCCAACAAAAGCGCCGCCGCGCGATCCGTCGCCACCCGTCCACCGCGGCGGTGGCGCGGTCTTCTTAGGGAGTGAAACGCATGCGGCCCGCACCTCCCGCGCTCCTTGACTCCAATACCGAGGCAACCGAATAGCCATTCTTGTGTGTGATGGAGGGGAGACTCGACCATGGCGACACGGGACAACTGCTGGGAACACCGCCACTGTGGCCGCGAGCCAGGGGGACCACGCGCGGCCGTCCTCGGAGTCTGTCCGGCGGCGATCGAGAGCCGCCTCGACGGGCTCAACGGCGGCGCCAACGGCGGGCGCTCCTGCTGGGCGGTCGAGGGGACGTCGTGCCACACCACCCTCGGCAACAAGTTCACCGACTGCCTGCACTGCGAGTTCCTCCTCCAGGTCCAGGATGAGGAGGGGAAGAACTTTCAGATCATGCGCGCCCAACGTGCCCGGCTCCGCGGCGAGGTCGAGGTGGTGGTGGATCCACCCGCCCCCCGGCGCTGATCCGCGCGCCGGCGAGACCCTCCCCGCGCTGGGGAATCAAGCGACGCGGCGGGCGCGGGCCGCGATGGCGCGCCGGCCGCACCCCGCGTTGTTCCAGTACGGCCGTGCCCTCGCCAACCTCCGCGACCTGCCGGCGCGCTCCTTCGCGATGGAGATCGACCGCCTGCGCGAGATCGCGGCCCGCGCCCGACGCGACCTCGCCGGAGACCGCGATACCGGAGTTGGCCGCGTACGGGTCCGTGGATTGCGCCGCGGCTCCGGATGGGGCCACCGCTCAGTAGTCGCGATAGACCGCGTGGCCGGCGGCGACGAGCGCGTCGTTGATGTTCAGCCAGCCGTCGCCATCGGCGCGCCAAACCTCGGCCAGGTAGCGGCCGAACTTCCCCTTCTGATCCTTCCAGGTGTGGAGGACGACCTCCTTGCCGGCAATCCGTGTCTTGAGCCAGTCGCGTGCCGCCAGCCCCGCGGCTCGCTCGCGGCCGCGCACCTCCGGGGCATTGATCCGTGCCAGGCGAAGCTTCTCACCGCGCAACCAGACCGAGAGGCCGAGGTCAATCTCCACCGTGCAGGTGTCGCCGTCGTAGACGGAGACCACCCGCGCCCGGTAGCGGTAGAGCCAGCCGTCCTCTTCGCCCACCGGCGGCGGCGGACCGGAACCTGGGCCGACCGCGCTCACCACCAATACTCGGGATAGCGCCGGGTGGGCGCGAGGTTGTTCACCAAGACCGCGATGATGAGCATCACCAAGGCTCCGAGCCCCGCGGGGATGAGGGCGTAGAGGTAACCGAGGGCGTGGATCTTGGCGCCGCCGATCACCGCGATCAACGCGGTGGCGCCACCCGGCGGGTGGAGGCAGCGCAGGGCGTGCATCACCGCGATGGCGGTGGCCACCGCCACCGCGCACGCCACCCACATCCAGCCGTGCAAGAGCTGGTAACTCGCCACGCCAACCAGCGCCGAGACCACGTGGCCGCCGAGAACGTTGCGCGGCTGGGCCAGCGGGCTCTTGATCGCGCCATAGATGAGGACCGCCGACGCCCCGAAGGAGCCGATCACCATCACGTAGTCGGTACCCGCAAGGAAGTGGTACTCGACGATGGCGACCGCTCCGATGCCGAGGAAGGCGCCAAGCCACGACCAGCCAATCTCCGCCAGCTTGACCCGCGGGGGAGAGGTGGTAGTCGGGCGCATCTTCGCCAGGTAGTCGGCGAGCCGCATCAGATCACCTCCGCGCTGCCGAAGATCGCGCGCACCAGGTCGTGGCGGGTGAGGATGCCGGCGAGTTGGCCGTGGCCATCCACCACCACCACCCGGTTGATGTGGTGGGTGGCGAAGAGGTCGGCGACCGCGCACAACGGCTGCGCCTCCTCCACGGTGACCACCGGCGCGGACATAATCTCCTCCGCCCGCTCCTCCTTCAGCGACCCCACCGCACAACCCGTACCGCCGAAGGCGCCGGCGATGATCGCCATGAGGCTCTCTACCTCACCACCCCCGAGGCGGGTGAGGAAGTCGCGCTCGGAGACCACCCCCACCGGCCGCCCCTCCACCACCACCACCACCCCGGAGACCGCCGCCCGCGCCATGGTCGCCGCCACCTCGGTGAGCGGCGTCGCCGGCGCCACCGTCACCACCGCACGCACCATCACCTGGTGGGCGAGCAACCGGTGGGTGAGGCGACTCACCGCGTGGGCGTAGGCAAACTCGTAGAGCTCGCGAAAGTCCCCGGGGGTGATGTCGAGAAAGCCGGGGATGGTGCGCATCGCCGCCACCACGTCCTCATCCGAGATCGCCAGCAGCCGCGCCAGACCGCGGCATAACTGGTTTGAAGGGGACTTCGCTTCGTCTGCCATAGAGAGCTCCTCTCCCGTCGTCTCCTCCCCTCCACAAGGCGACGCCGTGCGCCAACCATCGCATCCCGTGGGTCGAAAAGAGAAGGTTCGGCCGGCGTTCGCGGTGGGACCCTTCCCGCCAGGGGGAAGAAGAACGGGGGCGGGAGACAATGGGCGAGCACCACGGGGCGATGAGCCGGTCGATGGTTTGCGCCCCTTCCCGTTCCGGGAGATGGCCGAGGTGAAGCGGCGCGCGCCGGGTCGGACCCCCGCCTCGGTTCGTGGGTCGCGACGAGCTATCCTCCTCCACCGATGGGCCGCCTCCCTCTCCTCCTCGCGCTTTTCGTTGCCGCCTGTGCGCCCCTCGCCCACCCGCCGCGCTGGCAGGGGCGCGCCGGCGTGCAGGTCGCCCGGATCGCCCGCGCAAGCTCGCCCCCCCAGGGCGCGTTCTGCTTCTCGCCCGCCGGCGACCGTCTCGCCTACCTCGACCACGGCCTGCACGTGGTCACCCTCGCCAGCGGCGACCACCAAGGCTTTGCCCACACCGACTGGGCGCGGGTGGTGGCGTGGGACAACAACGGGCTTATCGTCGCGGGAGAGGGACCGCGCGTGGTGCGCCGCACCGGCGACGGGCGGTGGACGGAGCTCCTGAACGACGGCGGCACCGGACTTCCCGACGCCCTCTTCGGCGACCGCGGCGACCTCCTCCTCGTGAGTCACCGGGTGACGCGCTACACCTTTGGACGCGAGGTGGTCTGGTCGGTGACACGCATCGATCCGCGGGGCGGCGCGGCCGCGCCCCTCTTCGAGGCCAGCGCGGTCTACCTCCCGGGCGGGCAGCCCGAGGGCGGCGGCCCCGCCCTCGATCCCCTCGGCGCCTCGCCCGCCCTCTCCACCGATGGCCACCTCGCCCTCCTCCTCCGCCACCTCCCGCCCGCCGCACCCGCCTACGCCGAGCTCCTCACCGGGGCGGTAACGAAGGAGGGCTGGCCCGCCGCCCCCCGGGCGAAGTGGCGGGCCACCGCCTGCGGCGTGACGTGGGCACCGGATGGCCGCCTTGCCGCAGCGGTCGGCGATGGGCTGCACCTCCTCGCCGCGGAGGACGGCGACGAAGTTGTGCTTCCCCTCGCCGCCTGTGGTCCGCCCGCCTGGTCACCGAGCGGCGCGGCGCTGTTCGTGGGCGGCAGCCTCATCGACGTCGAGACACAAGTGGCGGTCGATCTCTTTTCCCCCGACCCCGCCACCGCCGCCACCTGGTCCACCGAGGGCCGCCTCCTGGCGGTGGCCCGCCCCGACGGCCTCTGGCTCGTGCGCTTCAAGGACGGCGCGTCCCCGGCCAGTGGGGCGGCGCAACGCCAGCGCCTCGATCGCCTGCACCGCGACGGGGGGATCGACGATGCCACCTACGACGAGCGCGTCCGCCGCCTCCCCCCGGTCTTCCCCGCCTCGCCATGATCCGCCACCCCCTCGGCTCTCGTAGCGTGCCCACGCCTGGGCCGCTGCCGCCGTTCGATCCGGCGTGGCTCGACTCCCTCCTGCGCCGCCTCCTGGCGGAGGACGTGGGCAGCGGCGACGTGACCACCGCCGCGTGCATTGACCCTACCGCCACCGGGACGGCGGTGGTGGTCACGCGCGAGCCGGCGACCTGTGCCGGGGTGACCGTGGCGGCACGGCTCTTCGCGCTCGTCGATCCGCGCCTGCGGACCGAGCCCCTCGCCGCCGACGGAACCCGCCTGGCCGCGGGCGCGCCGCTGTTGCGGATCAGCGGACCGGTGGCGCCCCTGCTCACCGCCGAACGGGTCGCCCTCAACCTCGCCCAGCGGCTGTGCGGCATCGCCACCCTCACCGCCCGCTTCGTGGCGGCGGTGGCAGGCAGCCACGCGGCCATCTGCGACACGCGCAAGACCACCCCGGGGCTGCGCCTGTTGGAAAAATACGCGGTGCGCTGCGGTGGCGGGGTGAGCCACCGTTTTGGCCTCTTCGATGGTGTGCTGATCAAGGACAACCACATCAAGGCGTGCGGCTCGGTCACCGCAGCCGTGGCGCGGGCGAGACGCCATGCGGGCCGGGGGGTCGCCGTGGAGGTCGAGGTGGAACAACTGGAAGAGATCGATGCGGCGCTCGGCGCGGGCGCGGACCTCCTCTTGCTCGACAACATGGCGCCCGCCACCCTGGCGGCGGCGGTCGAGCAAATCGGCGGCCGCGGTGTTACCGAGGCCTCTGGCGGGATCGACCTGGCGACGGTCGCGGCGGTGGCCGCCACCGGGGTCGACTTCATCTCCGTTGGGGCCCTCACCCACTCGCCGCGCGCCATCGACCTCACCTTGGAGCTGGAGTAGGAAGCGCGATCGGAAGACCCCATGGCCCTCTCCCAGACCACCATCACCGCGGTGACCGCCGCCATCCCGTGGGTCACCGCGGTCCACTTTCACGACGACCTCGCCTCGACCTCGGAGGAGGCGCGCCGGCTCGCCCGTGGCGGCGCGGCGGAGGGGACGGTGGTGGTGGCCGACCACCAAAGCGGCGGCCACGGCCGCACCGGCCGCCCGTGGTATTCGCCCGCCGGGGTGAACCTCTACTTCTCCGTGGTCCTCCGCCCCCACACCCTGGCGCCGAAGTACATCCCCCTGATCACCCTCGTGGCGGGCGTCGCCCTGTGCCGCGGCCTGCAGCCGCTTTTGGGCCTCCACCCGGCCCGCCTCAAGTGGCCCAACGATGTGCAGGTGGAGGGGCGCAAGGTGGCCGGTGTCCTCACCGAGATGTCCACCACCGGCAGCCAGGTCGACTACGTGGTGGTGGGGATCGGGGTCAACTGCAACCACCCGGCGGCCATGTGGCCGAAGGAGCTGGTCGGCCAGGCCGCCTCCCTCTACGAGATCACCGGCGAGGTCCACCCGCGCGAGCAGGTCCTCTTTCAACTCCTCTCCCACCTCGGCGCCGGCTACCACCGCCTCCTGCGCGGCGAGACCGCCGAGTGCATGGCGAGTTGGAAGCGGCTCGCTATCACCCTGGGCCAGCGGGTCACGGTCCAGCGGAGCCAGGACACCCTGGTCGGGGTCGCCCGCGACATCGACGCCTCCGGCGCCCTGGTGGTGAAGCGCGACGACGGCACCTGGGAGACGGTGGTCGCCGGGGACCTCTCCGTGCGGCCGGCGGAGTAAGGACGCTTGCAGCGCTCTGCCGCACGAACGGGGAGAGCGGTGACCCGCGGCCCCATCGGGGCCGCCGGAGGTTGGGGAGGTGTGGGGAGACTGGGCGGGCCCCATCCGGGGGGAGAACCGCCTCTTCGGGGTCGCTCGTCCCGGGACGCCGGCGCCGCACGCGCCACGGCGCAAACGCAGCGCGTCGCGCGCCATCGCGGGAAGAGCGGTGATCCGGGCCGCGCACGGTTGTACCTTAGGCACCGCACTCCGCGCCGCGCTTGGCTGGCTACGGATCGCTGATCGCGGAACCTTCCCATGCTCCTCCTCGACGCCGGCAACTCACGCCTCACCCTCGCCCGCCTGGTGGACGGAGAGATCCAGGATCGCCGCGACCTCGACCGCGACGGACTCACCGCCGGGGCGGTGGTCCAGGCGGTGGAGGCCATGGGCAACACGACCCGCGCCCTGGTTGCCTGCGTGGTCCCCGCGCTGACCCCGATGCTGGTGGATGTGCTCACCGTCTGTCTGGGCGCCCCACCCCACCTCGTCTCGCACCACTCCCCGCACGGCCTCACCTTTGCAGTCCCCTACCCGAACCAGGCCGGGGTCGACCGGATCGCCGCCGCGGTGGGCGCCCTGGCGCGGGCGCAGCCGCCGCTCATCGTCGTGGACTGTGGCACCGCCACCACCTGCACCCTCATCGACCTGGGCGCGGCCGGCGAACCGTGCTACCGCGGCGGCGCGATTGCCCCCGGGTTGGAGACCGCCCTCGCCGGCCTGCGAGGCCGCGCCCCCCACCTGCCCGCACCCGCCGCCGCCGCGGAGATCCCCGGCACCACCACCGAGACCGCCCTCGCCCTCGGCTCGATCGCCGGCCACGCCTGGATGGTGGACGCCCTGGTGGCCCGCCTCGCGGCCACCGCCGCCGGCGGCGCGGCCGAGCTCCTCCTCACTGGCGGCTGCGCCACGCTGCTGATCCCGCACCTCACGAGCCGCCACACCTACCGCCCCGACCTCGGTCTGGAGGGGCTCGCCACCCTCGCCGCGCGCCTTACCGGCGCCCGCGACGCCCCCCCGTAGACGCCCGCTGCCGCCGCCTCCGCGGCCCGCGGCCGCTTTACCGTGGTTCCAGTCGCGCCGATCACGCCACTTTCTCCGCATGGCCGCCGCCCCTTGGCCGCGGGGCGCCGATCCCCGGTCGACGCCACCCCTGCCGGCAGGCAGGCGCCCATGTTCCAGCTCCACCAAGGCTCCGCGGCCCGCGGCCGCTCCACCGTGGTTCCAGTCGCGCCGATCACGCCACTTTCTCCGCATTGCCGCCGCCCCTTGGCCGCGGGGCGCGCGCGAGCTCGTCCCTCCCGCCCGCCACGGAGGTGCGACCCAACGCCACGGCCGGGCGACGTGGCGCTCGGCGGCCGCTGGAGCCGGCGCGCCCCCGGCCGTTCAGGCCTGGGGCGGCCGCGCCACGCCGGCGGTGCAACCTCCGGCCCTACGGCTCGACCCGCAGGCGGTAGAAGAAGGCGTCGCCCCCGTCGCCGAAGAAGTCGGTGACCGCCACGTAGTAGGTGCCCCCGGTGGTGACGGTGGTCGCAAGGCTGGGGTCGAGGCCGTCACGGTCATCGTTGGTGGCCACCACCGTGGTGCCGTCACGGTCGAAGAGGGTGAGGGTGGCGTCGAGCTCTGCGCCGTCCGTTGCGGCGTCCACGTCGAGGGTGAGGTGGCTGGCCGCGCCGAGGTGGATGGCGTAGAGGTCGCGATCGCCTGGGTGGCCGATCCACCCCTCGACGGCCTGGCCCATGGCGAGGGGCACGGCCGAGGCCGCGTCACCGCCCGCCTCGTCGCCCTCCGGCTGGGCGTCGAGGGTGTGGCCGAAGGCGGTCGCCGCCGTCGGGTCGAGGGGCTCCACCGTGGCGGTGAGGGTGTAGGTGTAGCCAAGACCTCCCCCACCGCGGGCGTCCGCCACCTTCAGGTAATAGGTCCCGGCCGCGGCCACGAAGCCGCCCAGGGCAGGGTCGAGCCCCTCCGTGTCATCGGCCGTGGCGAGGGTCGTGCCATCCGGCGCCAGCAGGGCGAGGGTGCCATCCACCGGCGAGCCGGCCGCCGCCAGCCGGACTACGAGGTGCTCCCCCGGCGCCATCGCCACCGCGTACCAGTCTGCCTCGCCCGCCACGCCGAGGCTTGCCGCCACCGCCTCGCCGGGGACAAGCGGGGTGGCGGTGGCGCGCCCCTCCCGATCCTCCATTGGCGCGGGCGGTGGATCGGATGGCTGACGGCTCGTCGGATCGAGCGGATCGCTCCCCTGTGCCACCTCCAGGGCGTCGTTGATTCCGTCGCCGTCCGTGTCCTGCTTGCGGGGATCGGTTCCGAGCTGGGCCTCCTCGGTGTCCGGCAAGAGGTCGCCGTCGTCGTCCGTGTCGCGCTGGTCCCCCACGCCGTCGCCGTCCGTGTCTAGCCACTCCGTCGCGTCGTCGGGAAAGGCGTCCTGGTTGTCCGCTACGCCGTCGCGGTCGCGGTCACCGGCGCCGATCTGGCCCTGCACCAAGTCGGGCACGCCATCGCCGTCTTTGTCCGGCAGCGGCCCGACGGTGGTCCCGGGGGTCGGGTCGGTCGCATCGGGGAGACCGTCACCGTCCGAGTCGAGCTGCCCCAACGGGTCGCGCTCGGGTCGCGCCCGGTGGTCGGCGCCGATGCGCACCACCCCCAGATCGACCGTGCCACCCTGGCGGGTGGGAAGGACGTCGTGGGTGGGCGCGAGGGCGAGGATCGCCACCGGCTGGCCGTTGATCGCGAAGACCACCACCACCCCCACCTCGCCGGCAGGGATGCGCAGGTGAAACGAGCCATCGCCACCGATGCGTACCGGGCCGGCGATGATCGCCCGCGAGGTCACCCCGACCGCGAAGAGGTCGATGGGCGGCAGGGCGATGGCCGCGGTGGCGCCGGCCAGGCCGGCCACCACCTCGCCGACACGCCCGGAGAGATCCACGGTCGCCGGTGCGGTGGCCTGATCGACCGCCCCACCCCCGCCGCCGCCCCCGCCGCCGCCGCTACAGGCAAGGGCCGTGGAGAGCAGAAGAATGAGGAGAAGGGCGCAAGGTTTGGGGTCCGTCCTGCAACCTTGCAAGGGCTGGCCAAGGGCTCGCCCCCCCGGACGGGACCTGCGGCCGGGGCGGTCTGCCGGAGGGCGACCGGGATCGACCGCAGCAGCCCTGCGGTCCGCGGCCGTGCGGTCCGTCCTGCAAACTTGCAACGCGGAGTCCGCGGGCAGACGCGGCGCCCGCCCGCCACGCGGGGGAAGACCACCCCCCGTCTGCCGAGCGGCGTGGGAGGTTGTCGTCCCGATCAAGGTACGGCGGTCCATGGCCCTCCAGATCGGCAACAACCGCCTGCGGGCCAATCTGCAACCCCCTGGGTTGGCGCACGGCTGCCCGCCCCCGGGGGTGCGCTCCCTTACCCCTAAGGTGAACGAAACCACCGGCATCTCAAGGAGCGCGCGGCCACCCGCCCCTGATCGTCCCTGACCGTCTCGGCCATGGCGGGGCAGGTTCGGGGCGAGGCGGCACGGCCGCCTGCACGGGATCGGGCAGACGAAGGCGATCGTCAAGCGAGGCGGAGGAGGCGCGCCGAAATCAGGAGCCGCCGGCGGCGCATCGCCACCCTCGGCGACGACCATGTGGCGCCTGATTCGGAACGCGGTAGGGCGCGGCGACGAGCGAGCCCCACGGGATCGGGTCTGCGTCCTTACCCCAGCTCGGCCCCCCCGGGCCGATCGTGGCGATGGGACCCGCGCCTCGCGCGCCCCCCTACCGGCGCAGGCGCGGCAGGGTGACGCGCCGCCGGGAGAGGGGCGTCGAGTCGCGCAAGAGGGCGGTGGTCTCGGCGGACGGCTCCACCCCGAGGCCGCCGGCGAGCGCCACCTCACACCGCCGGTAGGCGACCATCGCCTTCGAGCGCAGACCGAGGGCGAGCCAGCCACGGATCACCCCCTGATAGAACGGCTCCTCCAGGCCATCCACCTCGAGGCCGCGCTCATAGGTGGTGATCGCCCGTTCGATCTCCCCTTCCTGCTCCCAATAGCCCCCCACCCGCGCCACCGCCCGGATGACGCGGCCATGGAGTCTCTCACGCGGCGCCAGGAGCCACACCTCCCCGCCAGTGGCGCGCAACAGGGGGCCACGATAGAGGTCGATGGCTGCCTCCGCCTGCTCCACCCGCTGGCGTTCGTCGCCGTCGTTGGAGCGCGCGCACGCCAGCAAGGGCGCCAGCCGCTCCTCCACCACCCACGCATCCACCCAGCACCGGGCCGGGTCGAGGCCGACCCTGCCATCGCGCGAACGAACAATCGCGTCGCGTCCCACAAGCCGGCCGAGGCGGTGGAGGGTGGTGGCGAAGACCCGCTGCGCCGCGTCGCCATCCGCCTCCGGCCACAGAAGATCCGCCAGCCGCTCGCGCCGCACCCCCCGCCCGCCGCATGCCAGCAGCGCCCGCAGGAGGTCGAGGGGGCGCCGCTGGGCCGAAGAGTCCAGCCCTACCGCCACCCCGTCCCGGACCACGCGAAAGCGGCCGAGGGTCTCGACCCGCACCGGCCACGGCCACGCCTCGACGCGCAGCGGCGGCGGGGGCACCAGCAACTCCCAGCCCTGCACCCAACCCCGCGCCTCCTCCCCCTCGATCCCATCGCGCAGGGCCGCCGCCATCAGGCGCGCGGCCACCGGCCGCCGTTGGCCGAGCCACAGCCGCTGGCCGTGGTCACGCGCCTCGACCAAGCCGCGGGTCAGGGCGGTGCGATGGCTCGTCTCGTCTCCCGCCGCCGCGGCCAGATGGGCCTCTGTGAAGGCGGTGGAGACGGTGACGAGAGGCCCCCGGAGCCGCTGTACGAGAGGGCGTACCCCGGCAACCAGCCGCCGCCCCTCGGCCACCTCACCGCGCAGCCCAAGAGCCTCGGCGCGCAGCAACCGCGCCGCCCACACAAGCCACTCGACCCCCACCTTGGCGGCCAACGCCTCCGCCACCTCGGTTGCCTCCAGCGTCGTCCCCGCCTCCCCCGCCGCCACCCCGCGCCAGGCGAGGAGGATGTGGTAAAGGGCGAGATCGAGGTCGGTCGCCGTAGACCGGTCGTGGAGGCCATCGCGCAGCCAACGGTCCGCCAGCGCCACCTCCCCGCGCCCCAAGGCGACGGCCACCCCGACGCAGCGCAACCACCGTCCCCACGTCGCCAACTCCGCCGCCGCATCTGCCACCGCCAGCCCGGCATGCACCGCCGCCAGGGCAGCGCGCGACCGACCCCGCCCCCAGCTATGAATCGCCTCACCGAGCTGCGCGACCACCCGCGCCGCCGGCGTCTCCTCCAGCCTCACCCCCCCCCACAGCGCCCCGGTCACCAGGGCGATCCGTCCGCTCCCGCCACCCAACAACCCGTGCAGAAGCAACGCCCCCCCCAACCTCAGGCGCACCTCCGGCTGCAGGGGGGAAAGGAGGTGCCGGTACCCCTCTGCCGCCAGCCGCGCCAGCGCCACCGCCCCCGGCCGGCGCAAGAGCAGCGCGCTCACCCAAGCAACCAGCGCCCGACCGTCCGCAGCCCCGCCAAGGTGGCGATCGACCCCCTCCCCCTCCAGGCGCTCCAGCCACGGATCGAGCTCTTCATACGCCTCACCCCGGGCAAGGATCGCCTCCACGGCGGATCCCCAAAGAGCCTCCCCCGCCCCCTCACTCCCCCCCACAGCCATCTCCCGTCGATCCATGGCTAACCATGGCTAAACTTCTAGCAATACCCGTGCCTGATTCGCCGATAACCTCGCGTAGACGGCACAACAGCTTGGATTCATTGATGAACTTCATCCTTTCTGCAGCCCAACCGGGGGGGGTGGTGTTCGCCACTGTTGTAAAGCCGGCCGACACACCACCTCCCACGGCGGCTGATAAATAAGCCGTAACCATTTAGCGCCACAACAATTTTCATGTGCGGTGGAAAGATGAACAGGTGCGTCTCACATTGAGACGGCAGCCTTCCGCCCCCTCACCGCCCTTGGGCGGCCACCGAATCGGCCGCAGACCTGGCGCAAAACGGTGCACGCGATGCGCGGGAGGCGGTGGTCTGTCTGCCCGTTCCGCGCGATCGCCTCGCCCCGGCGGGTGGCAACCGACCTAGGGGGTAGGGGGTAGAACGCCCGGCAGCGGCGGAGGGCAGACGCCGCGACCGTGCCAACCCCGCGGATGCGCGAGCAACGCCGCGAGAACGATCGGCCGGGTTCAACCCCGTTCGTGGCTTGGGCCTTCCGGTGGGCCCGC
>Ga0210025_1002286_pt1 | contig 19084 bp, 15 predicted proteins | sample CryGeyme20150102_FD_183989 | JGI IMG/M metagenome (GOLD analysis project Ga0210025, IMG submission 183989) | Groundwater microbial communities from Crystal Geyser aquifers in Utah, USA - Crystal Geyser metaG 2015-0102 (SPAdes) (version 2) | ecosystem: Environmental > Aquatic > Deep subsurface >...
ACAGTTGAATTCAAAACATAATATTTGATTTAAATTTATTAAGATAGGATGAAGAGAGGTATCGCAGCTAAGGGACCCGCCAGAAAGAAAGTCGATAGACCTGGACTCACCGAGGATTAAATTGAAGAACTCAGGTAAGCCTTCAATTTGTTTGACACTGAAGCCACCGGCAAGATCGATCCCCGTTAACTCAAATCAGCCATGCAGTCTCTCGGCTTCTAGAGCAAAAACCCCACCATCTTCAACATGATCGCCGACCTTGAATCACTCGGACGGGAAGTTGACTTTGAAGAGTTCATCGATGGCATAACCTCCAAGTTGGGCGACAAGGAAAGCAGGGTACTTTGCGTTTTATACAGAACGGCATTAACAAGATATTCGACCTGTTCGACGAAGACCACTCAGGACATATAAACTCCAACAACATCCGCAGAGTCGCCAAAGAACTCGGCTAGACCATGAATGTCCAAGAATTGGAAGAAATGTTACAAAGAGCAGCCACCAACGGTCGCTAGATCTCCAGAGAGGACTTCTATAACATCATGACCAAGAAAGCCTTCTGATTGTGCCGTACACCTTTAAGTCTCATTTTTTTTGAATATTCAAAAGAAACACATTAGTATGAATTATCAGTCAAAAACGGTACAGATCTCGGCGCATAACATAGCCGTTAACTTGACAGGTGCTATGAAAATGGCAAAGAGAAGTGCACGAGGTTGAAGTATGAACCAAGCCAGAAATTTAGCACCACAAGAGTCACTCTGACAACAGATAAATTTTGCCAACCTGCACTCCCAAAACTCAGTCTTCTCCTAGGGCCAAGAGCAGGGATTGATGAAGAAATTTCCAATCATATAAATCGGCAGCACAATGGCATACCCTGACAGTAAAATTGCCAATATCAGAGGCAGCAGGAGGTAGAGACATAGCTGCTTGAGTCTTTCAGCAAAAGCATCCGAGTTATTTTAAAACATGAGCCCGGGGCACCCAAAACAGTTGTAGTAACGAAAATGATGTCTAGAGTATTTTCCCATACAGAGCCAACAAAATTAATATCTACATTTTTTGCAGGTCATGTGGTTGCACCCGTCTGATTTTTAGATAGGCGATTTACAATTTGGACATTTTCTGGGTTAAATATGGATGGTACCTGATCTGGAATGACTAGAAAGTGTGCTCAAGGGCAGTTTTGAGAATAGTATCACATTTTTCCTTGCCATGGTAGGCCTGTAGACAAATTTCGCAATATTCAACCTTGCACTTGGGACATACTAACTTATCCTCTCCATTCTGCAACAGTTCTCCACAATCGGGTCTACAATATACTACTTTCATACCTCGAGCAAAACTTGTTATCTGGGTCCAGCTCTTTCTAATTTTTATCTCTGAAGTATTTGAACCTCTTGTATTGTTTCTTGGTCAAATTGGCCTTGATGACAGCATTAGAAATCATCGCATTGCAGTCCCATTCTGGGCACTTGATAAAATAAGTGTCGCTTCTGATACACTCCTCAAGGTAGCCCTTCATGCAATCCACACAAAATGCATGAGTGCATTCCTCCTAGCAGTAACGATATACCATGTTGTAACAAATGTTGCATAGTATTGCACCTTAATGGATTACGCCATTGACTTGTGGTTACTAAGAAACTTCGACCATGCGATTTCCAGGGTGAACGGGCAGCTCATCCTAGAGTTATTATTAGAAATGGTGCTGACCAAAGCCTGTCACCAGTCTGGTCAGCAGCTGACGCTAACCTATGAGTGTAGCAAAGACATCTAGGAATATATCTGTAGCAAGATCGTTAAGATGGCGACCTTCAACGTCTTCTAAATTTTAGATCTGATTGATATGGGCTTCAATCTGTTGGTCGAGGTCTGACTGTCTGAACCCAAAACGTTAAAATTTAACTTTTGCCATTAACTTGAGCAATCCTATTTTGTAGGTGATGTTATCCAGCTCAGGTCGATGATGCTCTCTGATTGGCATTTATGATTTCATCTCTAACTTCTGCTGAAATGGTCTGGGCAATTCAAGCTGATCCTCCACCTATTCAACAGTCTTATGGTTGAAGTTGGCTGTCCTGATTTAGGCATCGGTATGATCGAGGTTGTTATTGGCTATCATTCCTTACTATTCTTTGTGAGATATAATATAGTTTTGACATGGTTATCCCTCAATCACCAAAACAGTAAGATAAAACCATCAGTCCAGCAATTTGAGCAAAGCTGTGAATTAACGATTGGCTGCTGCTTTCTTCTGAGGGTCTGACATCAACAACTATATATATTCCTGCTGCAGTTGCTTGGTCTTTAGCTTCAAAGCTGTCGACTTCTATTTGTTAACTTCTTTCTATTTTGAGTGAGCATTCACCGCCTTGCTCTGCAATGTCTTGATCCCTCTTGACTTGGGAGATTGCATGAACATCGTACTGTGGGTTGTTAGCCCGTTATTTCTCGTTGGTCGTTGACGGGTTTGTCCTACTTCGACGATGGTAGTTAGGGCAGAGTGGTTGTTTCTCTAAGTTCTATTTTAGTTATTTTGGCGTATCATGTTTTTTTACTTGACAACTGAACCTGTCTTCACTCCTTCTCTGTGGATTTGCAATTCCAGCTCAGAATGAGAATTCTTCATCTCTCTTTTTTGCTGGTACTCTCGCACCTGATGATCCAACTAATTGAGCTCTGACAGATCAGGCAGTATCTAACTCGTGTTCAAATCTGACTGAGCTCTATTCCTATAATCCTGATAGACTGTCAACTTTCCCCTACTCAAACTCCCTTTCATCGACGATGCTATATAGCTATACAATAGGATAGATAAATAGATAAGGTCAAATATGCAGAAATGAATCACCTAGGGATATGGAGTGAATAGTCAGGAGAGCAGCAGTTTTCTGGATTTTTGGATGTTGGCTCGATTGCTTCTGGGTTGATATGGCTACACGAGAACTGACAGTTTGTGTCTCGATTGTCGACGATATCCGATGGTGTAGCAACTCCACTTGCCATGAATACTTACCAAAATTTAATAATTGCTAGTGTTGAGACGGATAGTTGGCTGCTCCTCTTTTGACATTCTTATCTTCTCAATAGCTATAAAGGACCCGTATTTGTTATTTCTCAGATTCAAGTGCTCCAATTTGTAAAATTAGCATTCACTCAACCACTTCAGCTCTGTAATTTCATTATTGGCCAAGTTGAGATGCTTGAGCTGAGTAAGGGATCCAGAGACCACTTTTCTGAAATGCCTCATCTATCTAAGAAAGTTATCGCTGAGGTTGATGCTCTTGATGGAGGTGAATATGCACAGTGGAAAGGCGTCAATTGACTATATGTTGTTGTGATGCAAATTGAGCACTCTCAACCTAGGCCACTGGACATCTTTCAATGGATAGAGGGACTCTATTTCGTTGCAGCCTTGATGAAGAGACATATACGTAGGTCGATTTACTATATCTTTGGCATTTTCGTTCGTTTCAAAGGCTACAGTGTTCTTATCTCGTTTGAAGCTGTAATATGCTCATCTCATACCTAACTGCAACTACGTCAGACTATCGAACTGCCTGCACTCCAAAGCCTCAATCGTCCTCAAGTTCGCACTATCTACCTTAAAAGTTATCTACTTAGTATGATGCTCTAAGTGAATTCGTTGCTTCCTTCGATAGCTTTGTACAATTTTCTTCCCTCCTTAATTTTCTGCTATGCCCATAGAGCATATTTCCTGATGATTCTATGCACCTACCGAGCAGCAGGGGTCATCGAGTGGGCTGATAGGTTGACTTAGGGAGCAATTGTGGCCAGTTGGTTCTCTGTGATGGCCTGGCGAAGGTCGAAGTAGGTTAAAGATGGATATTTTTTAATTAATATGTAGACAGCCGCCTCCATTTATTATATGGGAAAGTACAAAAATCCGATGGATTTATGGCGCCGGTCGACCCTAATAAGTGACCAGTTGTCAATTTAATGAGGTTTGCAGTTGATGGCAATAATGAGCAGTTCATAGATTAATTATGAGGACCATACTGCTTTTTTCCATATGAAGGGTAATATTTGGAATCTCAAAGCCAGCAAAGAACGACTCAACATCCTCTAAAGAACACAGGCACACAAACGACATCTGCTCAGCGTCTTAACCGCTAAAAGCCACATCGATACCCGTGCTTCCCTCTCACCTCGACATCCCAGCACGCCCATCAGCCTCCTTCGCAAAAAAATAATAGCAGATGACAACCGCAACCTTGCCCGTAAGATCGCCCACCTCCACAAACCAGCAAATGACAGGCCGAACACATCACTCTCCCTCAGTCGCAACCTCAAAGCCTATTCTTCCGTAAATAGAACCATCCGAAATAGAACCATAGAACTATAGAACAGCAAAATACTATCAAGACTCATCACAGCTTCCCCCACCATCCAGAGACACAAGTGGGCGAAATCTAACATGGACATAGGCAGATACAAAGAAAACCTCAACCGAGGCAAGTGTATTTCTTTTTTTACGTAGACCGGCAGCCAGATTACTCGCAGGAGGCCTGCAAGCTCATCAGCAGGGAGCCCAAGTTCAAATGTTTAAGATTAGGGGCAGTTGAGAGCAAGAGCAGACTGCAAAAACGACCGAGGGTAGTATGAATAAGCTGTACTTGATAGAATAACTTCTTTATTATCATCAACTCGGAGGCAGCTTGAAGTTTTTGGCAAAACTTTTCAAATCCCCCAAAAGAGCATTTTTCTCAGCTGCCGTCAACTTTTTTTTGGATTTCGGCTCGTCAGGTGCCAGGTACTCCTCTCCTTCAAATTCATTGATGTCTTTTGCAGGAACAACGATTTTTTCTACCTTGGCGATTTCTTCCTTTTGCTCATCGGCAGCCACACCCTTGTGTAGAGCTCTATCTATGGTTCTGCTATCAGCCAACATTTGTTCTACATGTCTATTCCACAAATCAACAAACCCTATATAATTGTAATCTTCTCCTGTTTATCTGAGCACCATCCTGACCTTACTCCTCAAAAAATTGAAACTTTCCTGCTGAGCCAGTCTACTCTTCAACAAATTGTGCTCGCTTTAATGATATTACTCTATCAATTGCTTCAAATTTGCCTTGGCTTTTCGGTTTTACTATGTCAGCATGTTGTTGCTGTTTTAGAGCTCACGTAGTTTGCGAATCTTTTATGCCATGAATTATATCTGCTCTTAAAGAAATGCTCTGTTGGCAGTGAGAGTGTCCAGATCTTCTTGGTATGTGCTTAGAGTTTTTTGCAAATTATCCAGAATGAGTCTATCGCAAAAAGAAGGCACTTCCTTCTCAACTGACTTGATCTCGCTAAATTACTCCACCATTTCGTTTCTTCGTTGTGACCCTTTTGCTTGGGTCGTTGGCTTACCGTGACTGACAGTACGAGGATTTTCCTGCAGCTCAAGTGAATCTTCTTCGACGAAGGTCTTATTTTGAGGTTGAGCTGGTGCTTACTATGTATCTGTTCGCAGGTATTTGAGTTTGATTTTATTGAGGATGTTGCTGGCATTCCTGAGACCATATTTCGAGTCACTATTCATTCTTGATTATTATAACGACCATCAGCATATAAAGTGGAACAGATAAAATTAATGACTGTATCCTATTTTCAGAAACCGTTGCTGGAGATATAATCACAACAGTGATAGACCTGAGGCCTAATATAAAAATTCATGCTTCATACCTTTCTTTTATTTCCTTCAATTTCATTTAATTCTTAAGGTGAACCATTCCTTTTCAGAAGATCCATATCATATATCAGAAAATATCGAACTTTTATTGAGATTTAAGGCATACAGTAATTTAAGACAATGGATGATGATCAACATTTTTAAATTGATGAAAGGTCAGAATAAGTACTGAGTAGACAGGAATAAATATTAAGAATAAGGTAGGACCAGTATCAGAGTCAAATAGAACAGCTCTTATGATATCTTCTATAGCAATGCATTCTAGACTCCAACTCATGGTTCGGGTGGTTGGTTGAAATTTATTTGAGTTGGAAATTGCAAAGCGAACTCGATAAGAAATAGGGAAGAAGAAGAGACAAAAAAGATAGAAAAATGCTAAGCATAAGTATAAGCTTCTATATCAATATGGAAATGAATATGTTGTCAAGCTAGACTTAATTTTTAAAAATTGCCATCTTAAGGTAAACTTTGTGTATTAGTGAATGCTATCCTTAGATCTCTCAGACAAGCTAAGTTAAAGAACCTCATGGTCAGTGAGTGATGCTCAAACCACGAATAAAAATATGAATGAGAATTATAAGAAAACTGGGAACGACAAAACAACAATCGATGCCAAATGTAAAGATAACAAATTCCATGAAATGGACATCTAACCACCAGATTAATCATAATGTTGCAGTGAGCTCTGTTTCAAGAAGACCATCTCGTTGAACACAAACTTCTAATACCATTAGACCTCTCATTTAATTTCAGCACTCAATCGTCATCATTACTTTTCGGGAACGGTAACCATGAGTCCCTATCTGACACAAAATTCTCAAGGGAACCAAAATAACAAAAATATGCAGGATTGTGAGTTGACGTATCGTTTCTTGCTTGATAAATCTGAGCTGTCGGCATAATAAATCAAATAGTCAGAAATGCGATACATGTAGGAAGTAGACCAAATCCACAGTATTTTCACCTACATGAAAGATACGTACACCATCGAAAAGAAAATCCACTTTATCGTCAAAAAATTCAATGATTTCTTTGATCTCAAAGAGAAAAAAAAGTAATTCAGAGAAAAATCTTCTTTTGGTCCACCACAAAAACAAACCGAAATCACTTTCGAGGTAAATATTCCTCTATAGATTCTGCCTGATAAAAAGAAAAAGATAGAGACAGTCAACAACCGTTTTCCCAGAGATACGACCTTTCCTGAGGAAGTTATACCCCTCTCGAAATACTATTTTTGAGGAAAGAGATGTACTGATATTGTTTAGTGAACTTGGGTCCTCAAGTAGCAAGTTAATTATTTTTATTTTAATGAGCTCTTTTCGTGATCGCTTTGTGGGAAAGATGAGCACTGTCGGGAAGCAAGGACTCAAACACACCCTCTTTCAGCAAAAATAAACAATCAAATAAACAACCTCAACTCTTAAAAACAGCAGACATGCTCAGCCGCCCTCCTCATATCTTTAAAGCTCGACTCGCTAAACTCTCATTCCGCTCCGCCGTCAATCTACTTACGAGCAACTCCTTAACTAGTAAAAATAGCTCCTTTCTACTCATGCAAGCACACGTCGTTCCTATTCAGTGAGTCGCCGCACCTTCGGCCATAAGCCTTAACAAAGCAACAATTTTCTTGAAGATATGCTTTAAAAACATAAGGAGCTGTTGTGTCTGATCGACAGAAGAGCCAACTATCGAGGCTGACAGTCGCTAATGATCTAGTATTTTTCAAGGATATAATAAATGAGAGAGGGTAAAAGATTAAATAATCATCTGGGGCGAATAGATTCCAAAGTATATTCAGCAGGGTTAGGTTTGTTGGTTTAGTACCTGTTTGTTTGGTACTTATTGGCGTTGTCAACCTTATTGCTCTTTGGCTTCTAACAGTCACTGTCAGAGCCGTTCTTTTTATCTCGTGTGTCAGCCTGACGAGCATATCTAGAACCAGCACATACTGAACAGAATGAGGCAAAAAAAAGACCCAAGCTGCAGATGCCTAGAGCCAACCTGATTTGGAATAAACTGTTGAAACCCAGCACACAGGAGGTGTCAATGATGGCCTGTAAATCTTCACCAAAAAGACGACAGTTGAGTCCTCCCAACATACCATATTGTGTGTCGAGAAGTGAATTCAACGAATTGATTGTTGTATTGACTCCAGCGAGAGCACCATCTAAGGTGGCAAGATCACCTTGGAAGGTAGCGACATTCAAGGAATTCACTGAACTATAAATACCTGCATTTTGGAAACTGCTTCCTATGGCTTGCTGTCTCAGGTTATAGAAATTTGTCCAAAGATTGCCCATATCGTTGGCAAAAGTCGCACATCCTGCGTTGTTGCCGTATCGACCGTTGATGTCAGTTGTGACTGCTGCTCCGTTGGCAGCACCTGAAAAGATGTCGGCTACATCAAGACAGCCATAGCATGAACCACCTTTTGGATTGAAATTTCCTGCACACTCTGTAGAACCTGCAGAATTTCCAGAAACTGTGCAAGATACATAAGTAGGGTTTTGATTGTTGCTCGGAACATAGCTGTCAAGGACAAAATTTGGATCTGTGCATGAGGCAAAATTTCCAGCATCAGCATAAGTCGACAATGTGCTTTCTGCTGCTGATGATATGTCTGAAGTCTGACCGCTGCCGTAGGCATTTACTGAATCCAACAAAGAAGTTTTTCCGGAGGAAATTGAAGTATTCAGACTGGCAAAGTCAACATTTTCGAGGAAACTAAAGGCAGAGGTCAGGTTGTTGAGAGAGTCCAAGTCGGTCGAAAATTACTTGATAATATTTCCGTCACTGAAAGGCAGACAAGCTGATATATAATTCTGAGTATCATAGCTGAGTCCTCTGAAGTTGCCTAAAATAAATCAAAAAATACGTGAGAAATGGAATCGAGAAGATATGGCTGTTGACAGAAAATCACAACCCCACTGCATAGGCGGCAGGATAACAGACACAACAGTGGCAACCAACAGTCCCAACAATGCCACAATAGACAGGAAAAAGCATGAAAAGTACATCATATATCTGCATTTGTCTTTTTAGCAACAACACATGAGAAGAGCTCCAAGCATTCCTAAGGTTGACAGACCCACCAGCACAGCATAGAAGATCTGAATGTACATCTCTGTACTATCAAGGTAACTGCTTGCATTTGGATAGTTGCCGACCACAGTGTCGATATTGCTAATCTGGTCGACTAAGGAACTGATGCTGGACTGAGCTGATGACACACTTGAGCTGATAACAGCTGCCACGTTGAAGTAAGTCTCCACATTCTGACCCAGCTGAGTGATGCTATTGACAATTCCCGATACTAGACTGTAGTATGCATAAATCAACCCTGAAGTATTGTAAGTACCCAGAATACTTGGAAAGGTCGAAGATTAGCTGATAGGAGCACCATATGTCAATGTTGTCATACCATTGCCTGTATTACCGTCAGTATCTTTGATGTTTGTCATGAGGGTAGTTCCATCAGAGATGGCCGTCGTCATGTTTGAGTTACTTGAATTGAATTTTGTCAAGACATTGTTGATAGAGGTCAGATTGCCATCGAACCAGGTCAAAGATTGAGAAAGCATGTTCAAGCCGGTAAAGAAAGCCGCACCGTCTGCTGTCACATTGCCGTTTAGTAGGTCATCAGGTACCACTGCTACTGAACAACTTACTCTTTTTAGAGTTGTGGTGATGTCCTTAGCCTTGGTGAAACCATAGACTCCAGCTCCAACAGCAATTCCAAAAGCCAGCAGTACCATCACAGAAGGCCACTTAAGCTCGCAATTTGTGTACAAGTCTTCGTCTTTTTTCCTACAGCATTTTGATGGGCAACAGTTGGGGCAGCAACAACAACAGGACAAAAAAGGCAAGAAAATGAGCAATATGATGAAACCTAGGACAAACGGTCCGACAAAGAGTCCAAACCCTTTTGCTTATTCTTGGAACATTGAGGGTGCTTGTGGCCAGTCATTGGCCAACTGATTGTAGAAAGCATTACTAGATAGGATAAAGAGTACCCGTCAACCGAGAAGGAAAGGTTGAAGTGGGACATGTACTGATCTTTAAGGTCGATATCTGACTGACTCACCATTGTGCTTCTTTCCACTCCAGTACAAAACATTTCGTTGATTTTCATCCTGTTGGAGGAAGTCAGATAACTAGACAGGACTCGCCCCCATCTTCCCTCTTAGACCCCACCACTGACGCCCCAGACAGTTGCAGAAACAACCAAAACTGCAAGAACCCCGATGATTCCCTTCAGTCTATTTTTCATTTTATTCTTATAATCCACTTATACTTTCATCAGATCACTTTGAACACAGAGTCTTGATATGACTGTCGTTGGTTAGCTAGGCAGGCAGCTCATTGAGAGTATTGCGAAGTGTGCTCAATCTGGGATTTTTTTTCATGAGGTACTCGGCCAATTGTCGGTTATTTTTGGCACAGGCGTAGTGCAGGAGGTTGTCGTTACGGAAATTAATGCTATCTTTGAGGAAGGTGCCGGTTTAGTCGTTCTCAACTTTGTCAATAACTTTGTCTGTTTGCTCTGTGAGGAGGAGAGCAATGATGTTGTACTAGATAGGGTAGCCGATTTGCTGTTCATTGGTATTACCCATCGGTTCGGTCTTATTATTTATTATACCACCTCTAAGCTTATGTTATATCACCCTTAAACTTATGCTAGCAGTCACAAACAAACAAATTCACATAATCACACAACTTCTCAATATTTCATAAAGTCCTCGTAGTTTTCCACATCCAGATACTCCATCACTTCGAAAAAGGTTGGAGGAAGAGGATAGTTAGACTCCTGCTCACGGACAACCTCCATCTCTTGGCAGTACATCTTGATGTACTCTGAAAGGCTCATGAATTTGCTGCAGTTCAAGATGGCCATGTCGTCGTTACTGAGAACTATCATGTTGCCGATCTTGTGCGAAGGGTTATCCGACTTCATCTTGGCACCATCCAAGAAAAGAGTGTAAATCTAGAAGGAACGGTCTTGGATCTGTTCATCGGTTTTTTATGTCTATCCAAGGATGGGGCCAGGCTGAGGATTGTTGTCGCAGGTAACATTGCTGAACAGCTGGCGAGTGTTCTCATAGCTTTGGTGCACTATCCTCGTCATATTCATCATTCCCACTCTCTTTTCTAAAGTACCCTAAAATGCCTTCAAATATCTATTGATGTCGTTGATCTGCCGGCTCTCCAACATCTGCACATAGAAGGACCCTTTTAAATAGACGTAACTGCCCACATTTGGATGTTCCTTCAATGAATTGACTAACTGAGATAGCATGATGGATACGAATTGCTGAGGGTCGAGGTTGTCACGCTTGAGTTACTCCTCATTGAAGTAGCCAGAAAGGAATACCCGTTGGTAGACCTTACGGGCTAGTTAGCGCTGTTAGTAGACGGAATCGTAGAGAGATTCGTGTTGCATCAGTTGTATTATTAAATTATGACTAGTTTAAACTAAAATCCTTGGACAGGAGTCAAAATGATCAGAATTAAAGCCATCTCAAAGATCCGTCACTCCAACCTGTAGCAACCTTCCTACTCAGCGCATCATGTTGCATACAGTATAATCTTGGTGAATTGCTTTACTCGTTCTCTTCAGTTACAACCTACTCGACTAAATGCTCACTCACCATCACGTTGTCTTGATACAACCTGACCTGATTCTTTGGTGTGCAGGCGACAATACTGTGCGGCAGTTGTTTACTGAAACTAGTGTCAGGAATACTTGAAGAAACAGGAAAGGACACCTGTTGTGTGATGGGCTTGTTTTGCGTCCGTCAAAGGCCAAGGTAGGTGCGTACTTTTTTGTGCTTTCATATCGTATATTTTCAGCTGATTTTAAGGCTTATTGTTGCCAAGCAGCACCTGCGTTCCTTTGAAATCGATGGCTTCTCCTCCTATGTAATGCCCGTATATGTGATGTACTGAAGTTTTGACCCTCACATCCCAAAAAAACACAGATTGATCCCATCCTCCACTCAGCAGCATGTTGTTGTCCTCTGGGTTCCACTTGAGACAAAACACTCTATTGTCATGTTTGCCCAAATGTCCTCCTTCCACCTCAACAGGATCTCCCTTGTTCAGCTGCCCCAATCTGATCCTACCTAGCTCACCTGCAAAGGCGTAATGAGTGCCCTTTGGGCTGATCTCACAGCTGTGCAACATCTCGCCATACTGAAGAATAATACAAAGAGTACTTTTTTGGAGAAAAGCAACTGGCTTGAGGTGGCGTGCCAGTACTAGAGTGTTCCTTAGGAGTGTATGGCAAGGAAGGCATGTCTGAGTTTATCACTGTTAGGATTAGAAGCTAACCCTGTAACAGGTGAATGATCATCTCCTTTAAGGACGAATTGCACATTATCTGCATAGAACCGACACTACTACTTTGAGCAATCGACAGCACCTTAATGACTCCACTGCCACATCCAACAGCCAATAGAGATGCATCAGTTAAGTACTCCATGCTTTCGACTGAGGACTGATCGATCTGGATGATTTACTGCTTGAACTTATCCTACACCTTAACCACCTGATCTTCTATCTTTTTGACTGGCGCTTCAGGAATGCGAGGTAATTCGACAGGCGGCAGATGATACTACTATCCTCCTTGTTACTATTCCTGCATTATGATTTTAAAAATCTTGATATAGATGTTAGTATATCATAGCTCATAGCTCAGCATCTTCACCTCTTTTTGGTCGGCGTTTTTTCCTGCGAGGTTTGCTCTATTCGGTATCTTGCTCCAATATTTCGAAATACTGGTCCATACTCTTGTCGTATTTATGTCGTAGTTATGCCCATATGGCAGCCTTTCTGTATCCTGTGAAAGGTTTGGCCCATACTCCCATCACATCTTTGTCTACTATCAACGTATATAGCCCCAGCCCTTCCCTTCTTAGCACTACTTTCCTGACAGCCTTCTCGAAAGCTAAAGATAGGGTGAATCTAAATTTCTGAGTCGTGAAGAAACATTCTCCCGAGTAGTTGAAGCTGGAGATGTTGGTTTAGGTGTTGTTGATGTTTTGGAAGTCGATGTCGCTTTCTGTTTAGTTTATGGACTCAGTGGTGAAAGATTATTTGCGGACATCCGAACACGTGGGAGAATCCTGCCTGTGACTGAGCTTGAAACTAATGTATATTTGTGCAAAATTCTGGGCCCACTTGAGCACTGGAGTCGTGTGATGGTACTCCTCAGCCGACATCTTCAACTCCTGCAAAATCCGTTGATACGATTGCAACCTCTCATTGACAATCCTGACTATTCGCTGATTATCGAACTTGTTGTGGTCGTACAACTACCGGAAGCAATCAAGAGGCTGAGCTATGAGATCTAGTTCATCGGTGACTGCAGTCGGACAGCTCAAGGTGAGGGAGAAGAGGAAGAATAATAGCAGCATCGATATTAAACAAATTAATATGGATGGGTCATCATTTTTTATCTGATTTTAGGATGGACAGTCTGGGATCTGAGTTGAGCTTTTAGTCCATAGCCTGGAACTTCTGAATGGCCATTGACTCAAACCTACTGTTTCTACTCTCCAGAATTCCAATTTTGAACTTGACCTCACTCAACTCCTTTTCGTTCTTTTCTTCCTGCTTCTTCTGATACTGCTCCTCAAGCATCTTTAGCTCGTTCTGCTGCTTCTGCAACCTCTCTTGGATGATCTTGGCTCGAGCGATGATCCTCTCCTTCATCTTCTTCATTACATCTGTTTTGATTTCAACTGCTTGCTCATATGAGGTGACAGGGTCGTTGGGATTGAGTCCTCTCTTTTCGAGGAAGGGCTTCAGATAATCATCAGCATCGCCTTATCCCTGATCGTCCTCATCCTTATCTTTATTTTCTTTGAATTTTTATCTAGCCTTGTCATAGAGAGTCTTTTCGATGGTGAGTGTACCATACCTCATTTGCTTGTACTCCTCAGAGATAGTCAGCTCCTCATTTCTGATTGTCTGGTAACATTCTTTCTCCTTCGACAGCAAATTCTGATGTTCTTGCTGAATCAACGAGTCGTCTTTCTTCTCACTCGCATCGATTTTTCCGTAGCCCAGAATTTTATCTCTGGGGTATTCCTTCTTGACTGGCTCGATTTATCCCTCGTCCATATGATAAAACACTGTCACCTTTTACTTCTCAAAGTCAACCGACATTTTTGCTATTTGCTACTTGGCCGCCATCAGCTTGTTTCTTTACCACTGTTGGGTCATCTTGAGGATTTTGACCTTGCCAACGTGGTTGTCATCGTAGAAGTAATTTTTTGCTGTGTTAACACTGTCAGGTTTATCCTTATGGAAACTAACTGTCCTGCTGACCACCTTGTCGTCTCTGTTCTCATAGATCTAGGTGGTCTTTTCCCCGATATTTTATATTCTTTTGATGAGCCCGTCATGATTTCTGTTGGGATAGTAAGTGATGATCCTCATTCTCCGATCAACCTCAATCAACTGCTTCCAATGCGGTAACTTTCCAGGCCCATAGAACTCAACCGTCTTGAACTCATAGGGGTACCGGTATCTTCTTTAGAGCTTGTCGCTTCTGTGCTTGTAGAAATATCCGAATTATTTTATCCTCAACTTTTTGTAGTCCTAAGCATGAAATGTTCTATACTTCATAGAGGGTGTATTTCAGGACCAAACCGTCAGCTTGGCTATAATCTGCGAATTTTTCTACCTTGGCCTTGATGTAGAATGTAGTTGACTCACCCAGAGGAGTACCAGTGATGAATCTGTCCTTTTCAATGTAGATCTTGGGACTCCAAGGTGGTGGCATATCCAAAGCTTGAGCAGCAATTTTCAACCTTTCATCCTCATCCATTCCTTTTAGCAACTAAAATAAGGTCATACTGTACACTCTGGTCCTCGAATTCGTGAGCTTCCTCCTCTTTGAGGTTGCTTGGATTGAAGGGTTCTTCCTCAAGCATGACAAACTCCCATTTCATGGTGTCGAACATGTCGAACTTGATCTCGTCAACTTTGTGCTTGGGTTTAGTGTGGATGAAGAAATTTTTGTGATTAAAGAAAGAATCAACCAGCAAGTAGGGACTGTTTTTGATGTCGTATATTTTACCGGTAGAGGGCTCAATGAACAGATCTTGAGGGACATTACGCTTGCCCTTCCTCACCAGTACCCAACAATGCAACCTCTTGCCCAGATAGAGATCAGGAGTCAGCTCATCAGGTTCGTCATCGTCAATTGTCAGAGCCTTCTGTGCTAATTCCTCCTTCATTTTCTTCTCGTTCTCAACTACAGTCTTGTCAAAAGAGGAATGCGTGATTCTTTTGGGGAAGATGTTCTCGTCCAGGTTGAACTCCTCCTTCACATCTTCATTCTCATCAGGTTGCCTCAAATTTGGCAGAAAATCGCATTCCATTAGAGCTTCATTCTTGGTGGTGATCTATTTGGGCGCAATTCCGAAGATGCAGTAGGCATCGTATCCCACTCCAATCAGCAGGGAGCAGAGCAAAATACTCATATCGAAACAATCTCCCTTCTGCCACCTTGCAACATTGGCAGGCGAGGGAATCACCTTAGGAAACTAATCAGGTGGATCGAGTTACTCATATTGCACAAATCTACTGAGCCTCTGTGCACACTCTTAGTAATTGTACAACTCAAGAAATCCCAATTTGGTTGGCCGGATGGTGGTGCAGATGAATTTATAGACATCGCACTAATTTTTAGGATAGAGGAAGAGCTCCCTCTTCTCGTCAAAGTGTTCATGGTACTGCTTTTTGAATTGGATGACATGCTCGAGCACCAATTCCTCCTTAGGTGTGTTTAGTCGATAGGTTTCTCCAGGCGTATCCTTGTCTTTGAACTATCGGCACCTCTTTTGTTTTTAGTTGATAACTGTTTTTCTCCTTTTGAAGAATTCCAGCAATTGGTTGTCCATTTCGCTCTCCATTTTTAAATATAACTTCAAATATGATATCGAGCCATCATTAGATTAATATCATTAGGATTGATATCAGCAGCAACTGGCTAAATAGTAAAATCATCAGGAGTCTGGACCAGGGTTGTAACGCAGAAAACACAATTGTTTTTCCCTGTCCACCGATAAGTGCTAAATCAGCTCTTCGATCTTGCCGTTGTAGCTGATTCGTAACAAATCTCGAGCTTTCTGTTCAGGCAACTCGATTCTGTATCTCTATCTGCGGTCCTAACAACTCTCCATTTCCAGGAAAAAGTTTCTGAAATAAGCTATAAAATATACCCTTTGCTGAGGTAGGTCGTCACCATATATGGAGCCCCTTCTATTTATTTCTGTCCCCTGAAGGTAAAGTCTAGCTCTGATGGCATTGTCGGCCTTTCGGCAAAATTGTCAAGCGTCGACCATAACTACCTTACGTATAACTTACGTTTACTGCCGTTCTGCTGTGTGGCAATTTTTTGAAGGGAAATTCGCTAATGAGACTAATATTTTTCTCAATATTCTTGCGTTATTTCTCCATCTTCCTGATGTTGTACTAGCTTCTCTTTAGTTGCAATCGCTTCAGCATTTCCTGGTTCTCTTCCACAATCTTCAGCAGCTCGCGTTTGCGGTAGGGTTCGTTAAGTGTTTTCTTTTTGTTCTAGCTGAGGTCCTGGTACATCCTGGTGTAGGACGTCTTGCAACCTGAGTAAAGGACGGGAGTACCTTTGGCTTCGATGCCTTTGATCTTCTTCATTAGGGCCTGGTTTTAGCGGTCTATCTCCATGTTTCGGACCTCCTGAAGGGCTATCTTTTTGGGCCGCTGGTCCAGAAACTCAAACTTTTCTGGTCGCTCCTTGCTCACAGAACTCTTGAGGACTCTCATCTTGGCCTAATGGATCTTCCAGGCCCGTTTGACATCTTTGTCAAAACAGAGTTTATTGCTCATCGGGATAGCTCTGAACATTTTCCTTCGAAAATATAATATAGAATTTATCATATAACATTCCTTTACTCATGTTAACTACAGCATCATTATCTCTTCCCCTCCTTCGTCGCCTTCGCCTCCAAAGCTGGCATCTCTGACTGACTTCCATTGACCAGCTCAGCATTCATGTCCTGAATCTAGCTAATATCTGCAAAATTCGGAGGCTGCTCTTCAAACTATCCTTCCAAATCCAAAGGTTCCTCCTGCGATCGGTTAAAAGACCCTGATCGCTGGGACCTTGCATGGTAGGTGGTACTATGATCCCTTTCAATTTATTCTCTGGGGAAGTTGATATACAAATCGTCGAAAAGCTACCCATGGACATATCTCTTTCCGTTGGTAATCGAAGAATTTTATCTTTTTTTTCTGAAGCCAGCCTTCATACCCCTCGAGTTGAATTTCTTGGTTTTGGTCTCCTTGAAAATTTGATCTTTTTCGTCAAAATCGTCAAAAACCTTCAACATGGGTGGCTTCTCCTGAGCCTAAGTTTTTTATTCTTCGATTGAAATAGGCTTTTCTTCTGTTTTCTTGGTTTTGTTCGATTTGGCAGTCCTGTTACTGAATTTTGGCAAGAATGAACCAACTCGTTTGGCTGAACTTTTGGGAGATCCCTTTGGTGAGTTTTATATTTCGACCTGAACTTATATCTCTGCTGCTTGCTTCAGATTTTCATGAGTATAGTTTACCTCAGCTTGACTGGACATCTCAGAATTTTGCTAATCTCTCCTCAAATTCGTGAAAGTCCATAAATCCCAAGCAGTCAGCAGAAGAGACAGGATGGTCACAATCAGGGCATCGACTCCCCAAAAGCGCATATTATCGAACTCTGCCTGATATATCTGGACACAACTGCCTATCAGAATAAGCAGCGTGGCTGTAGCTAAATTGGCCAGAGTGAGGTAGGTCAGGAAAGGATGGATAAATTTGCGATGTGACTTGGCAAGTGGATCTTCAGGGATGGTGTTAGAATTGGTTTTTTTGAGAGTTGTTGGAGGAGCAGGTGGCTCTTCGAGCATCGAGTTGAACCTTATAGGTTTCTTCGAGGGAACACTTTCTGGCATTTTGTTTGGAGGTGCGTTCTCTTTCTGTCGAACGTTCATGATAGTTGAATTCCTTTTGAGAGCAGGGGTGCTTTTTTGTTTGTTGCTGCTTCTCTGGAAGGTAGGCTCAATTTGCTCAACTTTTATTTTTGGTGACATTTTTCCCATGGGATCCTGCTTCTCATCCAAGTTGGGATATGCGCTCCTCTCAATGCTCTTTTATTGTGCAGTTCGCTCAAGGAACAAGTTGGCATGCAACAATTTATAACTCCTGAAGGAGACGAGTGTTGAAAGGACAAGGACCACCTTGTACCTGACTGTACTGCTAGTCTAGTTGGACTATTCTCCTTCCTTAACATTTTAGTTCACTACACGGTTCTTTTGCACAACTATGCAACAGTATCCAATGAGAAAGGCCAAATTGCTCAAAAGATGAAAAACTAAGCCTACTGCAACCACCCCGACAATTGCAGTGCCAACTCCATATGTTCCATTTTTGGCCACCATCACGACTCCAGCAACCAACTACAGCCATCCGAATAGGACAGCACTCACTCTCACCACATTCAGTTTATAATTCAGTTCAGTCTAATCTCTGTAGCTTGATCCTTTTCTCTCGTTTCCTACTTTCTTGCTGGCATACACTCTTAGCGCAATGACCAATAACACACCAATGATACCAGCTACTGTCACGGGAATGTAAGCATTGGGCTCTGTCAAAGTAGAGCATGTGTTGCCATGCGAGTATGTACCCGTTGGACAGGAAGTCAGACATTGACTGTTGTAGAGGTAGTAATTTGAGGAGCAAGCAGTACAGTTCGACTGGCTTCCCAGGCAACTACTGCAACCTAAATCGCAACTGGTATATTAACAAGTTGAACCGATCAAAGTTGCATTAGTTTTGCAGACATAGCAGGAAGAAGATGAGGTGCAGGCCTGGCAATTAGCATGACAAGAAATACAACTACCCCCACTTAAATACTTCCCACCGCCACAAACAGACAAACAGTAGCCTAGAGTAGTTGATAGCACATAATCAGATGCACAAGTCGAGCATTCAAGATATGTAGATCCATTACAATTTCCACAAGATGTATGACAACTGCCACACCCATTAGCCGAACTGAGAATGTAGGAGCCAGAAGGGCAGGTGGAGTAACAACCACCTGAATAGAGCAGGGTGCTTGCTGTGTGAGTTGTGTTGAAACAGGCTGTGCAGACAGTAGATGAGGAACATTGATAGCAGTTCTAAGGGCATGCATTGCTGAGGAATACACTTGTGGATGTCGATGAAAGGGAGTTGTAGGTCTATGTGAGTGTGAAAGCAGGAGATGCCGAAAAATAATCTACATAGCACTGTCCCAATGATATGGTAAGAGTGTTGGTGTTGCCCGATATGAGAGTGCCAGTTGTCGACACT
>Ga0210025_1002313_pt1 | contig 18899 bp, 5 predicted proteins | sample CryGeyme20150102_FD_183989 | JGI IMG/M metagenome (GOLD analysis project Ga0210025, IMG submission 183989) | Groundwater microbial communities from Crystal Geyser aquifers in Utah, USA - Crystal Geyser metaG 2015-0102 (SPAdes) (version 2) | ecosystem: Environmental > Aquatic > Deep subsurface >...
ATCGTTGTATTTATTTTATTTCGTTATTTTTGTGATATTATTACAATCTACAAGTAATGATACGAGTATATGAGTTGTTGGTCGTAATCGTACTGTGAAATATTACAATTTGAAATATTACAATTTACAAGTCATGATACGAGTATATGAGTTGTTGGTCGTAATCGTAGTGTGAAATATTATTAATGTATTTGGAGATCGATATGAGTCGTCCGTTGGTTGGTTGGTATGATGTGGCAATTGTATATCGGCTGTTGGTTACGATCGTACTGTGAAATATCAAGAGCTGCTGGTTATGATTGTACTGTGAAGTATCAGCGGTTCGTTTCGATGCGTCAGATGCGTTGAAGGAGTATATCAGCTGTTATTTTTGATCGTACTGTGAAATATTAGCGGTTCGTTACGATATCAGTGGTGTTGCGTTGAAGGAGTATATCAGCTGCTGGTTCAGTGGTTCGTTGGTCCGTTTGACAGTTGGTTTGAAGGAGTATATCAGTTGTTGGTTACGATCGTACTGTGAAATATCAGCGTTTCATTTTGAGTGGTTGGTTGGTCCGTTTGGATGCGTTGAAATGTAGAAACCATCTTGAATTGTTTTTGTGTGTGTGTGATGTTCCTTGGTTGTTGTGTTTTTGTGGAGTTTCCACGTATCGTGGAACTTTTTTTTGTTTTCGTTGAATGGTGGATTGTTATTAATTTTCATGGCATACTGACATAAATTTATCTTTTGTGTTTTGTGAATCTACAAGCAAGAAAGAATATATTATTTCGAATAAGAAAAGAAATTGATATTCGAGATGGGTGTTTATCCTATTGATTTTGCCAAGGAGTTTTTCGCTAAGGGGAATGTTCGGCAAATTGATAATTATGGATCATTTCGTTGTAAATTTGTCTACCCTTATTTTACATGTTACGATTGTTGCTTTGGTTGCAGGGGTCATAAATTGCTTACTATTGGAGATAATGATTTTTGGGAGCATACTACGAGTCTGAACAACAATTGCTATTGGGTATCGGATGTGATTAATTCATTTTGCGGTTTGGTTGCTCATTCTGTGCATAGCTGCAAGGTTGCTTTTATGGACTGTTCTATGCATTCTTTATCAGTTTCTTCTGAGGTTACGAAATTTTATTTACCTATGGGTATGACGGAAATTGTATCTGTGGCTTGTGACAATCTACATTATGTTGTTTTGCATTTTGATTTGGTACAGAAGAAGGTTCTTATTTTGGATGGTTTAAATATGCATTCTTCAAATCATTGGAAAAGTCAATGGAATTATATTGTGAATTCTTTGATGGGAGAGATTGTAGAGAATTGGAGTGCCAGTGTTTCAGCAGATTTTCAGGGTGTTCATCTTCCCCAAGTGGATGATTATAACTGTGGTCCTCTTGCATGTGCAAAAGTATGGAATATTTTGGATCCTGGAAGCTGTGACATTTCCGGTTTGTATAATTGGAATTGTTTGCGGATTTTTTTGGCCAGAGAGTTTTCCAGATTAGTTCAACGATTTCATGAGGAGAAGCTGTTTGTGCCGAAGAATTCTTTGCCAAAATCCCCATATGATCCCCAGGAAGTTATTTGTCCAGACGAGGAAGACCAGGTTGACAACCTGCAGAATGATATGGTGGATCTCAGTAAGGGTGACGATAGCAACGAAAACATTTTTGTCAAGGAATCGAAGGATGTTGTAGGGAAACATAATATTTCTTTAGTAAACAGTGAGCAAGAGGAGAATACTAACTTGGGAGAGGATCAGGTAACCAGCGGCAAGAAAGAAGACAACAACAATCAAGACATTTTTGACAAGGCATCTGAGGGTGACATGGGCATGGTTAATCGCAAGGATGACGCAATTATGGACCATAATGATATAATGAAGAGTAATAGTAACAAAATTAAAAACAGCAGCTACAGCAACAACAGCAACATCAGCAGCTACAGCAACAACAGCAGCTTAAACAGCGATGATGAAAGTGAATATGATAATGCAAGTGAGGATGGTGTGTTTAAGGGCGTGGTTAATTGCATGAAGAGTAATAGCAACAAAATCAAAAACAGCAGCTACAGCAACAAAATCAAAAACAGCGGCAGCTACAGCAACCACAGCAACAACAGCAGCTTAAACAGCCATGATGAATGTGAATATGATGATGCAAGTGAGGAAAATGGAAATTTAGAGGACCCTAATTTGTGTAAGAAATCTTGTAAGAATTCCCTTTCTGAAGTTCAAGAGGTGGATTTTAATGCTGATCATTTGAAGGTATCACAGGAAAAAGAAAGTGAGGGGGCAGCGTGGCGAGTTTATACCTTGCTAATGGCTCTTGCTGATAAACGAAAAACTATGTTGCAAGTTGGACTTGATGGTTGTGCCAGTGGTGTAAATCGTGGGTGTGTCAACAGCAGTGGGCATTACAGTCAGTGTTATTGTTTGGTTCAATTACTGGCAAAATGTGAAATTGTTCTTGTAAAAAAGGAACTTAAAATTGATGAGGGTCAAAAGGGTCATGGTTTCAGCAGATGTTTTCAATGCAATGTTTTGGGAATACAAAGTTCTTACAATGTGGTTGCAGTTTTAAGAATTTTGTATCAGATATTTTTGGATTTACAGTCAAGTTGCGTGGTTGTTGGTGGTAATGAAGAGAAGTATTGTCCTGAGAAAAATTGGGTAATGAGGGATAAGGATGGAAATGTTTGTGCAAAACACTATACTATTTTCCATGCCATGTTTAATCCTGTTCCAATTTGTTCCAACAATTGTCGATTTGAGTTGATTGATGTGGTTGGAGCTCCTATTTTTTGTTATTCTACATTTCGACGGATTATGGATTTATTTGAGAAAACATCAGGAAATAAATTCAAGGGTTGAGAAAACATCAGGAAATAAATTCAAGGGTTTGTTTAAAGCTTTTTCGGATATGTGGTTAATGAATCGGAAGGAAAGCATTTTCAAGAAGGCCAGGATTGCAACATTTGCAAACATGGGTGCTATTGTGATGAAGGGCAGAAGTTCTGTTATTCCTCGGGCATCTGATGGACCAACAATTTATACTCGTGAAAAATGGGCAAAGAAATGTACAAGAAGCATTGCAATGGCAGCCTTGGCTAAATTTTACTGTGGTTTTTGCGATGTTTCATTGAGCGAAGATTATAGTGGATCAAAGCATTGGTGGATTCCTAAAAGTGGTGCAAAAATGTACCATGGTCGAAGGATTGTGCCGGAGGTATATTTTTGGGCTTGTTTTTCCAACGTTTGCAGTCCGGAAAGTTGGGCTTTGTGGCAACTTCATAGTGTTGATTCCTTGCGAAACAGTGTTTGGTCTCCTTTGAATCAATTGCTTCGAAAAAATTGTCCAAATATTGATTTTGCTTGTAATGAATTGGCCTTGGATGCACAAGGAACGATTTTGGAAATGAAAGGAGAGTCGGCTTTTTGCGTACAGGAAGATAATACTTGGATCATCGAAAAGCATGCTTTCAATGTGTATGCATTCAAAGTGGAAGAGGATGTTTTGAAAGTCTTGTTGAATATTTTCAATAACAGTTTTGATTTTATGGGTCATGTTAAAGTTGGAGATGGCCTTGTTGTGAAAAATGCTAAGAGGGGTCAAAATATGATACCAGTAAATGGCAACAGTGGAATTGTTTACAGTTCCAGTTCTGACTTTTGCAAGTTTGGTATCATGGATTTTTTGGGTTATTCTACGAAAAAGAATATTTCATTCGATCAGCAGTTTGCTATGGATTGGCCTGATTTGGATGCCTTTGTGAAGAAGAATTTGTACAAGCATATTTACACGCTACTTAAGGAAAAAGATTCTGATGGAATTTATGAGGTTTATCATAAGTTTCGTGTGGGGGTGTATCCAATGAATTTGGGAAATTTCAAGCTGCAGCATTATCAATTGGAATTTTCCAAAACGTTTTTACGGGAGTCTTCTGCAAATGGTCATCATTTGTTCATTGCATATATGCCTTTGGAAAAAAATGGGATGTGGCTTCGCATTTTGCCTGGAGTACCTTTTGTGAAAGGTGCAAATGGTGTACCTGTTGTGGATCACAATGTGCTTGCTTTAGATGAAAATGCTTGGCAAGTACGGTCTAAGAAAAAAAAAGAAAAACATCATTCGAAAGAGAAGCAGGATGTTGAGGGATCTGCAAAAAGAAAAAGAAAGGACAACAGCATTAGGAAGAAAACGGATGTGAAAATTATTGATGGTCGGTGGTTGTACATTCCCTGGGGCCAATATTGTTGTTCTTCCTGCATCTCTGTATCACAGTGGTATGATTCGGACATCAGCTTGTGGTAACAAACATGTACAAATTTATGTGTATGCAGAAAATCAGCAAGTGAAGGTAGCAAAGGGGATGGATTTGTCTCTTTCTTTGAATTTTTCTCATTCAAGTGAAAATGAGTATTTGTCAGAGGATTGTTATGACAAAGAAGGTTTTTTGAAAGAATCAACTTTTGAGGTGAATATGAAGCATCTCATACGCCAAAATGAAAACCCCAGAGTGAAAAATTTCTCAGGAAAGTTGAAAAGCCACTCTTTGGATACTTCAAATGTTCGTCACTTTGTTGATCATTTTGTGCTGTAAGATTTACTGGTTACTTATGGAAATTACATAAATAAAAAATTGCTGTTACTCATGGCTCACCTATATCTAGCAAGCTCTTCAAATAACAATATTAATAGCTCACTAAATATTACTAAATTTTAATATATCAAATAGTTCATTTTGTCGCATATAGAAATATCCAATTTATGATTGTGTTGCAGATAAAATATTAATATTTGTTATTATATGGAGAACAACTAAACACCGTATGCTGAAATATATACATAATTTGAATAGGGTTTGAGTTAACATGAATGCATTGATATTTGCACATCAACTGAACACCGTATGCCGAAATATACAAAGAAATTGAGTAGGGTTTGAGTTCACACAAATCCTTTGATATTTGCACATTAACTAAACACCGTATGCTGAAATACTTTTACTAGGTCTACTACTGGTAAAATGAAACGATGTGTACCAATAAGAGGTCCGAGGTCTGTGCTAAGAACAATTAGAACAATTTATTATTCTCTCCTACAGAGTGCACGAGGTCCAGGGACCTCGAGTTAAGTGTCATTATAGAAAGCAATGTAAAAGCATTGTTATAATTTTAAAAATATGATGTGTAATTATGGATTATGGATAATTTTTTCTTGTTTATTTTTGGGTGGGTGGGGGGGGGATATGTAATTGTGATGACATAATGGAATGATGGAGATATTTATGGATATATGTTGTATTATGTAGTGATGCATTTTTTTGGGGTTTTTTTGAATTTTTTGTTTTTTGTTTTTCGGCAATTGTTGTTATGTTATGTATCTTTGTATTATGTAAATTTAGTATGATGTTTGTTCTTTTTCAGTGATGTCGCTTTTTGAATCCAACTAAATCGCTAAAGTCATCTGGTTCTGGATGCTGAATTTGACCATTGTTTCTTGCTTCGACTGTGTGTGTATTGAACTGCTGTATCTGTTGATTGAAAAGTGTTTTGGCTTGTTCCATATGGCTAGGATGGTAATAATCTTCCATAAGACCGGGCATGTTCAATACATCTTCAATAGTTGCATCTTGCATTGTTCCATTCTCTTCTTCTGTTGGAATGACACTGTGTCTGATGACAGTCATAGTATCTTTATCTGTTAAATATTCAGAAAGATAAGGGCATTGACGATCATTTTGTGGTGTTAAATCAGCTCCCCATTCAGCTTCTGTAAACCAATTGTATTGGGCTTGATTAGTTTTGTGATTATGGAATTCAATAAAAGTTTCCGCCCAAGCAAGTCTGTATTCGTCTGTGTTCTCTTGTTCTTGTTCTGGGGTCAAGATTGTAACAAAAACTGGGTACGTGCGAGTCCTGTTGGTTTGAGTTGTTGTTATTTTCAACATATTACGATTTTCCGTGTTCACTCTATCGAATATGTGGGCAATACCTAAAACTTCAGCTGTAAATTGTTGATGATTTCTCATATATTGAATAGAAGGAATGAGGTAAGGTGCTGTAATGTAGGCATTGGTCTGTTTTTCAACAAACATCAAGATATCACCGCTTTTGAGCTTAACAGTGTACACTTTATGTTTAGCTTTGTTACTGGTATCGATATTGTTGTTCGTATCTGGGGGGGCGTAACGAGCAGCTTTGCCTTTGGGAGATCCTACTTTTTTGTATGGTCTTTCTTTAGGGTGGTTGTTAGGTGACGAGTTACTGCTTTGTTGTTGTTTGGTTTCACCAATGGAGGAGTTTTTTTTAGGAGGCATGATAGTAATTGTTTTTGATTGTTTTGATGTGTTTTGTGGGTAGTGTTCTTGTAGTGTCGGAAAATGTTTTTGGCCGTATGTATTTGTAAGGAAAATAAGAGTTCTGTTGTTGTTTGTAGAAAAAGAATTGTTCTTGATTTAGAAAGGAACCTTGTGTCTTTTGTTTATGGCCATTGTTGTAGTTGTGTGGAAAAGAAGAGTTCTTTTTCTGTGTTCCACGAAAAAGATTTGCTTTTTTTTCATAGAACGATCTTTTGTATGTGTCTGTTTTTTGTGTATTTAGTTGTTCTTGTTGGAACAGGAAGACTTCTTATTGTTATAAAGAACCTCTGTATGTATTTGAATAAGTTTTGGTTGTCATGTTTAGATCATTTGTGTCATATTTTCTTATTCCTTTTGTTTCTTTTCTTTGTAGTGTTATTCTTTGAAATTCTGGAATTTTTTTCGTTCAGATTTGGATTCTCATTTTTTGTTTGAACTTTTTGATTGCTGTGCTTTTATTTTTCTTATTTGCTTCAGTTCGTTTCATTGCAATTAGAAACATCAACAGAATAAGTGTATAGCACATTACTGATTTAAATTCAAGAAAATTTTAAAGCTTGCCACATAATTTTTCTATTGATGTTTATAATTACAATGAATCGAAGTGAAAAGGGAGATGAATTGATTATCTCTGTCAGTAATGCATTATCCACTGTGTGGTTGTATTAGTATTTTAATATATATTTGGTAAATGTTACAATTCCAAATAATGTCATTGCGGTTCTAATATTTGTTGGTTTTTGTTTTTGTGGTTTCATTTGCTTGTCGTTGATGGTTTGAGTATATTTGTATTTTGTCGTTTCTTGTAGTGCGTTTTTATGCATATTGTAAATTGTTACTATTATTATATTTATACTGGAGCATTCACCAATTGGAAGCTGTTGTTTTTTGTGGTGTAGTTTTTGGATGTTGCGAATTTGATTTTTATAAAATTAAAGTTGTGTAGAAATTGTACTGGTGTGTAGAGAAGTTTGCATATTAGATGTTTTAAGTAATCATGTAAATGATAGTTGCTGGATATTTCCAGTTACGATAATATTTGTTGGTCAATATATTGGCTATTTATGTACATGAAGTTCGTACTAGCTTGGTCATATATTTCAGGTTACGATAATAGGTGAATTGTTACATATTTGCATATAGTTGTTGCATGTTGGGTTAACTTAAAATATTAGCATATTGTAGATACATGGACTTTTGTAAATTGCCCGCAATTCCATATATGTTTACATATCGCACTCTCAAATATTTACACACTGTTTGTCGCCATAGGCAAACAAACATGAAGAATATGAACTGCTAATTGTTATCGCATTCTCAAATATCTGGCAAACATGAAGTATATCGACTGTTAATTGATGCCGCTGTTGGCTTGAATACATCATATTTTCCTTTCAGTGAATTGTTATCGCATTCTCAAAATATTTCATGTAATGTATACCAATGATTGGTGAATATGAGGAATATCATCTGTTAATTGTTATCGCATTCCCAAATACTATCCAATAAATATTCAGTACAATGTTTACGGCTCCAGTATATTGTGGTGTTACTTGATATTGGCTTGCAAATGGAAATATCTGGGAAATATGAAGTATATGAAATGTTGATTGGTATCGAGTTTCCAAAAATATCAACTGCATTCCGAAATTATTTTAAGCGCTTACTTTCAAAATATTCCATGAAGTATATAAACTGTCAATTTATATCGTGTTCTCAAATATATTAATTGCATTTCCAAATATTTCATGTATTGTAGTTCCAGTATTTGTTGTTTAAGCTTTCAGTAGTTATGGTTTGGTTGCGCTCGTGGCTTTTTATCTCCTCCTGTTGTCGTGGCTACTTGCGCAGTGTTTCCGTATTTTTTGCTTGTAGCTTTGTTATTTTATTCGATATATAGAAATTTCATATTTGTCGCAGTTCCAAATACAAATATCTGGTAAACATGAAGTTTTTCAACTGATAATTGATATCATTCTCCCAAATAGATAATTAATGCAATGCTTATGGCTTCGGTATATTGTGGTTTCTGTATTTGTTGCTTGTGGTTTGGGCTTGTGGCTCAAGTATTTGTTGTTTATGGCTAGGAGTATTTCATGGCTTACACTTCTCCTTCCTGCTATTGTGTTGTTGTGGTTTGTTGTGGTTTGTTTTTTATCTCCTCTTGATGTCAGTGTTACGATATATAGAAATTTTATTTTTGTCGCAGTTCCAAATATTGATACTTATTTGGACAACAAACAAATACCGTATGCTGAAATATAAGCATAAGTATATTAGGGTTTGAGTTAAATGGATAACAACTCATCACCGTATGCTGAAATATAAACATAAGAAGATTAGGGTTTCAGTTAACTCAAATATTTCAGACTACGACAATTATTGTTTTTCAATATATTATTTATTCGTTCTATAAGAGGTCCGAGGTTTGTGCTAGCAATTTAGTATATTTTTCTACAAAGTATATGAGGTCCACAGACCTCGAGTTAAGTTTGATTATAGAAACTTTTAGTATTCCACTTTGAATATAGTAAGCTAAATATTTATCCTATTACTTTTTTAGAAATACAATGAAATACATAATATGAAAGACAAGCAAGGTACAACTAATTTTTATTGTGTATAAGCAAAAAATAATTTTAAATGTAGTTTGATTATAGCTTTGTATTTGTATATATTATGTATTACAGTTTGATTTCACCTTTGTCCAGTTTTTTTTTAAAGTCTTTATTAGCTTTTTCTGGATCCCATGCATTTTCCATCCAATTTATATTGGGATTCGATTCATTGTAATTGCGGAAACCTCCAAAAAAAATATTTGGTGAGGGTCTGGATGTAAAGCTTTAATGTAGAGTATAGATTTCCATTTTTCAGATTCATTGCTGCCAGTAAGAAATAATCGAATGTGATTTCGTTTTTTTACTCTGGAAACAGCTACAGTTAATTGTCGATATGTTAGTCGGCAGTTCGCACTTGTATCATTTGACATGGCAATGATAATTCTTGGTAGTGTTTTTCCAAGAGATTTGTGAATTGTAATAACAAAATTTGTTTGTATAGGGAATATTCTTTGAAGTTTTACCAATGATGGTCCAAAGGAATTGTGTTTGCCTCTAACTTGAACATGTTGATTAGTCCAAGCACAAGTTGTTCGGGATATGGGTATTAAGATTTTTTGCTTTCCTTGAGCAATAAGTTTGGTATCTTGATCCAAAGAATGAGCACGAAGTGCTTCCATCACGTTGTCAGGTGTCTTTTCTGGCATTAAAACTTCAACTACAATCATCAAAGGTGGGTAGGGCAGGTCTGTTATTTCTGCAATGGGTGCATTTTGAAGAATGTATTTTATTTCATGAAGATGTTGTGGTTCAAAGATCATGGAATGGTATATAATTGATGTGCCATTAACCAGTTTGAGATGTTTTATATATCTCTCGTCTAGAAAGCCTCCACACCCTTGGACAAAGATTTCAAAAAAACACGGATCTAAAAGAGCTTCTGCTTGATAGTGTTTTGGTGGCTTGTTTAACCAATCTTTTGAATTGGATCTCCATCGAAAAATTTGTAGATTTTTATTTTTTGCGTAGGCAATAGCCTTCAGAGGAGTAAAAGTATATCTTTGTCTGTTGGTAGAAACTAATAGAGATGCTTCTGTCCATTCTGAAGCTTGACAGTCTTCTTTTGATAGTAGTTTGTAACCATTATTTTTGAAATCTTCCATTTGTATTTGCTTTCCATGGTACAATTTCCGAACCATTGCATTGTGTACATCATCATGAGATCGTATTTGTGTGTTGAGTTCGTACCATCTGCATTCTGCAACCAATTTCATACCTCTCATTTGGAGACTATTAACATTGAATTTGTCATCTTCTGCGTGCCTACTTGGAGCAATTGTTGGATTGTCGATTTTTTTTTGCTGGCTTTTATTAATTTGTTTTTTCAAGTTTTCATGCAGATATTTGTCCATTATTGTTTTGGTTACTGGACCACCTGCTTTGACTGGTCCTACTTGTCCATAATCTCCAAAATAAATTGCAGTAGCACCTCCGTAAGGTTCTGTTGTTTTTCCAGTAACTTGTTGACATAATTGGCTTAATTTTTGTATATGCCAATCTGCACTTGTTTGAGCTTCATCATTAATTACAACTGATCTTTCACCAAAACCATCAGCTCGAAGAACTTGAGCATTTTTTAATGGCAAATTTTCATTCAGTTTACAACCAGCTCCAGTTTGTGGTTTACTTTCATTGATCCAATAACAAAGTGTCTCACCTCCCATTTCAGCAGCATTAAGACCATTGAAAGAAACTTTAAGAGTATGATGACCTGTTAAAGTACAAACATCTGCAATAGCATCGCGTAAAAATGATTTGCCAGTGCCTGGGCCACCATGAACAAGAACCAAGTTTGGAAATGCTTTGGTTGGTGTGCTTTTTGATGTTAAAAAATTAAATCCAAGATAGTGGTGGACAAAACAATCAAAAAATTCCAATTGTTGTTTATGTAAGACAACTTCCGAATTGTCAGTACCTTCCAGTTTTGAACGGATGTTTTGAATGCCTTCTTCAATTCTTTTGGGGTTTCGAGCTGCAATTTTCATTTGTATAGAATGATTTATATCCTCATCTGTTTCACCCAGCCTAAGATTTGATTCATCATTTGGTATCCAAGCTTTCATGTGATCAAGAGTTGCCTGTGTTTGTCGGACAGGACAATGGTTTAATATTGTTATCCATTGAGTGCAATATTTTTCACTATTATGAATAGTAATATTTTCTGTAAAATCAAATAAAGTTTCCATACATTGTTGTTGCTGTTGGTCAAATGCATCTTGTTTCACCATATTTTGCAATCTTCTGTGGGAAATAGGATCTTTTTGGAGTGCATTTAACTCGTTTGAATTATGAGCATTTAATTCAATGTTGTGAATAGCAGTAAGTTTGTCTTGCATAATTTCCGATTTTTCTTTGTCTGACCATAAATCTCTGGTCCGACTTCTGTAATCTCTTGCCATTTGTTTGCAAGTTTCATTTGACTTTATTCCGTACATATGTCTATCCATAATCATTAGACGAAACTGGCTAATGATATTGGAAGTGTCACCTTGCAAAAATTGTATCCATTCCACTAATGCATTCCAGTCACAGGAATAGGTTGTTCGGCAAGAAAAAGGTCTGAAATATGCTAAATAGTAGGATGCAAACTTGTCAGCTTGTATTTTCCACTTGGCATATTTTGGGTTTATATTACCATTTGGCAAATGTGATTTTTCTTCTGTACCAGGATGATTTGGTACTTTTCCGATAGCCAAAGGAGTGCATTGTTTTTTCTTTATAACATGGAATGAGTCTGCAAACAAATTGGATCTGGGATCCAATTTATATTCTTGGAGTGCTTTCAAATTATAAGGTTTATCTTCTCTTTCCCCAGGTTTTTCATTATGAAAATCAAAGCAGGCGAGAGATTCATAATAGCTAATATCTTCCAAAAGAGGACTTCTAAAATACCATGGTACGGTGATTGGAAGTAAAACTGATCTGGGTGGATTGTTAGGATTATCAACATCTTCATCATCTGTTGAAATGTTTATTGTATATTTTTTAATGAATCCCAAGTTTGTTTGTATGGAATGATCTTCATAAGGTATTGGGTTGTTGTAAATATTTTTTTCAAAAGCTCTTTCCAAAGTTGTTCTGACATAGAATGTGTTTTTCAAAGTTGTTAGATAAAATCTTGGATCGGCCAGAAAAAAAATCACTCCACGTTCTTGATACAATTTAAGGAATGGTGGATTTCCACATAAGAATTCGAGAAACAATTGTAGTGCTTTTGATGGAAGTATAGTGAATAAGTTTTTTTTTGCTGCTGTTTCAAGAGCCATTTCGTTGAATTTAACATCATCCAAATTTTCCTCTGGAATAACCATTACCGACCTTCCTATAGTTCTTGTTGCGTTACGTTGTTTTTGTAAAGCTTCACTAAGTTTTTCCAAAGTGTTTGGTAAATCATCATAAAGATCCAATCTTGTTGGAAGTGTTGCCATTGCTAATGGATCAGCCAATATTGTTTTGTCACATTCAATGACACTTGGCAACTTTATAAGAGCAGCAATCATTTCATAATCTGACAATTCCGATAACAAACTTAGTTGATTTAATGCTCTTTGCATTAAATGCTTTACAGTTCTTTCAATTGTCCCTGAATCAGATGCTGTACTTGCGTGTCGAATAATGTGTGGTATACATTCATTTATAACTGTCAGAGAATGTTGAAGAGGAAATTTTGGTTTTGCTGCATATGGGATCAAATAAAAGAATGCTGCCTTAGATTGGTCAGAGCTTCCTAACAAAGAAGCGTTATTGTGTGAACCAGTGTAAAAAGAAAGAGCCGGACAAAAAGTTGCAACATAACCATTGGAAATGGGTAATTGTTGTTGCAACGATTTAAACATACAATGAAGTTGTTCTGATGATGTATCATTTTGCAGCCAATTCCAAAAAGCATTTGATGATTCTTCAGAACCAGTGGTACATGTTCCAGATAACAACTTGCGGAAAGTAGTAATGGTATGTTTCCGAAAATCATCTTCTTGATTGATAGTTGTATTTAAAAGTGTGTGGGAATGAACTGGCCGACGAGTTTCCCAAATCATAATAGATTTCTTGTCTGGAGGATATAAAATATTTTTCAAATTGCAATATTCAAAAAAATCAATTGGTTGCAAAGGTCTGGGTTTTTGCATTGGGACAGCCACATATGATCTTTTATCAATTGGATTTTTGTCATCTTCTATTTCCTCTTGGTTTGATGTTAGTATGTTATTTCCTTCTAACTCGACTTGGTTGTTTCTCTGTAATTCTTGATTTGATAAATTATCTGAATTTGTAGAAGTCTCCGCATTTGAAGAAATATCCTCATCAATATTAGATTCACATGGAGTTATAAGTTTCGTATTGCGGGTACAAGAAATAAGAGGTTGGCGAAGATCTAATCGACATCCTGAAAATCCTTTTGTGCCAGTTGTACATACACCTTTTCTGTGATTATGGTAGTTTTGTTCTCCAGCTTGATGATTTATTTGGTGTTGAATCCATTGAGAATTGCAAAGGGGATTATGTTCTTCTGTTTCTAAACTTGCATATTGTTCAGCTTTTATGGAGAATGGATTTGTAGGATTTAAACAGTTGCAAACTTCATCATTGATTTGCCACCTGCTCTTGTATCGCCAAAGCAGATTTTTTAGAATTGAATGGGCGTTTACGTTCATAGGTAATTCGCTTTGATACATACTGTCGATTACACCCGCAATTTCCGAACACAAACCGGGATTATGTGCAAATCTCTCAAGCAATTTGGGAGATAGTCCTGTATTTACAAGGATATGCCAGTGTAAAGTTCCTCGGCTGTGGCTTTCAGTAACACCATATGCATTTGTAGCGTAACCCATAATTCCTTTTTTTGATTTAAAAAATCTGGTTTTTCGTTGGGTACTTCCTGCAACTTGGGAATAGAAACCACTTCCTTCCAAAGTCAATCCGAATAAATTTTGGAAAATATGAAACAACAATTTTTTGTTTTCCATAACAAATGCCACAGGATTATTGATAGACATTTTTGCACGTAATGATTTTGATAATGCAAATGTGTTTTCTGTAGATGCTGAGTCATTTGTTTCTCTTTCATTTTGTTCTTTAAAACTCTGCATAAATTGAATTCCATTTGCTCCCATTGGACAATCAGCTTGAAACTGACAAGGAAATGATTCATTATCATTGGATTCATATGCAGAACGGATTGCTCTTGGATTATCCAAATTATTGGGACTGATAGTAAGAAATACAGTGCAGGGATTGAATCTTTTGGTTTCCCCAATGGCTCTATGTTTCAGTTTAGTTCCCTCAAGAGGACCATACATAATGTCTTTTCCTGCAAATCTTAGGTGACCTAAGACTTGATTGATAATTCTTTTTTCTTTTATTCCATATGGCCATGCCAAAGCAGATTTAAGTTCTGCTTTTTTTTCAGGATCATTCAATAATTTTTCAATTTCCAAAATAGAATTAGGATTGCTTTCAATGTATGTTTGAACTCCATGTATAACTTCCATTCGCTGCATTACATCCGTGAGGAATCCAAGCAATCGTTTGTCTGTAGAAGGAATTGTAGTGAATTGACTCAATAAATGTACACGTTCATCCAAAGTTAGACTTCCTGGTGCCTTGCCATAGACTTTCCCAAGCATAAAAACATGCGGAAAACAAGTACTGATTGCTTTGTCATCTTTTTGAAAATCATGGAAAGGCTGTTTTTCTCTGAAAGAACTTGCTTGCATAGACATTGGATATCGATGTAAATATTCTTCCATAACATTTTCATCAAATAAAGTGTTCACAAATCCATTCTGAGTCTGCAAGATGCGATCTGCATCTGATTCATTTAATTCAAATCCATTCTGAGTCTGCAAGATGCGATCTGCATCTGATTCATTTAATTCAACAAACTTTTCCAAACAACGGTACCGAAAGTCTTCTTTGTCTTCTGACAGATATACACTGCTGTTATTTGTAACGTAAGAATATGATATTGGAATAGGACCATTTTCTTGCTCAGCTTGTGTTGCTAAGTCTTCCAAATCCAATTGATTATCACTCTTATTGGAAAAAAGACTTACATTTTGCACTTCAGCAACATCAGCACCCAGTTCTTTTTCCCTTTCAAGTTCTCCAGAATCTGTCACTTTAGAGATATTTTGTTTGATGTATTTATTCAAATATTCGGTTGTAGCCGATATTGTTTTTGTTAAATCACCGACAATAAGATCCTTGTAGTAAGTATGGCATCTTTGTAAGACCAATATCCACTGAGCTATGACATGTGGTCTTGCATACAAATGATTATATCCATGTACAGATTCAAATAAAGCATCCATGTTTCCACTTGAATCTAATAAAAGTACATGGATCATGCCCTTCAAATTTTCCAGATCCAGTAAACCATCTTTTTGATGAATACGTGGATTAAACATGTAAGCCGCTTTCTCAGGTGCATCATGTGGAAATATGATTGTATGGATTTTAAAGTGACTTCCTGTATTCCTATTGGTCACTCCACAGTTGTTGAAAGCAACTTTTGTTGAACAATAGAACATTCGAGCCCTTGAAAGAATCATTTGTTCGTGCAAATTCGGAGCAATTAAACCTTTGATTCGTGTATAGCGACCAAAATCAATTCCTGCAGCAATAGAAAGTTTTGGTCGCTTACCTTTTTTCAATTTAGAATTACAAGATGGACATATCAAAGTAGAATATTCGTTGTTGTTTTCCCTTTTGACCAATTCTGGATGTAAATGCCAATAAGTGAACGTATCCACATTACTCTCTGATTGATTTGAATTAGTAGGCTCAAGAAATACTGATTTGCATTTCCAAATTTCTACTGTTTCAGTATTGAAATCGTCATCACAAGGAATTTCAACTTTGGATAGTGGACTGTTCATCCATTTACAAAATTCCTTAGTCTCCTTTTCTGTGTAAGCAAGAACTTGTGCTTTTTCAGAATTTAAATATAACTTTGGAAATTTCGTAGATTTCTTATATGAACTCTCAAATAACCGAATTCCACAAGCTCCACATGAAGGCAACTTTGCAGATGTATAAGAATACTCCTGCAAGAATTCCTTAATCATCTTCTTTTTTTCTTCTTCAGTTACTTTCTCATTCTTGATTTCTTCTATAAGACTGTCCATGTCTAAAGGCTGACCATTGTATGCTTCAGAGTAATTCTTGTATTCTTGGAATCGCATACAACCTGAATTCAAATAAAACAGCAACAATGATTTCGAGGGATTTTTAATAATATCATCAAAAAAGCTTTCCCCACTGCCAATATAATTATTGTTTTCATCATCATTTGGTTCTTCATCATTTTCATTGTCTTCTGATACATTGGCATCATTTTTTTCATCACAACTTAATAAACTTGGTCTCAGTTTACATGCTTCTAACTTTTCCAAAAGCTCTTTTTCTGTGATTTTGTTCCCAATACGAATGAAATCAAGGTGTTCCATATGTTTATTCAATCGTTCTTCTTTCATTTTCTCACGATTTGATTGCTTCCTCTGTTGTTTTTGTTTTTTACTTTCTAAACGTCTCTGTCTAGCACATTTTATAGCAATTGGTGAAGATTTATTTAAAGACCTTCTTACTGTTCTGGATTGCATGGTAATAGTATTGTCATTTGAACAAACCTTATCCTGGCATAAATTTGCTGCTAATCTTTCACACTTTTGCTTTTTCAAATCAGTAACAAACTTTTTAGAATCCATGATATGACTATCTTTTTTCGTTTCAAATTGATTCATATGGGATGGAATTTTCAAATATTGTTGGTTAGTTTGTGCTCTTTCCAGGGAGCACATTAAAGGTAGATTCTTCAGTATATTTGTTGGTTGAACCAATGTGTCATGAGTTGGTTTGTTATTTTGGAAAGACAAACTACTCTTTTTATTCACATTACTTTGTTTACGAAGAATGTCTTCTTTTTTTCGAACAGAAGCTTTATATTTAATATTGTTTTCTAACCTCCTTCTCTTGGCGCTTCGAATTGCTTCAAGAGAACTAGTACATAAACTTCTTCTTTTTCGATAAGTGGAAAACATTTTAAAATGATGGAGTTAATAGTTGCTAATATACTTGATATCAAGTTTGATATGAGAAAACCTGATTAGTTTTACGATTGATGTTGTTGTTAGTATTTTTTTATTATGATCTTATGCTTCTTTTTATGAAATGCAAACAGAAGCTCGTAGAAAATTAACTGCAAAACAATAATTATTTTTAGTATAAGGTTCTGTAGAAAGTATACTACACCAAACATATATTTCAAGTTGCGACAAACATCGTTAGTTCAAATACTTTAAACACCGTATGCTGAAATATAAACATAAGTAGATTAGGGTTTCAGTTAATATAAATATTTCAGACTACGACAATTATTGTTTTTCAATATATTATTTATTCAAACACCGTATGCTGAAATATAAACATAAGTAGATTAGGTATAAATATTTCAGACTACGACAATTATTGTTTTTCAATATATTATTTATTCAAACACCGTATGCTGAAATATAAACATAAGTAGATTAGGGTTTCAGTTAACATAAATATTTCAGACTACGACAATTATTGTTTTTCAATATATTATTTATTCGTTCTATAAGAGGTCCGAGGTCTGTGCTAGCAACTAGAATGTTTACTGGAATCTACTAAAGCTTGATCAAGGTCCTTTCACCAACTATTTTTAAATAAAATGAAACAAAAATAAATATTTCCAGCTACAACAACTATTAATATGTGGCTACAATAGGAGACAAAATGTTTAGTTAAGTTAACTTGAAAATTTTTTAATTCCTTTCCACCCTTCATCAGATAATATTTTTTTTTCTTTTGCATACAAAAACAAATGTTTAGGTATGGCAACTTTGCAAATATTTAATGGAGCCCAAGAATAACTCGCATCCACCCATTGTAATTTCACATTTACTTTGGAACCACTGTATTCTGTATTACCTGGAGAAACAATTTTATGACTGGTGCACCTGAAAAACTCTTTCCAAGTATCTGGAGGATAACATTGATCCAACGGATTTATAATAAACTTGTTGTCAAAATGATTAGAATTTACTGTCGTTTCCTCATCAGGCCAACGTAAATATAAATCACTGATACATTTTCCAAATTCATTAACCAAATAATGAGCAACACCCCCTTCTTTATATCGCACAGATACCATGTATGGATTGTAGAGTAATTTTTGATTTTTGACACAGAGATCATTTGAACTTTGAATATTCCAGTGCAAAAGTCTAAAACTTTCAATACAAGACGTTGTTCCCATTTCATCTTCTGCTTTATCTTGCATTTTCAAATTACTTGCCAACGATCTTGTAATTCTTGGAGTACTGTAAACTTGTTCACTCAAATTAGTTTCTTCCCAATTACAATCAACCTCCTTGTTACTTGCTTGTTCTTTGTTATTTTTAGGACAAAGAAATACAATATTTTCCATATCAGCTTTCAAAAGTTTCACACAAGTTTTCCAATAAGTAAACATATAATACCATATAGAATACTTTCTTGCATCTTTTTCTCTGGCAAAAAATCGCATGCCATCATTCTGAACATATGACTTCCCACTATGTAGTGGGAAAGATGCTGGTGGGTAAAATATAGGTTGATTAGCATCCTTTCCTATTTTCAGACCAACTGCAACAGTTCTGTATAAACCTTTACGCAGAATCTTGAATGTATCATCTCTTTTCGTAATTTCATTGCATCCAATCAATTTTCGAAATAAATTTTCCCAATTACAATATGTACCTGCATTCGCTTTGTTATATGATTCATTATATTGCAATAATGCAATTTGTGGCACTAAAGGCAAAGAGCCCTTAGCCATATTTTTTCCATTTCCCACTTTGAATTCACCATCATCAAGTAGAGGTTGTTTGATTATACATTTCTTTTTCACTTCC
>Ga0210025_1002318_pt1 | contig 18864 bp, 21 predicted proteins | sample CryGeyme20150102_FD_183989 | JGI IMG/M metagenome (GOLD analysis project Ga0210025, IMG submission 183989) | Groundwater microbial communities from Crystal Geyser aquifers in Utah, USA - Crystal Geyser metaG 2015-0102 (SPAdes) (version 2) | ecosystem: Environmental > Aquatic > Deep subsurface >...
GATAAAAGGACTTTTCAGGAACTATGAACTTATGTATGTTATTGCTGACGAACGAGATGTAATCAAATTGCGTACTAATTACCGAAAAGATACAGTATATCTTTATCCTGTTAAAACCTCCCAAGAGAGCATCCAAACTCTTTTTGTTGATATGCTTAAGAGAGCAAATAAATTACGGGAAAAGCCGGAATTTTACAACACTCTTACGAACACATGTACGACGAATATTGCTTCTCATATTAATAAGATTGCGCCAAGTAAAATTCCGTGGGATCCAAGACTACTGTTTCCTAAAAACTCAGATGCGCTGGCGTACGAACTTGGACTAATTGATAATTCAGTTACTTTGAAGGAATTGCGAAAACAACACAAAATAAATGAAAAAGCTGAACGGTATGCTGATTACCCAGACTTTTCCAAACTGATACGAAAGCAAGTGAATGATTGAAATCAGTAAGCTCTGTTTTCCAAGAAAAGTTATGAAATATGCCGAAGTCCTTGAGTTTTGAGATTTTTTTGATCATAGCTATATCTCACTCAAAACATCAGAAATTTTTTGTTCCATTATCTCAATCAATTGCTTGTTGGCGTTGATTATTTAATGTTCTTTTACACCTCGGCGGGCAGGCACCCCACCCAGCCACTGCGCGCTTTCCGCTTTTCCTTTGCTCAAACGGGATGGGAACAGGAAGCACGAGCGGGTAAAAATTCCTTCCCCTAGAACCCCCTTCCTTTTTGCCCGCCTGCCAGGGGCTAGCCCCCCAAAACTTTTCGGCGGGACTATTATGATTTTAATTTATTTAATTTTTCAACAAGCAAATGAACTGTAGTCGATGGATTCTTTTTCAAAAAAGAATTTTCGTCCCCATATTGTTTTAAAAGTTTTTTTGCGTTTTTTATTGCCTCTGATTCTTTATTTTTGATCTTTTCAATCAATAATTGCACACTTTCAACCTTGTCATATTTATATTTTTTATTTCCCGTTAGTTTTCTAAAATTTTCTGTTATTTTTTTGTTATAGTCTTTTCTTGCAATTGTAGAATTTATAAAAATGAAATGTAATAAAAACCACAATTCAAAAGCCTCATTTGAATAAGCCACCTTTAAATTATTTCCGATGGCTTTATTTATCGCATTATCAAAATCTTTGTCAAAATCATCTTTGTCAAACACCACCCAGCATTCATCATGGATAAATGGGGATACGTCCGTTATTTTCTTGATAAATGGGGATACGTCCGTTATTTTCTTGATTTATGTGTTCTAATATTATTTACTTTTAGATAAATGGGGATACGTCCGTTATTTTCTTGATTTATGTGTTCTAATATTATTTACTTTTAGGTAGCATCTCCCAACAGCCGCACAATTCATCCGAAGCATGATTCTGATTTATTACACCACAGATTTTAGGTTTTTATTGGACTTATCCCCATTTACCTCAATGATAACTTTTTTGGCTCTCCAATTAGGGCGTGAAGGAGTGGTTACGATCACTAATGTTGAATCTAATCCGTTAACTTTAATTTCTGAAACCTTTACCAAACGGTCTTCAAACTGCTGTCCCACTTGGTCAACTTGTTTTTGTACCGAAGTAACATTTTTGTCGTATGCAGCTACCGACCAAAAATACTCTCCGTTACGACTTGTCTTAAATCCAACCCCAAATGGACTAAATGTTTTGTCGTCCCAGGTCACAAATACCTCAGGGAACGAAATGCTAAATATACCATTGTCATACTTAAAATCATTTTCTCCTACCACAACTGATTCAATTTTGGCTTTATTCGGTTTAACTTCTTCGTATCTAACTTTATTTGTGCAATTCGCGTATTCAAGAAAATGTGGCATATCAGGATATGTAGCGGGAATATCTTTACAGGTTTGTGACCACTCCTTAGTACCAACAAAGTTGCTCATACACTTAAAAGTTTCGTACGATTTCATTGGCCCGTACACATCTTCATTGAGAAACTCATTACATAAACCTGGAGTATCATTCCTAATTGCTTTGGCAACTATACAATCAACACGATCCGTTCTGCCTTGCACAGCAAAGTAATTACACTGATCAGTAGATTCTGGATTTGTGACACCTAGACTGCTCAGAACACATATAGAGCGCCAATTGTTATAAGGATTGATACCTTCACACATTTCAGGTTTATTAAGGTGTGAAGCAAGATAGGTTACAATTCGGTGCTCCCACTGATTAGAATAATAATCTGCCCGTGTATAAACTAGTAATCCAACCGCCACAATCAATAATATCCAGGACAAAACTGCTGTAAACAATCTAGGAACAGTGGAAGTTTTTATGTCATCACGCCATTTCTTGATTTGTTTTGACGCAAATACTACTAGAATGACTCCTAGCAAAATGTTTGGTATCCAAAAAGGTTGTCCTATAAACTCAATTGGCTGATACGGTATTTTTATAAACAAATCAATTGCAAAGGCCCAAGATAGTAATGTAGTGACAATAAATAGAGTCGAGGTGGAGAATATTATCAAATCACTATTTTTGACAAAGAAACGTCTAGTAAACCGTAGTAAGAGAACTGAAAGTAAATACGAAATACCTAGCACAACAAGAAATGAGGCTACATACCACCATCTCCAAACAAAGAAATCTAACATATTTAAATCATATCACGAGCTAGCACGAGACAAGTATCTCGTGCTAGCTCTAAACGGCGGAGAGAGAGGGATTCGAACCCTCGAAGAGCTTTCACCCTTGGCGGTTTTCAAGACCGCTGCCTTCAACCACTCAGCCATCTCTCCTTGTTTATAACAATGATCCTGTTAGCAACAGATACTAGCAAATTATATTTAAAATGTATACCGTTAACGTGCTACAATTCTTGTAATGGAACAGCAAGCACGCAGTGTAACTTGGGAGGCACCAGAACACCACCATATTGAAAAAGGTGGGGATTGGTTCTTCGCTTTAGCCATCATCACAGTGTCAGCTGTGATAGCAGCTATTTTTTTTGGTAATTTACTTTTTGCTCTATTATGTGGACTGGCTGGTATTACAATGGCCATTGCTGCCAATCAACGACCAAAAATAATTCCATTCGCAGTTACGGTAAGAGGTATTAGAATTGACGAAGTGCTTTATCCTTATACCACCTTGCGTTCTTATCATATTGATGAAGATGATTATAGAGGCCCACAGTTATTTGTTATTTCGCAAAGACATTTTATGCCTTTGCTAATTTTACCTATTCCAGAAGAATATATAGATGATATAGAAGACATCATAACTGGAAGATTGGCGGAAGAATTTATTGAGGAACCATTTTTTAATAAACTCCTGGAAATCTTGGGATTTTAAGACAAATTTTTTAGAGGTGACAGTGTCTATAAGTCGTGGTATTATCTTTTTGCTTGATATTTCAAGTAAGATTCATTTGTTTTTGCAAGAAACTTTTGTCTTCGTTCCATAGCGATAAAATTTCTTTTTAACGCTCATTCAAAAACGAAATATAAAAGTGAATTTTTGCGTTTCGTTTCTCACTTTGCTCCCGTAGTTTAATGGATAAAATTTCGGTTTGCGGTACCGGAGCTCCAGGTTCGACTCCTGGCGGGAGCACCAAAGAAGAAGGCCAGCGATTTAGCTGGCTTTTTTCTATGCTCCCGCCAGTTGCAGGATTTCTGCAAGAAATCCGTGGCAAGAGTCGAAGCTGTTGTCAGCTAGATTGTGAGCTGAAAGCGAAACAATCTAGCGACAACGGGTACTGAACTCGTAGAGTTCGACTCCTGGCGGGAGCACCAAAGAAGAAGGCCAGCGATTTAGCTGGCTTTTTTCTATGCTCCCGCCAGTTGCAGGATTTCTGCAAGAAATATATATAAGACAAATTTCCTAATGCAAAGAGATTAATTTTGCTAATCACCGTTCAATCCCATACAATATTAGTTATGCGAAAACTTGGTATTGATTATGGGACTAAAAAAATAGGATTGGCACTCACAGATGGGTCTGGCATCATGGCTTTTCCACATAGCGTTATTCCTAATACTCCCAACCTACTCAAGACACTCGTTACCTTAATTGAAAAAGAAAAGGTAAAGGAGATAGTAATCGGATATTCTTTGGATAGAAATGGAAAACCAAATGCTGTGCATACTGCTGTAGAGGGTCTTATACTTGATTTGACTTTGGAGACGGGATTGCCCATACATCTACAAAGTGAGCAATACACCACGCAAGCGGCTATCCGTTTGCAAGGTAAAACTAAAATGACTGATGCGGCTGCAGCGGCACTCATTCTTGATAGTTTTATTACCAGTAATAAAAAATAATAAAATATGATAGATAATATTAATGAGGTTAATCCTAATAATGTAGTTAAGGAAATTATTTCGTACGATGATTTTGCTAAACTTCAAATCGTCATCGGCACTATTATTTCTGTTGAACCGGTACCCGATTCTAATAAATTATTAAAACTAATGGTGGACGTTGGGGAAGAAAAACCCCGCCAAATTCTCTCAGGTATCAAAAAGTATTTTATTGACCCACAATCACTGGTTGGTATTAAAAATCCTTTTTTAATTAATCTTGAAACTAAAGTTATCGCCGGACTAGAAAGTCAAGGAATGATTTTAGCAGCTAGCGAAGGTGAAGCATTTGCTTTATTAAACCCAAGTTCTCCTTTAAATTCTGGCACGCCAATCAGATAGTTCTTATGGAAAAAAATGGTCTGATTGATAGATTGACTAATAAACTGGAGCGTTTATTACAAACAAAATACAGTCTTTTTGGTATAGCGGTGATTTCGTTTTTTGAATCAGCTTTAGTCGTTCCGATTATCACTGATCCTTTTATGGTGGCTTATATTTTAGCTAATCGGTCAAAAACCACTCTAGTCATTATTGTTACTATCTTTTCTTCTTTGTTAGGGGGGGTTGTGGCTTATTTTATGGGCATGTTCTTCAGTACTTTTATGTTAGCATTTTTAAGCACCGATAGTATTACCCAATTTTATCAAATCTCAGAAAATTTTAAAAACCAGACTTTTATTTTTACTATCATTGGGGCGGTAACACCAATCCCTTATACCTTGGTGGCTTTAGCGACTGGTTTTGTTAAAGGGGGTCTCCTGATGTTTATTCTAGGTACAATTGTGGGTCGGACATTTCGTTATAGTATCGTCGGATATATAACTTACCGTATTGGCCCACGATCTATCAAACTCATTCAAGAAAACATCATAATTCTTTCGGCTATTGTTTTGTTAATAATTGCCTCCTATTATTTATTTTTCTATTAACTAGGTGTGAGTTGCTTTATATTTTTAGATTAACAACAGCGTATAATAATTGTAATGTCGATCTTTACCATTTTTGAAAAATTCATACCACCGCCAGAATATTTATTGATGCCCAGTCTTGGAGTGGATATTTCTGACACTTCATTAAAATATATTGAATTTGGCTCATCAACCAAAACAGGCATTCAAGAAAAATTAATTTCATGGGGAGAAATAGTCATTCCAGCAGGAGTACTGGAACGCGGACTAGTGCTTGATTCCAAAAAATTAGTGGAAATTTTGCGATCCTTAAAACAAAAAACCAATGCTCAATATATTCGAGTTTCTCTCCCCGAGGAGCGGGCTTATTTATTTGAAACAGAAATTAAACGTTCTACTCCAGAAAAAGAAATAAGAGGTATATTAGAATTTCGTTTGGAGGAAAATGTTCCGCTCTCGGCCAGAGATGCTTTCTTTGACTATGATATTTTGGCAGATGAAGATACTTCTAATCCTCGGCAGGTTGTGGTAGTCGCTTACGCCAGAGAAACAATTTTAAATTACTATAATGCTTGTGTGGAGGCCGAACTCACTCCTGTTTCTTTTGAGGTGGAAGCTCAGGCAATGGCAAGGGCAGTACTGCCAATAAATTCTAAAGGTTCTCATTTCTTGGTGGATTTTGGCAAAACAAGAACAGGGGTGGGAATTGTGCATAATGGTGTTTTGATGTACACCTCAACTATTGATTTTGGAGGTGATGAATTATCAACTGTGATGCGTAAGGTGTTAGGTAATTTAAGTGAAGCCGAATTAACCAAAATAAAAAATACTTCGGGTCTGATAAGGGGTGCATCAGATACTCAAAGTTACGAGACTTTAATTTCTACGGTGTCAGTCATTAAAGACGAATTATCTAATAGAATTCAATACTGGCACAGTAATGCTCATAAGCAACCAGATCGTCGTATTCAATCAATCATTCTTTGTGGAGGTAGTATAAATTTAAATGGATTACCGGAATATTTAACTGAATCACTTCTTATTAATACTAAGCGGGCCGATGTCTGGCAAAATGCTTTTTCAATTGAAAATTTTATTCCGCCAATTGATTTACGACATTCCTATGGCTATGCAACAGCAATTGGTTTAGGATTAAAAAGAACTCTATAAATATGATAAATCTTATTCCACCACCAGCTAGACGCGACCTTGTTAAAGAATATTGGTTTCGGGTTATTACCGTGTGGTTGTTTTTGTTGGGAACAGCCAGCTTAATTATTTTACTATTACTTTTACCTACTTATGTGTTAATTGGAATAAAAATTAACTCGTTGAAATCATTAACTTCAATTGCGACTGAAAAATCTCTATCGTATGATATAGCCGTATCTACTTTAGCAACAGCCAACAAACAAGCTCAGTTATTGGTTAATACTCCAGAAATTGCTCCATTTACAAATTATATTAGCAGTCTGGAGAAATTAGCTAGTACCACCATCATGATGCAAGAATTGCGTTTCAATCGGACAGAAGCTAAAGCGGGTTCGATTCAGGTTAGTGGAGTAGCCAAGACAAGACAGGGATTGGCTGATTTTAGAGATGCCATTGAAACAAATCCAGATTTTTTGGCAGTAGACTTACCAATTTCTAGTTTGATAAAAGACCGAGACCTTTTATTTTCTTTAAAGATAACTATGGCCACAAACACTAAGGTAACTAATATTTCTCTATGAGCAAAAAAACCAAGCGCATGTTTTATTTGTCCATATTATATAGTGTCTTTTTTAGTTTATTTTTGATGTATGGATTTCTTAAAATAAGAGACCAAGGAAATATTTTTAATACCAATGAGCGAGTAATAGCCGAACAAAATAACAAAGAACAGGAATATCATAATTTAATTCAAATTACAGAATCTACCAAAAATGACAGAGACACCCTAGCTGGATTTTTTATTACCGAAAAAGATACTATTTCATTTATATCTAATATTGAAAATTTAGCCAACGATATGGGGATTACTTTAGAAACCAGTCAACTATCCATCAAACCTAAAACAAAAAAAACTGAGCCACAATTATATGTGGGATTCAATTTCTCTGGTTCAGAAACAGCAGTCAGGCAATTGGTTTTATTATTTGAAAATATCCCCTACCACAAGTCAATTCCAGAATTAGTTTTGACTAGAAATGCAGATGATGGCACTTGGAAGGGAAGTATATTGTTGTATATTACAATTACATCATGATTGGAAAAAAAGATATTTTTAGAAAGACGCGACAGTTTTTTAGACATGGGCATGGCATTCATGTTTCTAAAATTATTTACCCAACCCGGGATTGGACGGTTGGGCTAGCGGTAATGGTGATTTTGTTAGTCATAGGGGCAATTGTTAACATCAATATTTTCTCTCATTACAGTGAAGATTCTACTAATCAGAATAACTCCGCTCGGACAGAATTTCTTTACAAAGCTGCTTTGGTGGAAAAAGCCATTTCTTTGTATAAAAATAAACAAGAATTATACGAAGCCCTTTCTCAGAAAACAAAAAAATTGCCCTTGTCAGCTGAAATTCTAGGTTCTTCGTCAACTAATTCCACAAAAATGGAAGGCGTTACTAATGAAGTTGGTGGAGTGGTGGTCGTTCCAATAGCTAATTAATCTAATGTCACTCCTAATCCAGCTCAATCGGGCTTCTATTTGTGCTACGGCTTTTTGTTCCGTTATCACTTCACAAAAACCCTACGCCTAGTCGAGGCGCAGAACCACCACGCGCTCCGCGCGTTGTAGTCATTGTTCTTTCTCGAAATGGGTTCGAGCAAAGGTCAGTATCATTTTGTGCCCCGACTAGGAATCGAACCTAGAATAACGGCTTAGAAGTCCGCAGTTATATCCATTTAACTATCGGGGCAAGAATATTTAATTATAATGTACTTTGGTTCGATTGGGAATCGATCATTACATGATCAGTACAGGTTGTCGATATTTTGTTTCCTGCGTCACAAAAATATCTGGCAACCTCCTGAAACAGTTTCCCAAACTGTTTCAGCCTATCATAACGGCTTAGAAGTCCGCAGTTATATCCATTTAACTATCGGGGCAATAACACTACCATAGCAAATTTTAGAATTTTTATAAATAGCGGTAGGTAATTAAAATAAACATTGATTCAAAAACGGCTTTGAGTGTTGTGCCGTGGAGAAGACTTGAACTTCCATGAGGTTATCCTCACTACGACCTGAACGTAGCGCGTCTACCAATTTCGCCACCACGGCAATGGTTAATAGTGTAGCTGGTTTGGGAAAAAAAGGAAGAGGGAAATTAAATCTGTCTCGCTCACGCAATCAAAATAAAAATACTATCATATATGATAGTATTTTTTCTAACATTGTGGTTACGAGTTGTTAACCATAATAAACACTTCGTATTAATTATGTTAAGCACTCGCTAATTTTACGAATTCTGTAAACCTTAATATTATTTCTTTTTGTACCTCTCTGTAGGAATTGTGTTTTTTTACCTGGGCGCGCGATGAGAGGCTCGACTCAGAATCACGGATTTATTTTCACAGCTGTGAAAATAAATGCTCATGTTCTTGGTCGGCGACTCCTCATAATTCCTCCTTGGAGGAGAAATTATATCGTTCGTCGCTTCGAGCCCCTCACGAAAGCCAAGCAGTTGGCTTTCTATCGCGCATCATGAAAATCAAAAACCGCACTGGTGTGCGGTTAAGATTTTCTATGGTGCGCGATGAGGGACTTGAACCCCCGACCTTCTCAGTGTAAATGAGTTGCTCTACCAACTGAGCTAATCGCGCCTAACTTAGGTTTTAATATAACTAAGCCAATCTATAGTACCTGATATCTAAATAATTTCAATATCTATTTAAGAACGGTATACTATTATTTATGATAGAAATGCATTGTACTATAATTGGTAATGTCCAAGGGGTGAGATATCGTGATTTTGTACAGGTTTCAGCCGGTCAGCTTGGCTTGGTTGGGTATGTGCAAAATAATCCTGATGGTACAGTAACAGTAGTGGCGCAAGGTTTGCCAGAAACTCTAAAGGAAATGGTGGAGTACCTACATGAAGGGTCGCTACAGGCAAAAGTTGAAGGAGTGGCGGTGGAGTGGCGTACAGTAGATGTAACTTACGATGATTTTTCGGTGTTTCATTAGAGGTATGGAAATAGAAAAATTACCACAGTGTGTTGGTTTTATTATGGACGGTAACCGCCGCTGGGCGAAGGAGCAAAATTTGGAAACATTGGAAGGTCACAAAGCAGGCCTAGATGTTTTTTATGATGTATTGGCATGGATAAAAGAAATGAATATTCCACATGCTGTATTTTATGCATTTTCAACCGAAAACTGGTTGCGAAAGAAAGTTGAGGTTGATTACTTGATGCAACTTTTCAAAATATTTTTAGAGCGGATGCTAGTTGAAATAGACCAAAACCAAGTTCAGATACGCATCATTGGTAGGAGAAGTGATTTTTCTTCTGAACTACAAGACCTAATGCAAAAACTTGAGATGGAAAGTGCCCAGTATAAAGAATGCACAGTTTGGGTAGCCCTTTCTTATGGCGGGCGCGCCGAGATTGTGTCCGCTTGTAATAAGGCGATCAAAACTGGCACGCCCGTTGACGAAGAATCGTTTTCTAAATTACTTTCAACCGCGGAAATGCCCGACCCAGACCTAATTATTCGCACTAGTGGGGAACAACGATTATCCAATTTTCTCCCTTGGCAGTCAGTCTATAGTGAGCTGTTTTTTACACCAACCTACTGGCCAGCATTTACTAAAGATGAATTTACACGTATCCTAGCGCAATATGGAGAAAGACAACGACGTCATGGTGTGTAGCGCAGAACCCACCATTATTTTTGAAAACGAAGAGCTGATAGTGGTGAATAAACCATACGGCATGTTAGTGCATGAGGATTGGCAAAAAAGTACCAGTCAGACATTGGTAGAATGGTTTCTAAAGCGGTCTCCAGAAGCCCAAGATGTCGGTGAAGTGACTCTGACCCCCCAAGGAAAAAAACTGGAACGATCTGGAGTAGTGCATCGTCTTGATCGTGAAACGTCGGGAGTAATGATTTTAGCCAAGACAGCAGAAGCGCATGCTCACCTCAAAGCCCAATTTCATGACCGTCTCGCCCAAAAAGAATACCGAGCTTTTGTCTATGGTCGAATGCATGAGAAGTGGGGAACGATCGATCGCCCGATTGGACGCAGTAGTCAGAATTTTCGTTTGCGTAGTGCACAACGTGGAGCCAAGGGTACACTACGACCAGCCGTGACAGATTGGGAACGAATTGCTACTGGAGAATATGAAGGGGAACAATTTTCTTATCTGAAGTTAATGCCAAAAACTGGACGCACCCATCAGCTTCGAGTACACCTCAAAGCTAACGATAGACCAATTGTGCAAGATGTTTTGTATTCAGGAAAACTACGCCACCAGTCCAATAATTTGGGCTTAACCCGCCTAGCCCTTCACGCCCACGTACTCGAAATCACCTTACCAAGCGGCAATCCGGAACGTTTTATCGCGCCCGTGCCACGGGAGTTTGATGAGGCGGCGGAACGACTGCAGGAATAATCCTACAAATCATGCTGTTACAAAAGCATGATTTTTAGGATGAAATGTGCTATAATATAAAAAGCTGACGAAACGTATTTTACGTTGTCGGGACGGCTGTTTCTGAAGGGGTGACGCATGGAAACCTGCTATGAGGTACGCCATTTGGTTGGCGTAGCAATGGCCTTCGGCGGCTTTGGTGCCGCCGCGGCCTTTCTGTTGGTTATGGTGATTCAGGGGCTTCAGAACCGACGGTGAAAACCTTCGACAGGGGCGCCGAGGCGCCCCTGTCACATCTTCCGCACTGACGCGGAATAGTTCTTAAAGAGTTCTTTACCGTCATGATGCGTTTTGGTCTACCATCATAACCCCATTTGAGTGTTTGATTTTAATACCTAGGACATCCGATGTCCTAGGTCAATGAGTGTTCGATTAAACTTATGATTCATAAAATCGAGATTTCAAATGGGGAGGGCGACAGAGGAATAGTCCTCTCCCAACCAAAAACGGTGTAGTTGTCTACCCTGAAGTGACAACAAAACCCGGTATAAGATACATATTTAGTGTCTATAATACCCAACCTAGCTTTGCCTAGAGCCGTAGTATTGATACATTTTAAGAATGCTTAAAAAAACATCACTGTCCGTACTGTCACGAAACGAAAACCAAGAGGTACGGAAAACAAAGTGGCAGACAAAGATATTATTGCAATCGCTGCAAACGCCCGTTTCAATTAAAGAAAAAAGATATCACTCCTGGGGTAAATGGGGGGGTAAATGGGGATACGTCCGATATAGACTCAAATTCTATGGTCTAATTTATTATGCCAAGAATGAATCGAGTAGCGGTTGGGGGCATTGCTTATCATGTTGTAAATCGTTCCAACGTCCGGGTACAAATTTTTAATTCAGATAAAGAGTATCGAAGTTGGTATTAAAAGCTGAAGAATGGCAATGGTCTACTTTGTATAGAAGATTGAGAAATAATAAGGCAGATCAAAAACTACTATAAGCACTATCGACCGAACGACCGTCTAACCATTTGAAATCCGCAAAGACCTTATTAAAAGAAGATAACCTAGAACAGGTGCGTCACTCTATTACTAAAGGCGCACTATTTGGTAGTATTTTTGCGAGCGAAACTAAAACTTGAACTACACCCTGACAAGGTTTTGATTGCTACTTTTTCATCAGGAATTGATTTTCTGGGTTGGGTACATTTTCCTCAACACCGAATCTTACGAACCGTAACCAAGTGTTGTTTATTTAGGAGTATAGCCGGGAAAGAGTATAATTCTCCAGTTGTCCAATCATACCGAGGGCTTTTGAAGCATGAAAATACTGATACGATAGACATCTTTATCAAGGCGGCGGAACGTATTGCAGAACGGGGCTCCTTGTGGTAGATTATGGCACGTTAAAAACGGACTCAAATATAGATATTATTATGACAACATCATTAGCCGGGGTAATTACCTCGCCAGTTCAGATGGAAGACCGTAAAGCTTTAGGCATCAAGCCAGGCGATACTGTTAAGGTGCACCAAAAAATTGTTGATAAGGGCAAGACTCGCTTTCAAATTTTTGAAGGTCTAGTGTTGGCCCGCAAGCATGGTGATGAACCAGGAGCTACATTTACTGTACGCAAGGTATCAAGCGGTATCGGGGTGGAGAAAATTTACCCTCTCTATTCTCCTTTGATTGAAAAAATTGAGATAGTTAAACGAGCTAAAGTACGCCGAGCCAAGCTTTACTACATTCGTGAGAAGGTAGCTCGTGAGATTAAACGACAGATGCGTCGTATGAGTTTGGTTTCCATGGCTACAGAATCAGAAACAGATGCCACCTCAAGAATTGATGCCGAAGTCAAAGCCGCCGAAGAAGCCTCTACTGTCGCCGAAGCAGAGGTATTGAATGAGGAGGAAATAGTAGAAGATACTCCTGTAGTTGAGGTGGCTACCGAAACAGCGAAGTCAGAAACCGTTGCCGAAGAAGCTCCAGCAGAGCCCGTTGAAGTAGAAGTTGAAAAAAAGGACTAAACCTTTTCTAAAATAACAACGAAAAAAACAGACTTGTTGTCCGGTTTTTTCGTAACCCATGACCTAGCTTGAAGTCCTATATATTTTCAGGCATAATTGCACCACCTCAGATAGAACTATTGCCCAGGTGGTGAAATTGGTATACACGTATCCTTGAGGTGGATATGGGAGCAATCCTGTGGAGGTTCAAGTCCTCTCCTGGGCACAGTAACAAAAATCAGCTCAACTTTTTAAGTTGGGCGATTTTTGTCTGTGCCCAGGAAGTGAGTGACTAAATGTCACTCACGCGAGGACTTGAAGCCCGATTGAGCTGGATTGAAAGCGAAGCGCATCAATCCAGCCAATTGGGGTACTGAATTCGTAGAGTTCAAGTCCTCTCTTGTGCAGTAATCATATCATTTGCTCGAACTTATTTCCAGCGAAAAGAATGACCGAGAACGCCCCGCCACCGCCTCGGACTACCTCGGCGGACACCAGAAACAAAAAATTTTCTTTACATTTTCCGATTGGGCGCGCGGAAGAATTTCTCTTAAATGGAAAAGAAAATTTTGTTTTTGGTGTTCTGCCCTCTAAGTATTCGGGCAGGTGGCGGGACTAATGCGGACTCGGTTTTGCGAAAACTATTTTTTGGGGAAAGGATTTCGCAAAACACTCGGCTAATCTTTTTTGAATTCGGATGTCGCAAGCGGAGGAGGAGGGGTTTGGGGAGGAATCCTCCGCTTGCTCCGCTGTTTTCTTCTGGCGAAATTCGGGCGGGCAAAAATTGAAAACTATTAAAAACTTGCATCAAAAATCTTCTTTGCAAGAATCACCCGATGATTTAACAACTCATTAGTCTTAAGATACTCAAAAACTTGAGTGATACTTGGAAATGTGTATTTTCCAACTAATATCCATCTTGCAGCTTCATATACGGCCTTCTGACTCAACTCCAACATTTCAGCAGACGGAAAGTTGTCGCCACCTTTCCCAATTTCCAAAAGTAATTTCTGTATCGCTCCTCGGGTATCCTCTCTGATTACTTCGTGTTGTGGTTCTAATATGCTTTTTATAACATCCAGACTTTCCTTAGGATCTCTCCGAAATGAGATCAAAATATTTTTAAGTTCTTGGTCAATTTTCAATTTTTCTAATATTTGTTCTTCACCGACTTTGGCGAGATAAAGCAAAATTGAATCAAAATAAACTTCAGGTGAGGTTTTTCTTATAAGTTTATCATTAATATTCTCTAACTTGCCTATATCAAACTTGCCACTATTTTTATGTATTTTGCTATAATCAAAAGATTCTATAAACTTTTCCAATGAAGGATACGTCTCTTCTGGATTACCATACCCTGAAGAGATCATGTAGGAAATAAGAGCGTGGGGCACAATACCCTGTTTTATAAAATCATCAAATTTCACAGCACCTTTAAGCATTTTACCCTCAGCATCTAAAAGCATTGGGGTATGAAGATATTTTTTAGGTTCAAGACCGAGCGATACTCTTACCATTTCTTGAAATTCAGCAATCGAAAGTTTATCTTGTCCCCTTACAACATGAGTAACCCCAAAAGTTTTATCATCAACAACTGAAGCAAGATGATATAGAGCACTTTTATCGGATCTCATGAGAGGGAAAAAATTTTGACCTCTTCTTAAATTCTCCTCCAATTTGAATTTAATCTTGCCTCTAAGCAGGTCGTTTATCTCTAAAGTATCCCCATATTGATCTATGAACTTTTTAATATCAAATAAAACAAGACCAGATTCCTTATCAATAAAAGCAACGTGTGTATCAAACAGTTTTTCAAGGTATTTCCGATAGATTTCTTGACGCTCTGATTGAAAAACAGACTGCCCTATCTCTTTTTCCGCGTTATGTGGCGTAATATCAAAACGAAACCCTAAAGTATCAGTAAAAAATCTAAATATGTCCTCAGCTTTTTCTTTCGTATGCTTTTCTTTATCAGTGTCGTCAACACGAAAAATAATTTTTGAGTCTTTACCTTTTTCCGCTTCACCTTTCGCGAATGCGTAATTATAAAGATGCGATCTTATCGGACCAATTTTCTTATTTGATTCTGTTGGGGACATCCCAGCTCTGAACACAAGTTTTTCTTTTTCTTGTTCGGACTTACCTTCTTCTGGAATAGGCACATTTTCAATAGGATTTTTTTCCATAAAATTTGATTAAAAAATTATAGTTACATATTCGTCATTTCCTATAGGAAAAACCGGATATTTGTTTTCAACTGATAGTAATATGGCTCTTTTATTTTTTTCGGTAGAAAAATGGCAAATTGTCTTAATCGGCAGAACCCCTAGTCCAGCTTCTACTTTTTCACGATCATTTGATAAATAAAACTTTGATAAAAAATTTGTTCCTGCTGAAACACCGATAATTATTTTATTCGTACTGGGAATTGTATTTTTTTTAAAGAGTTTTTTTAGATTAAGTTCACTACCACCACTAAAAAACAAAATGTCGGCATTACATAATTGGGTCTTTAATGTTTTTGGATTCGGGATTGCAGTGGATATGGACAGTCTATTTTTTTTAAAGACTTTTGAGAAAATAGAATTTTGATATTTTTGTACAGTTTTTTCCCAATCAATTTCATCTTTTGCAAATGGTATAAATAAAACCCTTGCTGTCTCAATTTGCTTAAATGTCAACCAATTTTCGATTTCAGTAGCAAGCTTGTCTTTAGTATGCCCAGTATGGCAACCGCCACCAATTAATATATAAATATTTTTGTTTGGAGATTTGATATCCATAATATTATGATTTTAGCATTTTCTCGATTAAATTGATAATTTGTACTTGCCCAATTTCTTTATTTAGGAGGATGTTTTTATTAGACATAATATTATGCCTAAATTTTGTGATACCCACCAGAAAATCACGCAATGCCGTAAAATGTATTTTGGGGCGGGCAATCCCAAATCCATTATCCTCAATAATCTTTGCGTTATATTTTTGCTCATATGTTTGTAGCGGTATGGTATATATAGGCTTATTTAGAAACATCATTTCCGAAATAAACATATGACCCGCAGTACATATAGCAGAACCTACTGAACGCAACACATTAAGGAATTCTCCGTCATCATGAAAATAAATCTTGATGTTTTTTGGTAATTGTTGTTTTGTTTTCGCAAAATCAGATTTTTTAGATACAAACAAGTGAAAAGTGTGTTTTGGAAATTTTGCCAAAATAGTAAGTACCTCGCTAGCATTCTGAACAAAAGAACTGTATGGCGATAAATACACAAGCACTTGATCAGGTAGACCTTGTTCTGTTGTTTTTAGTTTGGCGACATCGTTGCGAATAACGGGAGGTATGATTGTAATTTTAAAATCACTGTATGTGATTTTATTACTTGGTGGCTGAAAAAAAGAACATGCAATTCTCGTGTTAGCTTTTGGAAAAAATAAATTTAGCCTTGCCCTTTCCTCTACAAAACTGAGACTGTCTAACTGATCCGGATAACCATCATAAAAATACTTGCTTTGCTGATCAATGGTAATAAGTGGAACATTCAGTGAGTATGAATATTGTGCAGATATTGGTTCGTAATCAGAGACGACTAAATCAGGTTTTCCGGCAAAAAATTTATAAGCTTTTTCCATTGTTGCAAAATTTTGCGAAATAAAATTATTTTTCTTATTAAGTGGTTCACTTGAGGTTTTTTGGTAATTAATACCAACATCACCACCATGTAACCATGGAACAACAACAAGAAAAACTTTGACATTGCTATTATTGACAAAAAAATCCTTATAAAATATGTAGCTTTCTCCAAAGGCAAAAATTACAACCTTGGATGTTTTTGCAAAATGAGAAATAATTGGTAGTTGTCTATAAATATGACCCCTGCCTATCCCACATACACCAAAAATTAGTTTATTATTTTTCATAATGTTTTCCGATCGTCTTACTTATAAAATCGAGTGATCCATTTAGGCTATAAACATCTAGAGAAATTAGAGATTTTTTGAGCGAGGATAATATTTTTTTCTTTATCTCAGTGGTTATGGGTATCCCGTCATACAAATCTTTACCATTAAAAAGAACAATGCCTGAATTAATATAATCAAGAAAGAATGGATACAAAGCGACCATAGATTCAAAATTGTTTAGACTTACACATTCTTCAACGGCTGGATTCAACCTTACAAAATATATACGACTTATTTTTACCTTATTTTTTGGAGCAGAATATTTATCTGGCAATTTACACGCAAACCTATTCACAAAGTTAGCAGTTTGTCCGACTATCGTTTTTAGCTTGTTACGGTCACTGTCTTTACAGGTGATTGTTGTTGTGCCCGCGATAGCCTCTAAATAAAAATTCTTTTTAAATCTCACGATAGTTTTATTGCTTGAAAACATTTTAAATCTGTAGTTATATAAAAGATCAAGCATCACCGTAGTTTTGCCGACTCCAGTATGCCCAAGTAATAGTGACCACTGATTTTCCTTCCCGACACAAACCGAGTGAATTGTATAATAACCCTTTTTTAACAACGCATAATGACTAATGCTATATATCAGGTGAAAAAAATACACTGGAATTTCTTTTGACCAGTCATCACGAATGATGATGTGGTTATCTTCGTATGAAATTTTTTGATATTTACTAGGATAATAACTAATAATTAAGTCTGGGTTACTCGTAATTTTTTTTTCTGCTATTCCCACAATTTGAATACCTGGCACATAAGCCCGTAAAAGTAGCTCCTCTCTTTCTCTAAACGAAGCATTTCCCTTTAGGTTAATCGAGATTACAAAGTTTGATGGAAAAGAAAAATATAGTGTGGTTGCTTTGCTGGTCATATATTATTTATTATTTTCAATTTCTAGAACATCGCCGACATTTAAGTTAAGGACCTTTTTAGCGGAACCTAAATTAACGGCTATTTCAAGAGTATTGTTACTCCCTTTATAGCAAAGTAATTCTCCCTCATTAACTTCACTAAAAGTTTTAACAAATCTGATGGCATTAGAATTACCCCTAATTCGAATTTTGAGCGAATCTAAATTGGTCGTATCTACTGGTATATTAGTTTTTATATTACCAAAGCCATCAATATATAAAACAACAAATACGCCATTCTCTAATAATGAGATACGAGCAATATTTTCTTTGTTGCTTAAATCAAGAAAAGATCTGTTTCCTTTTGCTAATTCTATTGCAGCTGGTGTCAGAATGTCCCTTCCGTGAAATGTATTTGAATGTGAAGTAACAAAGTTATCTCTAATTTTATAAATCTGATCTTCTGCTTTTAAATTCTTTGAGATGTAGTGAAATATTCCATTGTTAGGCCCCACAAATTTATATAATCCTGTGTCTATACAAATTAACTCGCGGTTGCTCCCCACGCCAGGGTCAACAACACAAATGAAAATAGTATCTTTGGGAAAATATTTATAAACTTTTTGGATTACAAAGGCGGCACTTAGAATAGAAAAATGCTCTATGCTGTGCTCAATATCAATTATATTTGCATTAGGATGATTACATAAAATAAGTGCTTTCATCGAAGCAACCGAAAAATCAAATCCGAAATCAGTAATTATTGCAAAAATTGGAATTTTATTCATAAATTTACTTCATTAAATCGTCAACACTAACACCCAACCCTTTAGCAATTTTCATAACCGTTTGGATTGAGGGCTTCGTTATTACATTTGATTCAATCTTGGTCAGTGTTGTATAGGGAATATCGCACTTTCTCGCAAGAGCGTCCTGTGTCAGTCCTTGCTTTGCTCGAAAGACTTTTATTTTATCCCCGATTTCTTTATTTTGTTTGCTTTCCATAGTATGATAGTATAAGTATGAGCGTTGAAACTAACCCTCACAACCATACTAACATGAATAATACTTTTTCTCAATTTTTGCCCGCCCGAATTTCGCCAGAAGAAAACAGCGGAGCAAGCGGAGGATTCCTCCCCAAACCCCTCCTCCTCCGCTTGCGACATCCGAATTC
>Ga0210025_1002320_pt1 | contig 18842 bp, 19 predicted proteins | sample CryGeyme20150102_FD_183989 | JGI IMG/M metagenome (GOLD analysis project Ga0210025, IMG submission 183989) | Groundwater microbial communities from Crystal Geyser aquifers in Utah, USA - Crystal Geyser metaG 2015-0102 (SPAdes) (version 2) | ecosystem: Environmental > Aquatic > Deep subsurface >...
AATTTTTAATGACCAAACCAGGTTGAAAACTTGTACTACTCGCAAAAACGGTCGAAACTCCAAGCCACAGGCCCAATGGCAAGGGCGCCGGTATTTCCGGGGCATCCGCCCCGGCCTCATTGAAGCGCGATGGCGCGCTTGTTGATGCCCTTGATCAAATAAGTATTTCCGGGGCATCCGCCCCGGCCTCATTGAAGCGGTACTGGCAACCTCAACTTCATCACCGGCTCCGTTGTATTTCCGGGGCATCCGCCCCGGCCTCATTGAAGCAATGAGGTAGTTGAGCAGCTTGTACTCAAACGTGCGCAGGTATTTCCGGGGCATCCGCCCCGGCCTCATTGAAGCTCCGGCTGATCGCCTCGACGTCGGTTACCGGCCCGTAGGTATTTCCGGGGCATCCGCCCCGGCCTCATTGAAGCTTTGTAGGCTTCGACTTGCGTGAGCTTAAGCGCTCGTATTTCCGGGGCATCCGCCCCGGCCTCATTGAAGCGTTCGCTCGCTTCGCTTCGCCCGGCCACCTCCCCCGGTATTTCCGGGGCATCCGCCCCGGCCTCATTGAAGCTTGCTCGGGTACTTGGGAGGCGTCAAAGCCTGCGAGGTATTTCCGGGGCATCCGCCCCGGCCTCATTGAAGCGAGAGCCGACTTGAGCGCAGTTGCGACACCGGCGGGTATTTCCGGGGCATCCGCCCCGGCCTCATTGAAGCACGTTTTTCGACGCCAACGGCGTCGCGCTGATGTTACGTATTTCCGGGGCATCCGCCCCGGCCTCATTGAAGCGAGGGCGAGCGCTGAATCTGCCGCCTGCGAAGAGCACGTATTTCCGGGGCATCCGCCCCGGCCTCATTGAAGCGCCTTGCGCAGTTCGGAGTGCATGTAGTCGATCGGGGAGGTATTTCCGGGGCATCCGCCCCGGCCTCATTGAAGCAAGGGCGGAGCCACTCTGAGCGCCAACGAGTTGAAGGTATTTCCGGGGCATCCGCCCCGGCCTCATTGAAGCATCGCATGGGGATAGACCCAGATTCCGCAGACGGGTTGTATTTCCGGGGCATCCGCCCCGGCCTCATTGAAGCATGCACCGGCAGGCCAGTATGGAAGGCGAATGTTGCAGTATTTCCGGGGCATCCGCCCCGGCCTCATTGAAGCTCCAACAAAGAGCTAGACGCGCTTGAATTACTACTAGTATTTCCGGGGCATCCGCCCCGGCCTCATTGAAGCGGATGCGGCCGCGCACCAGATACGGGCCGCCAAGGTGGTATTTCCGGGGCATCCGCCCCGGCCTCATTGAAGCAAATGGGACATCATCATTAAGATCACCAAAGTCGCGTATTTCCGGGGCATCCGCCCCGGCCTCATTGAAGCCCCGCCAATAACGTGCACAGTAATGTCACTGGTTACCTGTATTTCCGGGGCATCCGCCCCGGCCTCATTGAAGCCTTTTGGGAACATAGCACACTCTTCCGTGAAGTCCCCGTATTTCCGGGGCATCCGCCCCGGCCTCATTGAAGCGCGGCCAACGACGCCACCACCCCCGCCGACATCGGGTATTTCCGGGGCATCCGCCCCGGCCTCATTGAAGCCCGGGGTTCAGCGAAAACGTGGCAACGAAACATTTAGGGTATTTCCGGGGCATCCGCCCCGGCCTCATTGAAGCTAGCCTGGGCCAGTTGTTGATTCAGCGCGATCTCAATGTATTTCCGGGGCATCCGCCCCGGCCTCATTGAAGCCGTTTGGTGCCTGGCCTTGGCCCTTCTGGCGGCCGGTATTTCCGGGGCATCCGCCCCGGCCTCATTGAAGCGTGGGCTTTCTGGGCCATGTACGTGCTGGTGATGGGTATTTCCGGGGCATCCGCCCCGGCCTCATTGAAGCAAGCTGTTGTGCAGATCCATCTGACTGATCTCGGTGTATTTCCGGGGCATCCGCCCCGGCCTCATTGAAGCCGGTCAGCCTTCCGTCCTCCGTTGGTACTCACCGCGTATTTCCGGGGCATCCGCCCCGGCCTCATTGAAGCGTGATTTTGAAGCTAGAGTCTACATCGCTCGCCATCGTATTTCCGGGGCATCCGCCCCGGCCTCATTGAAGCTGGTGGGAGACCCTGGACAGTTACCTGGAAACCAGGGGTATTTCCGGGGCATCCGCCCCGGCCTCATTGAAGCATCCTGTCGCGCGGGGCATGGGTGCCGATGGCCTGGGTATTTCCGGGGCATCCGCCCCGGCCTCATTGAAGCCTGCCTACGCGGCTCGGCAAGAAACCCTTTCCCTGCGGTATTTCCGGGGCATCCGCCCCGGCCTCATTGAAGCTTCTTTGTCACCAACCAGGAGCTACCTGGTCGGACAGGGTATTTCCGGGGCATCCGCCCCGGCCTCATTGAAGCGCGGCTGCCATGTCCCCGCCCTCTCGGTATGCCTTGGTATTTCCGGGGCATCCGCCCCGGCCTCATTGAAGCACGCTGATCGAGGCGTACCAGTGATCCGTCTGAATCCAGTGGATAATATCGCGTCCGAATGCGCGGCTGTGATTCGTTTATATGCAAGCCCTTGTAGATCGGGTTTCAACCTGACCAACCGGGGACGTCAGCGGGGTTTTGTAGGTCGGGATTCATCCCGACGACGTGGGTTCCATGGGCCGGGTTGTCGGGATGAATCCCGACCTACGTCCGATGCATTGGCCTTTCCTTGTTCGCATATGTACCAAACAACGTGCAACACTGCACAAGGTTGAATGGAAAGAAGTCTATGAGTTTTGAGCATTTCGGCGATGGTCCGCCATTGCCAAACGACTGGAAACAAGAGACGGCCGTTATCGCCCTGGGCGACCGGCTGGGCCTGCGCCAGGGTCTGGCCTATGACCACGACTGGTCGGCGGCGCCGGACTTTCTCGAGCTGATCGTCGAATACGCCCTGACGGCCAAACCGGCCACCATCGTCGAGTGCGGCAGTGGGCTGACGACATTGATGCTGGCTCGTTGTTGCGAGTTGAATGGTCTGGGCGAACTGTTCAGCCTGGAAAACGGCCCGGAGTTTGCGACCAAAACTCGCGCTGAGATCGAACGCTACGGGCTTCAGGGCCGCTCGGCGGTCATCGACGCACCGCTGACCGAATGCCGGGTCAATGGCCAGTCGTATCGATGGTATGCGACCGATGACCTGCCCGACCGACGCATCGATATGCTGGTCATCGATGGGCCGCCGGGGTTTATCCAGCGGCGCTCGCGCTATCCGGCGTTGCCGCTGCTGTTTGACCGACTAACCGACGACTGCGTGTTGTTCCTGGATGACGCGGCACGTCCGGACGAGCGTGAGATCGTGGCGCTGTGGCTGGCCGAATTTCCGAACCTCGAACATGAGTACGTCGCCGCAGAGCGTGGCTGTTCGATATTGCGGCGGCGGCGTGAACGACCTAACGGCGTTCACTCCGTCGAGGCGTTGTAGCGGCGGTCCCAGGTCGCCAGGGCGGCGGCCAGATCGCCTTCGGCGCCGATCCAGCGCCAGAAAGCGGCGAAATCATCCTTGGCGTTTTCGAGACTAAAGGCCATCTGGTTGCGCTTGTCTTTAAGAAACAGCGCGATATTGGCCTCGATGCTGTCGAGGTAGTCGCAAGCAATATCGTGGGCCGTTTGACCGGCCTCGCCGTCAAGCAGTATCCCCTCCCGGTAGGCCTTCATGATGCCGAACCGTTCGCGCCGGGCGAAGCTGTCGGCGGCCGCCGCGCGTTCGCGGCTGAGATGGACATAGTAGGCTGCGTCACCATAGGCTTGGTCGAGCCGGCCAAGCAGCCAGGAGAGCCGGTTGTCGGCCTCGATGTGGCGCTCGGGATAGGCGAGCCGTTGCGGGCCAATCAGCCGGATGCGGGTTTCGTGCCCGGCGCTGAAGTTGGCGATGTGCCGGCAAGCCTCGATGAAGGTGACCGAACCGCAACGGCCTGTATTTAAGATGAAGATATTCACGCCCGGATTATCGTCCATTAGCCACGATTTGACAGTTGCGCCGATGGCGGAAAACGGATCGAATTTACCAGGGTAAAACGTCGGCCACGAGGTTAATATTCGCCGTCATCGAACGATTCTGGGGTACACCATGAAGATCGGATTCTTTCTGCTGAGCCTGCTGCTGTTCGCTGGCTGCGCTACAACCACCGCATCCAACATCGCCGGCAAGAATCGTTCACAGTTGCTCATCGTGCCTGCCGCTGAGGTCAACCGGATGTCGTTGGATTACTTTGCCAAGCAGAATGACGCTGCCCGCTCGAAACATTTGCTGGTCACCGGCGGCCCGGAATTCGACCGGGTCCAGGTCATCATGCGCCGGCTTGTTCCGCATACCGCCGCACTGCGCAAGGACGCCGTCGATTGGCCCTGGGAGCTGGTGCTGATCGACGCGCCCGAGGTCAATGCCCATGTCATGGCCGGCGGCAAGGTCACCGTCTACACTGGCCTGATCCGGCAACTCAAACTGAACGACGACGAGATTGCCGTGGTAATGGGCCACGAGATGGCCCATGCCCTGCGCGAGCACACCCGGGAAAAAATCTCCGAACAGCAACTTGCTGGTGCGGCGGTGTCGTTGGGCGGGGCCGCGCTCGGCGCCGGCAAGGCCACGATGCAGTTGGCTGGCCTGGCCCAGCAACTGGCCCTGGAACTGCCGTTCTCGCGCAAGATGGAATCCGAGGCTGACGTCTTCGGCCTGGAGCTAGCAGCCCGCGCCGGCTACGATCCCCAGGCGGCGCTTGGCCTCTGGGACAAGATGTCGGCCCAGGGCAGCGCCGGCATACCGCAATTCCTGTCGACCCATCCCGCGCCAAAAAACCGCAAGGCCGAACTTGCGGCCCTGATGCCCAAGGTCATGCCTTTGTATCAGGCGGCGAATCGGCGATGAGGCAAATCCGCATCAGTTACGACAACGCGCATTGGGCGCGATAACTAGTGTTTGCACAGCCGGCCAGGATGTCGTATCGTGCGCGGGCAGTCGATACAGGTAGTGTAGTTTCAAGTTTCTCAGTAACGGCAAGGTAGTTTTTAGCCGCTTCGGTATCTTTCCTACATTCTTGGTCGCCCGCCCCTACTGGGTACGTGCCCAGGTTTTTAATTTTTGCAAAAAAGGAATGTAAATGGCTTCTGGTACCGTCAAGTGGTTCAACGACTCCAAGGGTTTCGGCTTCATCACCCCCGACGAAGGCGGCGATGATCTGTTCGCCCACTTCTCCGAGATTCAAGGCAAGGGTTTCAAGACCCTGAAAGAAGCCCAGCGCGTCACCTTCGACATCAAGGATGGCCCCAAGGGCAAGCAAGCCGCCAATATCCAGCCTCAATAAGGCTGCATAGCGTTCGGCAAAGGCCGCGCAAATCGCGCGGCCTTTTTGTTTCCATCTCTGTTATGATGCGCCCGCGACAACTGCACCAGTCTCCCAGTCGCGCCGTGTTGGCTTTCATATCCCACCTTGCATCTGCCTAAGACTGGCGCCCATTCGCGGCGACAGGCCGATACCCTTTCCGGAGTTTCCATGAAGTTTTCCGATCTCGGCCTGGCCGAAGAAATCGTTCGCGCCGTTACTGAATACGGCTATATCACCCCTACCCCCATCCAGGCCCAAGCCATCCCCGCCGTGCTCTCGGGCGGCGACCTGATGGCCGGCGCGCAAACAGGCACTGGCAAGACCGCCGGTTTTGTCCTGCCTATTCTGCAACGACTAACCAACAAGGACGCCAAAGGCCCCGCCGCCGGCCGGGCGCCGATCCGCACCCTGATCCTGACCCCGACCCGCGAACTGGCGGCCCAGGTCGAAGAATCGGTGCGCACCTACGGCAAACACACCAAGCTGAATTCCATGGCCATATTCGGCGGCGTCAGCATCAACCCGCAAATCCAGCGGCTAAAGAGTCGAGTGGATATTCTGGTGGCGACACCGGGCCGGCTACTCGATCACGTCCAGCAAAAGACCCTCGACCTGTCCCAGGTGCAAATTCTGGTGCTCGACGAGGCCGACCGGATGCTCGACATGGGCTTCATCAAGGACATCAAGAAGATACTGGCGCTGCTGCCCAAGCAGCGGCAAAACCTGCTGTTCTCGGCCACGTTCTCGGATGAGATAAAGACCCTGGCCGACGGCCTGCTGAATAACCCGGCGTTGATCGAAGTGGCGCGCCGCAACGCCACCGCCGACAACATCGCGCAAAAGGTCTATGAAGTGAACCGGGAGCAAAAGCATCAGGTTCTCAGTCATCTCATCAAGACCCGCCAATGGTACCAAGTGCTAGTGTTTACCCGCACCAAACACGGCGCCAACCGCCTGGTGGAACAACTCGGCAAGGATGGCATTGCGGCCCTGGCTATCCATGGCAACAAGAGCCAGGGTGCGCGCACTCGTGCCCTGTCGGAATTCAAGACCGGCAAGCTGCAAGTGCTGGTCGCCACCGACATCGCCGCCCGCGGTATCGACATCAGTGAGTTGCCGCATGTGGTCAATTACGAGCTGCCCAACATCGCCGAAGACTATATCCACCGCATCGGCCGGACCGGCCGCGCCGGCGCGGAGGGCGAGGCCATTTCCCTGGTCTGCGTCGATGAACTGGAGTTTCTGAAGGGCATCGAGCGCTTGATTAAGCGCAGCCTGCCCAGAGAAGTCATTCCGGACTTCGAGCCGGACCCCAATGCCAGGGCGCAACCCATCCAGTTGCGCAGCCAAGGCCATCAGCCGGGCGGCCAACGCGGCCGTGGTCAACCTAGATCCGCCAATAGCGCGGCGCGGCCGGGAGGCGCCCCAGCCAAGCCCAAGGCGAGGCCGGGCGGCGAGATTGCCGGCGGACGTCCCGTCGGCGGTCATCATTCAGGCGGTCGCCACCGCTGATAACGGCCATTGCCGCGATCGGCTGTTTGCAAGCGGCGATAGTCTGCTAGTTTAAGAACGTCAGCGATACATGACCGGAGACCAGCTCATGACCCCGCGTTCCTTGCTTAAGATTATTGCCGCCGTCGTTTGCGCCGCCGCGCCGGGCATCGCCCTGGCCCATCTCGGCAACGATGCCGGTTTGCACCATGGCAGCGGTTTTCTGGCCGGCCTTGAGCACCCGTTCAGCGGCCTCGATCACCTGTGCGCCATGGTCGCGGTCGGCATCTGGAGCGCCATGACGACCCGGCGCATCTGGCTGGTGCCGGCCGCGTTCGCCGCCATGTTGGCCGTCGGCGCCCTACTTGGCGCCGATGGTCTGACCCTGCCGGGCGTGGAGCCGGCCATTGCCGCTTCGTTGCTGATTATCGGCCTCTTGGTTGCCACGCGCGTCCATCTGCCCGGTCCAGTCTGCGCCATGCTTATCGGCGCATTCGCCGTGTTTCATGGCCTCGCCCATGGTACCGAGCTGGCTGGCGCGACGGTATTTGCCGCCGCCCTGGCCGGGATTCTGGTTGGTACCATGTTGCTGCATTTATCAGGGATCGGCATCGGTCTGACGCTGAAATCGCGCAACCCATTGTCGGCCCGGATACTGGGCGGCGGCGTGGCCATGTTCGGAGCCGTCCTGCTGGCACATCTAGCGTAGTCGGGTTGTCGGGTTGTCGGGTTGTCGGACTGAAGTCCGACCTACAAGTCCGACCTACAAGTCCGACCTACAAGTCCGATCTACGTCCGGCCACCGTCCTCGCAGAATGGATAACGGCGCAGAGCGGCGATGCCCAAGCGCCGTAATTGGCAAAAAAACCTAAAGAAAATCTAAACGGACCCGTTAATCGACGCATAGCGTTCAATAAGGCCGTCTGGTCTGGTATGTCCAAAGTTGCACACTTAACCACTTTATTCCCGTCAACGCAGGCGACCGGCGGGCTGGACTCGCCCGCGCCGCGCAAGGCCGATGACCGCCGGCTGTTGCGCCGCTACATCCGGGGCGCAGCTATCGCCTGGAGCCTGGCCATCGGCATGATGGTTTTTTTTAGCCTGGGGCCTGGGCAAAGCCATGGCTTGTCGGCGCCGACCGAGGTTTGGCGAGGTTTCGCGGTCTCACATCTCCTCGTCTGGCTGCTCGGCCTTGCCGGCATTGCCGTGGCTGCGGACTATGCCTTCCGGCACCTGAACCGCAGGCTGGCCGAGCTGGGTAAACTGGAACTCACGGCCAAGGTATTCGACGACAGCCTACAGGCGATTGCGATTACCGATCCCTATGGAAAAATCATCAAGGTCAACCCGATGTTCTCCGAAATAACCGGGTTTGAGCCTGCTGAGGTCATCGGCAAGGACATTGCCTGGCTGGACGAACCGGACAGTGACGGTGCTGAGGGTATCGCCGACCCGTCATACAAATTGAGATCGGCAAGCTGCTGGGCCGGCGAAACCCGTAAACGGCGCAAGAATGGCGAGGCCTTCACCGCCTGGGAAAACGCCTCGGCCATCGACGATGATGCCGGCCAGCGCCAGAGCTGCATCTTTATGTTCCAGGACATCACCGACCGCAAATCGTTTTCCTCCCGACTGGAGCAACTGGCCCACTATGACCCGCTGACCGATCTGCCTAACCGGCGCTTGCTTTCCGACCGGGTCGCTCATGCCGTTCAGCGCGCCAGCCGGAGCAACGAGCAACATGCGCTGCTGTTCATCGACCTGGATCATTTCAAGCGCATCAACGACACCATGGGTCATCTATCAGGCGATCACCTGTTGGTGGTGGTCGCCGAACGCTTGCAAAACTGCGTGCGCGCCAGCGATACCGTGGCCCGGCTGGGCGGCGACGAATTCGCCATCCTGCTGGAGGAGATCGAGGTTGTGGACGTCGAACGGATCGTCGAAAAAATACTGACCACGCTGACCGTGCCGATCCTGCTGGAAGGCCGAAACTGGCATATCGGCGCCAGTATCGGCATCAGCCTGAGTCCGCGCGACGGCGCCGACATGGCCGCGCTGCTGAAAAACGCCGACACCGCTTTGTACCGGGCCAAGGCGGATGGCCGACACTGCTTCCGGTTTTTCGACCAGGCAATGGCCGATCAGGCAGCGTTGCAAGTAGGCCAAGAAGCGGCGCTGCGTCTGGCGGTGGAGAGCAAGGCATTTGTCCTGCATTACCAACCCCAACTCGACATGGCCAACGGCAAAATCATCGGTGTCGAGGCCCTGGTCCGTTGGCAGCGAGGCGACGAAATTATCTCGCCGCAGGAATTCATCGCCCTGGCCGAGGACACTGGTCTCATCGTGCCCATCGGCCGCTGGCTGCTTGGCGCCGCCTGTCGCGACATCAAATCGCTTCATGGCGAGGGCTTCGGCGACCTGAAGCTGGCAATAAACCTGTCGGCGGTGGAATTGAAGCAGACCGACTTTGTCGAGCAGATACTGCTGACCCTGGCCGAATCCGGATTCCCGCCCAACAGGCTGGAGCTGGAAATTACCGAGAGCACCATGCTGGTGGACGTCAACCGGGTCATCAGCGTGCTCGATGCGCTCGCCGCTACCGGCATCAGTTTGTCTATCGACGACTTTGGCACAGGCTATTCCTCGCTGTCCTACCTGAAGCAACTGCCGGTCGACTTCATCAAGATAGACCGCAGTTTTGTGCGCAATACGCCGGATGACAAGGAAGACTGCACCATTGTCCAGGCCATCGTCACCATGAGTCACACCTTGGACATGAAAGTCGTGGCCGAAGGCGTGGAAACCGACCAGCAGATGCAATTCCTGAGCGCCAAGGGCTGCGACATCAGCCAGGGCTATCTGATCTCAAAACCACTCCCGATCGACGAATTGCGGCCGTGGCTGGGCGACTGGCAGGCCCAGGCGCGGAGGCGTGTTTTCAGACCCGCCTGACAGACCAGTGTGATCGGACTATCCTGAGCCGATCGACGCCTATTCAGCCACTCAGCCATGTCCGACCTCAGCAAACACGCGACCCGCCTCATTATCCGCCTGCCCATCTCGGGCATGACCTGCGCCTCCTGTTCGACCCGGCTGGAAAACAACCTGAATCGCCTGCCCGGCGTCGAGGCCCAGGTCAACCTGGCCACCGAACAGGCCCAGGTCAGTTTCGATCCTGAGCAGACCGATGCCCAGGCGATCTTGATGCAAGTAAACAAGACCGGTTTCAGCGTGCCGCCTCGCACCCTGAACCTGAACATCGCCGGCATGACCTGTGCCTCTTGCTCCAGTCGGCTGGAGCGCGTCCTCAATACATTGCCCGGGGTCGAGGCGCAGATCAACCTGGCTACCGAAAAGGCGCGAGTCCGTTACCAGCCCGGTCTGATCGACGAGGATGGGCTGATCGCCGCTGTGGCCCGTGCCGGGTTCACCGCCACGCCGGCCACGGAAGAACAACGGGCTCAGGAAAAGGCCCGCAAGGCCGCCGAATATCGCCATGAGGTGCGAGTATTCGTCTTTGCCGCGCTGTTGACCGTGCCCTTGCTGTTGGAAATGGCGGCCATGATCGGCGGTGAACATGGCCATCCCTTCCTCCCCGGCTGGGTGCAATGGCTGCTGGCCACGCCGGTGCAGTTCTGGGCCGGCTGGCGCTTCTATGACGGGGCATGGAAATCGCTGCGCGGCGGCGGCGCCAACATGGACGTACTGGTCGCGCTGGGCACCAGCGCGGCCTATTTCTTCAGCCTGGCCACCTTGTTGCTGGCACCTGGCGGGCATCTTTATTTCGAGGCCAGCGCCGCCGTAGTCACTCTGGTGCGCCTGGGCAAACTATTGGAGGTCCGCGCCAAGAGCCGGACCTCGACCGCCATTGAGCAACTGATCGGGCTGCAACCACGCAGCGCGCGAGTGGAACGCAACGGCGAATTCGTCGACACCGACATCGCCGGCATCCGCCCCGGCGACCGGGTCCAGGTTCGCGCCGGGGAACGCATAGCGGTCGACGGCACGGTCGAGGATGGCCGCTCCGGCGTCGATGAGAGCCTACTCACCGGCGAAAGCCTGCCGGTCGCCAAGACCACCGGCGCGCGCGTCATCGCCGGGGCGCAAAACCTGGACGGACTATTGATCGTCCGGGCCGAGGGCGTCGGCGCCCAAACCCAGTTGATGGAGATCGTCCGGCTCACCGAGGCGGCTCAAGGCTCCAAGGCGCCGATCCAGAAGTTGGCCGACCGCATCTCCGGCATCTTTGTCCCAGCCGTCATCGGCCTGGCGTTGCTCGCCCTGGCCGGCTGGTGGCTGGTCACCGGCAGTTTCAGCCAGAGCCTGATCCCCGCCGTGGCGGTACTGGTCATCGCCTGCCCCTGCGCCCTCGGCCTGGCCACCCCGACCGCCGTGATGGTCGGCCTGGGGCGCGGCGCCCAGTTGGGCATTCTGGTTCGCGCCGCCGAGGTGCTGGAACGGGCCGAACGGGTCGATGTGCTGGCCCTGGACAAGACCGGCACCTTGACCGAGGGGCGCCCCGCACTGATCGCCCTGGAGCCGAACGACAACACACTGCTCGGCCTGGCGGCGGCGCTGGAGCAAGGCAGCAGTCATCCGCTGGCCAAGGCCGTGCTGGAGGCCGCACGACAACGCGGCCTCGCCATCCCACCGGTGACCGACTTTGTGAACATTCCGGGCGAAGGGGTGAGTGGCACGGTCGCCGGCCGGGCACTCCGGCTTACTGCCGCCGCTCGCCCCGATACAGTGGCCGGGAGCGAGGGCGCAACGGTGGTTGAGTTGACCGCCGATGGTGCGCCGATCGCCCGCCTCGCCTTCGCCGACCGACTACGGTCCACTTCGGTCGCCGCCGTCGGCCGGCTCAAGGCCGCCGGCATCCGACCGGTCATGCTGACCGGCGACAATGCCGCCACGGCCGCCGCCATCGCCCGCGAGGCGGGGATTGACGACTGGCAAGCCGGCGTCAAACCTCAGGCCAAGGCCGCCGCCGTAGCCTCGCTCAAGGCCGAGGGGCGCATCGTCGCCATGGTCGGCGACGGCATCAACGACGCCCCGGCGCTGGCCAGTGCCGACCTCAGCTTCGCCATGAGTTCCGGCGCCGACATCGCCATGGAAGCGGCCGACATCACCCTGATGCACAACGATCTCAACGCGGTGGTCGATGCGGTGGAGCTGTCGCGCGCGGTCATGCGCAAGATTCGCCAGAACCTGTTTTTCGCCTTCATCTACAACGTGCTGGCCCTGCCGCTGGCGGCGCTGGGTTACCTCAACCCGGTGATCGCCGGCGCGGCCATGGCCCTGTCTTCGGTTTCGGTGGTCACCAACTCGTTGCAATTGAAACGCTGGCGGCCCAATCGGGCAAAATAATTTCCTTCAGCCAAACGGACATCACCATGCGCATCGGTATCCCCAAGGAAATCAAGTCCCAGGAATATCGGGTCGCGGCAACGCCAGCCGGGGTTGCCGCATTGGTCCGGGCCGGACATCCGGTCCTGGTCGAACTCGGCGCGGGTAGCGCCATCGGCTACAGCGACTCGGACTATCGGGCGGCCGGCGCGACCCTGGCCGCAGACGCGGCGGCGGTCTACCAAGCCGAACTGGTATTCAAGGTCAAGGAACCTCAGGCCAGCGAGCTGAACTACCTGCGCACCGGGCAAATCCTGTTCTGCTATCTGCATCTGGCCGCCGCGCCAGAGCTGACCCAAAGCCTGCTGACCAGCGGCGTAACTGCCATCGCCTTTGAAACCGTGGAGGACCGCGCCGGAGATACGCCCTTGCTCGCCCCCATGTCGCGGGTCGCCGGCCGCCTGGCGGTGCAGGTCGGGATGCAGGCGCTGGAGATGAAGAACGGCGGGCGCGGCGTGCTGCTGGCCGGCGTGGAGGGCGTGCCGCCCGGTCGGGTGATCATCATCGGCGGCGGCGAGGTGGGCGCCAACGCCGCCCATATCGCCATTGGCATCGGCGCCAACGTGACCTTGCTGGACCGCAATCCGGACCGGCTGCGCGCCTTCGACCAACACTATCCCGGCCGTATCCGCACCGTCGTCTCCGACCCGGCCGCGATCGAAACCTGGGTCACCCAGGCCGATCTGGTCATCGGCGCCGTCTATGTCCATGGCCGCCGGGCGCCCAAACTCATCTCCCGCGAACTGGTGCGCCGGATGCCGCCGGGTGCCGCCATTGTCGATGTCGCCATCGACCAGGGCGGCATCGCCGAAACCTCGACCGTAACGAGCCACGCGGCCCCTTTCGCCATCCAGGAAGGGGTCGTTCACTACGGCGTGCCGAACATGCCCGGCGCGGTCGCCCGCACCAGCACCCTGGCGCTCGAAGCGGCAACCCTGCCCTATCTGCTGAAGCTGATGGAGTGCGGACCACGCGTGGCCTTCGAGAGCGATCCAGGCTTCGCCGCCGGGCTTAACCTGGCCGCCGGCCGGGTCTGCCACAGCGGCCTGGCGCAAGATATGGGCCTGAGCGCCGCCGACTGGCGCGAGGTCATCGCCGGATCACGCCCAGCCAACCGGTCACACCGTCAATAAGGACTACACGCGGTAGTCCATCAGGGACACCGCAGCATTGCTAACATGATCGAGGTGTCGATAAATTTCGCGCCACAACCCGTTAAGAAAACCAAATGAATGGCAAAACTTGAAATCAAAAAATGTGATTTCAAGTTGAGGCGGCGCCCGCAATTCGCCCATGGTATTCACCGAACAAGGCGTCGCCATGCTGTCCAGCGTTCTGCGCAGCGAACGTACCGTGCAGGTCAACATCCAGATCATGCGGGATGAGTGAGACTCGTGGGCGAAAGCCAAACCATCCTGTCGGGCACCGTCCCGCAATCCGCTACGGCGAGGAGAGCGTCTTTTGCTCGGCCGCCTTGTAGCGCAGTTGCGTCATCAGCGCCGACTTTCAGCCGTCGACCGAATGGCTCGCCTGCTGAGCCTCGCCGCGAGTACACTGGCGATGCCATTTGGAAATCGCGCCACCGCGAGCGAAAGGGAGGCGCAACGATGAACAGCAAGCAACTGCCGACCCTCGGCGACAAGTCCTTCGAATCCATCAAGCAGACCAACGAGCACGGCGCCGAATACTGGAGCGCTCGCGACCTGCAATTACTGCTGGGCTACAGCCAGTGGCGGCGCTTCGAGCAGGCCATCGAGCGCGCCATAACGTCTTGTGAACAATCGGGAAATCGACCCGACTACCATTTTGCCGGCGCCGGCAAAATGGTCGGCCTCGGATCAGGCAGTCAGCGAACCGTTGAGGATTACCACCTCTCCCGCTTCGCCTGCTACCTCATTGCCCAGAACGGTGACCCGCGCAAGCCGGAAATTGCCCAGGCCCAGAAATACTTTGCCGTTCAGGCCCGCCGCCAGGAACTGAACGACCAAGCCACCGCCGATATGGAACGGCTGGAATTGCGCAAGCAGACCGCCGAGGAATTCAAGGCCCTATCCGGCGCGGCGCAGGATGCCGGTGTGCAAAGCAAGATGTTCGGCGTCTTTCACGATGCCGGCTACAAGGGGCTGTACGGAGGTATTGGCCGCGACGCCATCAAGCAACGCAAGGCCATTCCGGAAAAGGACAACCTGCTGGACCGCATGAACGCGACGGAACTCGCGGCCAACCAGTTCCGTCTGACGCAAACCCGCGACAAGCTGGCGCGGGAGGGCGTGCGCAACCAGTCGCAGGCCATTCAGACCCACGAACAGGTCGGCAAGGAGGTACGCGACGCGATCAAGCGTATCGGCGGCACGTTGCCCGAAAACATTCCACCCGCCGAGCACATCAAGGAGGTCGAAAAACGAGTCAAGACCGCGACCCCGAAATTGACGCTGGATGAGCGTGAAGCCGGCGGGTTGCTGGGGGACGCCGGCAAGAAAACCGGTGCCGACTAAGAGGCCAACCATGACCGAACCCACCATCACCTGCCCGAACTGCAAGACCGAAATCCGGTTGACGGAATCCCTTGCCGCGCCGCTAATTGCGGCGACGCGCCAGCAGTTCGAGCGGCAGCTCGCACAAAAGGACGAGGATTACGCCCGCCGCGAGCAGGGCGTCCGCGACAAGGAAAAGCAGATCGCCGAGGCCAGGCGCACGCTGGATGAACAAGTCGCCGATCAAGTCGCCGCGCAACTGAAGGCCGAGCGCGCCCGCGTCGTCGCCGAAGAGTCGAAGAAAGCCCGGCAGGCCACCGAGATGGAACTTGAAGGCAAGGCGCGCGAACTTGCCGAACTTCAGGACGTGCTCAAGTCCCGCGACGAAAAACTAGCCGAAGCCCAGAAAGCGCAGGCCGAGCTCATCAAGAAGCAGCGCGAACTCGACGACGCCAGACGCGAACTCGAACTGACCGTCGAAAAGCGCGTGCAGGATGGCCTGACCGATGTTCGCACCCAGGCCAAAAAGGAAGCCGAGGATGAACAGAAACTCAAGGTAATGGAAAAGGAGCAGACCATTGCCGCGATGCAGAAGCAGATCGAGGACCTCAAGCGCCGGGCCGAACAGGGCTCCCAGCAACTACAGGGCGAAGTGCAGGAACTGGAACTGGAAAACCTGCTGCGCGCCAAGTTCCCTTTCGACAGCATCGAACCCGTGCCCAAGGGCGAATTCGGCGGCGACGTGTTGCACCGCGTCGTCAGCCAGGGCGGTCAGCCCTGCGGCACGATGCTGTGGGAATTCAAGCGCACCAAGAACTGGAGCGACGGCTGGCTGGTAAAGCTTCGCGATGACCAGCGGACTGCGAAGGCAGAAATCGCCGTGATCGTGAGCCAGATATTGCCGAAAGGCGTTGAAACTTTCGAAATGGTAGAGGGAGTGTGGGTAACGCACCCCCGCGCCGCCTTGCCGGTAGCCATGATTTTGCGCCAGTCTTTGCTGGAACTTGCCCTTGCACGGCAGACCACCGAAGGCCAGCAGACCAAGACCGAGATGGTCTACCAGTACCTCACCGGCCCACGCTTCCGCCAGCGCGTCGAAGCCATCGTCGAGGCGTTTTCATCCATGCAGGAAGACCTGGACAAGGAACGCAAGGCCATCATGAAGCAATGGGCCAAGCGCGAGGAGCAGATCGAGCGCGTGATGGGCGCGACGGTGGGGATGTATGGCGATTTGCAGGGGATTGCGGGGAAGTCGTTGCAAGAGATCGAGGGGCTGAGCCTTCAAGCACTGGACGCATCTGTCGCATACAGTGGGAATGCGGAGGAATGAGCGCAACAATCATCGGCAACAGAAACGATAAGGCCATTGTTCTTACAATTGCGCCTTGTAAATATGTCAATAATGACATATTATTTTAAATATGAGTAAGCAGCGTAAACCGCTGGCGTGGCTGCATGGCGAAGTCAAAACGCCGCCGTTTTCCGCCGAGGCAAGAGTTGAGGCTGGCGTTTTATTACGACACCTGCAAGAGGGCATCAATATATCGCTGCCGCACTCAAGGCCAATGCCCACTATCGGTCGCGGTTGTCATGAATTACGCATCCCCGACCAAAATCGCACCTGGCGCATTGTGTATTACGTGGATACGGTAGCCATCGTAATTCTTGAAGTGTTTGCGAAAACCACAAGCCAAACGTCCCAGGTCGTTGTTGATATTTGCAAGGCGAGACTGAAACACTACAAGTCAATTTAGCAGAAGGATAAATGCCATGAAGACTGACAAATTAGCGCGCCTCCATGTGGCTGGCTGGCAGGTTGGCAGTACAGAGGATTTTTTGCAACTAAGCGATGAAGAGGCACAACTTGTTGCACTCAAACTTTCGCTCATTAGCGCGGTAAAAAAATCACGCATCAAACGCAAGCTTTCTCAAATTGACCTGGCGCAACGCATGAAATCGAGCCAATCGCGCATTGCCAAAATCGAAGCGGGTGATCCTTCCGTTTCGCTGGATTTGATTGTGCGTGCGCTCATCGCAAGCGGCGCAACAACGCGCGATATTCAGGCGGCGTTTACGGCAAAATGAGAAGCGAACCCGTCGCTGGAGTGCAGCCAGAGGTTATGCGCTGGGCAAGGCAGTCAATCGGGCTGTCGGTGTCTGATGTCGCCCTTCGTTTGAAGCGGCCTGCTGAAGAAATTGAAGCTTGGGAGGCAGGAGATGCATTTCCAAGCTATCCCCAATTGGAAAAACTGGCGTATCAAATTTACAAGCGTCCATTGGCTGTTTTCTTTTTGCCAATCCCCCCCGAAGAAGCAAGTCCGACACGAGAATTTCGAACCTTGCCAACGGATGAGCTGCTAACGCTCGCCGTTGATACCCACTTACACATCCGCCATGCCCACGCTTTTCAACTTGCGCTAAAGGAATTGTTTGGCGCTCGCAACCCCAGCGAACATTGCATTTGGCAGGAGTCGTCGTTGTCCCGTGCGGGTTCTATCGTAGGCCAGGCCGCATCAGTTCGTGACTATTTGGGCATCACTCTCGATGAGCAAACTCGTTGGAAAGATGATGAACATGCACTAAAAAAATGGCGTAAAGCGATAGAGGATAAAGGCGTATTCATTTTCAAGGAATCCTTCGAGCAGAAGGATATTTCCGGATTTTGTCTTGTTGACAGCCAATTTCCGGTTGTTTATTTGAACAACAGCACAACCAAAACAAGACAAACTTTTAGCCTGCTCCATGAGCTTGCGCACCTGTTGCTCAGTGTTAACGGACTGAGCAAATTCGACCAGCGATATGTTGAGCGCCTGCCGGATCAGGAAAAACAGACCGAGCAGTTTTGCAATGCAATCGCTGCGGAGATCCTGATCCCATCGCCTGATTTTCAGATTCAGGCAAAACAGTTTCCGGCAGACATTGAGCGTGCATCCGAGCAGCAACTCTCAGACCTTGCTGCGCGTTATGGGGTCAGTCGTGAAGCTGTGTTGCGCCGATTCCTTGATCAAGATCGCGTGACCGCCGCTTTCTATGAAAGAAAGGCAACAGCATGGGCGGCACAGCAGAAAAAAGGAACGGGTGGCGATTGGTATGCCTCAAAGAATGCTTACCTGAGCGACCGTTTTGCGAGGGAAGTAGTCAGCCGCCATTACAAAAACCAGCTTAGCGTCAATCAGGCAGCAGATATGCTGGGGATCAAACCCAAGAACTTTGCCGGACTGGAGCAACGTATCCTGCAAGGGATCGCGACATGATTTATGTATTCGACACCAGCTCAGTACGCTCACTCCAGCATTTCTATCCCAGTGTATTCAAAACCATCTGGGGTGGGTTGGATATCCTGATCCAGCAGCAAAGCCTTATTTCAACCCGTGAAGTCTGGAATGAACTTGAGCGGCAAAATGTAAGTGCGGATGTGCTGGCGTGGGCAAAGCAAAACAAACAGATTTTTACTACCCCGACTGCCGCTGAACTTCAGTTTGTCGCACAGATATTTCAGATTAAGCATTTCCAAAGTTTGATCGGCGAGCAACAACGTCTGAAAGGCACCCCCGTCGCTGATCCTTTTGTCATCGCGTGCGCCAAAATCAAAGGTGGTACGGTTGTTACGGAAGAGCTTCTGAAGCCAACTGCGGCCAAGATTCCCAACGTATGTCAGCACTTCAATGTCCCCTGCATAGACCTTGAAGGATTCATGCAGCAGCAAGGGTGGGCATTCTGATGTCCAAGAAACAAAAACTCGAACTCACCTGGATCGGCAAGGAGAACCGGCCCAAGCTGGAGCCGCGCATTCTGCTAGAAGACCCGGCGAAGTCGTATCACGCGAAGCATCGGGTGACGGACAACGACATCTTCGACAACCGGCTGATCTTCGGCGACAACCTGCTGGCGTTGAAGGCGCTGGAGGGGGAGTTTGCGGGCAAGGTGAAGTGCGTGTTCATCGACCCGCCCTACAACACCGGCAGTGCCTTCACCCATTACGACGATGGCGTGGAGCATTCGATCTGGCTGTCGCTGATGCGGGACCGGTTGGAGATCATCCGGCGGTTGCTGTCGGAGGATGGTTCGCTATGGATCACGATTGATGACAACGAGGCGCATTACCTGAAGGTGTTGTGCGATGAAATTTTTGGGCGGG
>Ga0210025_1002326_pt1 | contig 18822 bp, 15 predicted proteins | sample CryGeyme20150102_FD_183989 | JGI IMG/M metagenome (GOLD analysis project Ga0210025, IMG submission 183989) | Groundwater microbial communities from Crystal Geyser aquifers in Utah, USA - Crystal Geyser metaG 2015-0102 (SPAdes) (version 2) | ecosystem: Environmental > Aquatic > Deep subsurface >...
AATTCCAAATTACAAGGTTTAGCTACTCTGTAGCTCTAATAAAGTTCATTTTTGAGGTTCTACAAAGGTTACGTTGCGCTGCAACTGAAAATCAAATACTTAAAAATGTCACTCATGTTGATATTATGGAACAACAGAAGAGGGTATAATTTGCAAGACAGATGATTTTCTAAATTATGCTATTCAAAACACTTGTAAAAGTGCAATTAATATTGGTATTTTGAGTTTCCAAGCCTGGAATAGAAATATCAATGGAGGAACTAAATCAGAACACAAAAGAGGGCAAATTCAACTTAAATGGGGAACTCTAAAACAAGACATTAGAAAAATATGAACAAAGCCAAGCAAGGAAATAACGAAGAAGTAAAATTCACAAAATTGCTCAATCAAAAAGGAGAATTATGGAATGATTTGGGCTATAACGCTGAAAATCATTATGGTATTCACGTTATTTCAAATAAATTTGGAGAAATAAATCAAAGTAAAATTCCACCAAAAGCAGATATTTTTGTAGCAAAAGGAAATTTAGACAATGATTATTTACAAACTCAAGACTATTATTTGAATGAAAATGATGCAGTAAAATTTGGTCTTGCTTCTGTTGATAAAAGTGGGATCTCTGTAAAACTTGCTAAATCAAATTATACAATTATCAAAATATCGCCTTCTACTTTTAAAAAAATATTTGGTTCGAATATTTTAGGAGTTGGAGCTTCTATTTATTCTAGTAAAGATTTTGAGAAAAATCCGTCTGTTTTAGTTGGTTGGGGAATTGAACTCAAAGAATTTCAATCATTTTTTGCTGATTTACTTAAAGTAAAAGAATCAGAAATCACTTTAGATAACAAAAAAATATTAGGCAAAATCAAAACTATCTCTAATGACACTATTAAAAAACGAGTTTTAGAAAGCCAAGAAATAAGTGATTTAGTTTTTAAAGGAATTGGAAATTTTGAAGAACCTTTTACAGCACATTGGATAATAGAAAACGACGAAGTAAAAGAAAATTATTACGTTCCATTTTCTGTAACGACTGGTTCTGGTAGAAGTAAAGGGATTTTTACGATTGTTTTGAAACCTAAATAAATTTAGAAATTTCTTTAGCCAAAGCACGAACAACAGGAACAGAAACACTATTTCCAATCTGTTTATAACTTTGATGATAATCAGATTTTATTTTAAAACCCTTTGGAAAACCTTGAATTTGTAAACACTCTTCAACAGTCAATCTTCGTTTTTGATTTACCAAAACAGGAATATTATTTCCACCTGTTCCCATTTTTGCTGTTAAAGTGGGTGATAAATTATCAAATCTAAATGTACATCTTGATTTTCTTACTTCATAAGCAAGTAAATACTCTAAATCCTTTATTGTACCTACGTTTTTATGCTTTTCTAAATGAAAATCTATATTTTGATTTAAGATTGGTATAATTGTATTGTGTTCTTTTGACTTATCAATAATATCAGTTAGAAATTTGGATTCATTTGAAGAAGGAAATTCAAAATTTATATCATCTTGAAAACCAATAATATATATTCTTTCTCTATTTTGAGGAACGCCAAAACTTTTAGAATTGATTATTTTATAAAAGACATTGTAATTTAGACAGTCTTTGTGTTTTTCAGAATTTGTAATACCATTAATTTTTGAACCTAATTTATTCAAAATAATTTCTAAAGTCTTGCCTTTTTCATGGTTTACTAATCCTTTTACATTTTCTAAAATAAACCCTTTTGGTTTTTTTAGTCTTAAAATCCGTTCAATATCAAAAAAAAGTGTTCCTCTTGTATCTTCAAATCCTTTTCGAAGTCCTCCAATACTAAAAGGCTGACAAGGAAAACCTGCACACAAAATATCAAAATTTGGAATTTCACTTTCATCAACTTTTGTAAGATCTATCAATGGAAAATCTCCAAAATTATCATTGTATGTTTTACAAGCATATTTATCAATATCTGCACTAAAGACACATTCTCCTCCCAATTCTTCAAAAGCAATTCTAAAACCACCAATACCACAAAATAAATCTATAAATTTCATGCAAATAATTTTAACTGTTCTACTTTTTCTATTGGTTCTATTTTTTTAGTGTCTTCTTGTTCAACAATTTTTCTGTTGTTGCTAATTTCAATAGGTTGTTTGTTGATTCCTTTCAAAAAATGTTCAATTACATGTACTGTAAAGCCATTTCCAATCATTTTATAACGCTGTGTATCACTACAAACTGAAGTATAATTATCAGGAACACCTTGTAATCTTTCGCATTCCAAAGGAGTTAGTTTTCTTACTTTATTATCAATCAAAATTTTGGTAGTATCTGCTCTAGCTAAAACAGTGGGCGATTTTCCCTCAATAGAAAAAACTCTTCGTTGTCTTTCGTGATCGTTCCAAACGTCTTTAGGCAAGTCAAATACTTTTATTAGTCCATCTTTTGACGGCTTTTCATTTTTAGAAGTTTGACTAACAAAATTATTTATTTCTGTTCTATCAAAAAAATACTTTTCATCTGCATTTTCTTCTAAAATATCTTTTAAAGCTATTGGATTTATTTCTGTTGGAAAATTATCAAAATTAATATTTGTCCAATAATATCTAGGACGAGATTGAGCCGAAAATAAACCCGAATTAATCTCTATAAAATCAACTCCTACATATTCACTCATTAGAGTTCCCCACTTATTTTTTACATTTTCAAGCAAAAAATAAGTGGGTTCTATTTCTTTTAAAAGTCGTATGTATTCATAAAACAAAGATGATTTTTCGCCTTTAAGTCCTAATCCTTTTTGTGCTTGGCTCAAATCTTGACACGGACTTCCACCAATCAATAAATCTATTTTGGGTAAATTAGACGCATCAATATTTCGAATATCTCCCAAATGAATTGTAGTAGGAAAATTGTGTTTTGCTACTTGTATGGCATATTTATCTATTTCGGAAGCGTAGTAATTGCTTACTTCGATTCCTGCTCTTTCTAGTGCAATTCTAGCACACGAAATTCCATCAAATAGACTTAATACATTCATTTAGTAAAAGAGTTATTTTATAAAGTTTGAATAGGCAAATTTACTAAAAATTTGGATTTTTGTTGATTTTATTAGCAAAAAATCATTTTAGATGAAAAATCATTTTTTCAAACCTCCCTCAAATTTCTAAATCAAAAATGCTTTTTGTTTCTTTGTTGAAAATTAGAATAAAGTACACATTCAAAACCAATAGAGAATACTATGGCAACAGTAACAGAAAAGACAACAACCAATACGGCTATCCAAGACGTATTAAACAAATTAGGAATAAAAGAACACAATCCTTGTTATTCAACAGGCTTAAAATGGGCTTCTACTGGCTCAAGTTCAACAAAAAGAGAAACTAAAAAAATCTACTCTCCTGCTGACGGAAAACTTATCGCTTCGGTGGATATGGCTACTGGGGAAGATTATGATACAGTAATCAAAACAGCACAAGAAGGATTCAAAACATGGCGTACACTTCCTGCTCCTGCTCGTGGCGAAATCGTCCGTCAGATAGGAGAGGCTCTTCGTAAGCACAAAGATAATTTAGGAAAATTGGTAAGTTATGAAATGGGTAAAATCTATCAAGAAGGCTTGGGCGAAGTGCAAGAAATGATTGATATTTGTGATTTTGCTGTTGGACTTTCTCGCCAACTTCACGGTTTTACGATGCACTCTGAACGTCCCAAACACCGTATGTATGACCAATATCACCCACTTGGTGTAGTTGGAATTATTTCAGCATTCAATTTTCCTGTAGCTGTTTGGGCTTGGAATTCGATGTTGGCAGCTACTTGTGGTGATGCTTCTGTTTGGAAACCATCTGAAAAAACTCCATTTACGGCTCTTGCTTGTCAGAATATTATTACAGATGTTTTGAAAGCGAATAATGTTCCAGAAGGAATTTTCTCTGTAATTATTGGCGATGCAACAATCGGAAAGGCAATGGCAGAAGATGAGCGTTTGCCTTTAATTTCAGCAACAGGTTCTACTCGTATGGGTAAATCAGTTGGTGCAGCAGTTGGGCAGCGTTTGGGTCGTTCTTTATTAGAATTAGGTGGAAATAATGCAATCATTGTTACGCCAGAAGCTGATTTGGAAATGGCAATTCGTGCTATTATTTTTGGTTCGGTCGGAACGTGTGGACAGCGTTGTACCTCTACTCGTCGTTTGATTTTGCATGATTCGGTTTATGATACAATCAAAGAGCGTTTAGTAAATGCTTACAAAAATCTTCCTATCGGAAATCCATTAGAACAAGGAACTTTAGTAGGACCACTTATCGACAAAGATGCCGTTAAAGGTTTTGAAAAAGCATTGAAAGAAGTTCAAGCAGAAGGAGGAAAACTTATCTGTGGTGGCGAAGTATTGGAAGGCGAAAAGTATTCTTCTGGAATGTATGTAACTCCTGCCATCGTAGAAGCAAAAAATGAATACAAAATGGTACAGGAAGAAACATTTGCACCAATTTTATATTTAATGAAATATTCTGGTAATGTAGAAAACGCAATCGCTATGCAAAACAATGTTCGACAAGGACTTTCTTCTTCTATCTTTACTAAAAATATGTTAGAATCTGAAAACTTCCTTTCTCATTGGGGTTCTGATTGTGGAATTGCTAACGTAAATATCGGAACTTCGGGTGCAGAAATCGGTGGTGCTTTCGGTGGCGAAAAAGAAACAGGTGGAGGACGTGAATCGGGTTCTGATGCGTGGAAAGTATATATGCGTCGTCAGACAAATACAATCAATTATGGAACAGAACTTCCTTTAGCTCAAGGAATTAAGTTTGATATATAAGTAATTTTATGTTGTTGGTGGAGACACCAACAACGGCAGGTTTTAAGGTCTAAATTTGAGCAAACATTAAAATATCGATATTTTAATGTTTGCTCTTTTATTTACATCAATTTTAAGGTTGAAATAATCTAAATTCCTTTAAATCCTTTCTCTTTTTGAGGAAGGATTTTATTTTGTTGGAGAACTAGCAAAATAAGTTTCTACATCTAAATTAGCTGCAAAATTTTGATATTCTTTCGTTCCAAAAATAGGTTGTGCTGCTGCTTGAAATTTTAGAGGGTTTTCCCAAACAATAATAACAGCTTGTGTATTTTCTGCTAAACTCGGAACGCCTTGTTCGTTGAGTTTGTGTACCTTAAACTCACGAGCAAATTTATAACCATCATAGCTTTTCAAAGAATTAAAAAATACTTCTCTGTTTTCCCCAAAAGCATCATCAGTTTTGCCCTTACGGATAGCAAACTCTACTACCAAACCTTCTTTCTTGATACTTTCCATATCAAATGGTTTTCCATCAAGCGTTTCTAAAACTACGTAAGCTAAAGGATTAAAACTAGCAAAATAATCTTTTGCTTCTTTTTGAGGCATAAGACGTGTTGCAGCTTCCCCAAATCCTTGCATAGAATTCCATTCTGTCATTCCGATTAATACTTGCTCAAGATTCAAATCTGGAATTACGGTAAAAAATGGTTGCCATTTTCCTTCATTTAAGGTTGCTTTTTCTTTTCCCAAAACTTCAACAAATTTTGCTCGTGTATCTAAAAAGTTTTGGTGTTGTCCTTCTTTAGATTGATTGATTGCGATTTCAAATAGTGTGTTCATTTTTTTGGAGTTTGATGTGTTTGTAGATTTATTTGTTCCACAACTTGTTAATAAAGCCCAACAAGCAAAGGCGATAAAAAAATATTTCATATAGTTTTTAGATAGAATTTTATTTCAAAATAGTGTTTATTGTTCCAAATACAGAAGGAGGATAATTTCCTATAAAAGTTTGTGTTTCAAGGCTTCCAGTAAATGTAGCGTCTGAATTTATGGCAATAACAGCTTGTTGGCTTTCATAAACAGTCATTCCTACTACGATATTTGGGTTCAAAACAGATTTCCATTGAATTTCTTTTACAAAACCATTTTGTTGAGAAAGTTTTGTAAGAAAAGCATCACGAGCCGTCTCATAGTCAGCTTGATTAAAATTTGAATAGGTTGATAAATCTCTGACAGCAATTTCCAATACTTGTCCTGTTCCTAAAGGTGCTACTGTACCTAAATCTACAGGCTTATACTCGTCAAGTGGTTGAAGAGCTTCAAAAATAATAGGAGTAAATGTGCCAAAAAAGGTTTGTGCTTCTGTGCTGCTAGATAAAGATTGACCCAAAGAATTATAGGTTGCTACATCTTCATATTGTGTCAGTCCAATATAAACACTATCTAATGGCAAATCAGAACCTAAATAATTAAAGAATGGCTGCACTTCTCTGTCGTTTGAAGTACCTTCTTCTGTCATTAGTTTAGCTACAAAAGTATCTCTTGCAGAAGTGAATTCTGAAATACTTACACCTGTATTGACTCTTCGAATGGCTAACTCAAAAACATCATCATTTTTGTCATTTTGAGGAGTAGAATCGTCGTCGTCTTTACAGCTTGATAGTACTAGAAGAGGTAACACAAAAAATAGTGTTAGGGCAAAAAAATTGTTTTTTCTAATCATGAGAAATTTTGATTTTAGTTTGATTTTCTGTTTCAAATTTCTACATTAGTGTTTTATTTTACAAGTAGTTACATTTTTGTTTTATAGTGTAAAAAAAGTAACCATTACTGATAATCAAGGAGTTATATTATGAAAAAACTAGAAATAAATTCAGAACGCTTCGATAATATGGTCGAACAAATCAAAAAATATGGTGGGTGTCCTGTGAGTGCTACCTTAAAAGTGATTGGAGGAAAATGGAAACCTATCATTCTTTATTTTATTTCTGTCGATGTAAATCGGTTCGGACAACTGCAAAGAATGATACCCGATTGTAGCAAAAGAATGATGACAACTCAACTAAGAGAACTAGAAAATGATGGTGTCATTCACAGAGAGATTTTTGCAGAAATACCTCCAAAAGTAATATATACTTTGACTGAAAGGGGAGAGAGTTTAAGACCTCTTTTTAGAGAACTTAGTAAGTGGGGAGTTGAAAATGTTTTAATTCCAAAACAAAATGCAGAACAAAAGACTAAGACATAAAAATAGTGCAGACTTCCTAATCTGCACTACAATTTTGAATAGAAATATAAAACATCTGTTCTACATTCCTTTAAATCCTTTCTCTTTAAGGAAGGATTTTACTTTGTCTAATAGTTCACCTTGAATGATTATTTCTCCGTCTTTTGCAGAACCACCTACGCCACAATGACTTTTGAGTTGTTTGGCTAATTCTTCCAAATCTTCTTTTTTTCCTTCAAAATTTTCTATCAAAACAACTGTTTTGCCTTTTCGTTTTTTACGGTCTAGGCTTACTTTTAGGTTTTGTTTTTCGTTTGGAAGTGTTTCGATTTCCTCTTGTTCTTGAAACTCAAAATCTGGATTTGTGGAAAAAACCATTCCTCCGTTTGTTGGGATTATTTTTTTTTGTTTTTTATCTCTTGCCATAGTTTTTATTAAGTTATGTTCTGACACTTTGGAAAGTGTCAGCTACTTTGAAAACAAATTATCTCAATTCCAACAAAACTACATTTTCTACATGATGTGTCTGTGGAAACATATCGACAGGTTGAATGGCTTTTACGGAATATTTCTCATCTAAAAGCTGCAAATCTCGTGCTTGTGTCGCTGGATTACAACTCACATAAACAATGCGTTTTGCACCAATTCTCAAAAGCATAGCAATTACGTCTGGGTGCATTCCTGCTCGTGGTGGGTCGGTCAAAATTACATCTGGACGATCATGTTTTTCTAAAAATTCTTCATTCAAAACGTCTTTCATATCGCCTGCATAAAAAAGTGTGTTTTCAATTCCATTTAATTTCGAATTGATTTTTGCATCTTCAATAGCTGGTTCGATATATTCTACCCCAATTACTTGTTTGGCTTGTTTTGCTACAAAATTAGCTATCGTTCCTGTCCCTGTATAAAGGTCATAAACCACTTCTTCGCCTGTAAGCTGTGCAAAATCTCTAGTAATTTTGTATAAATTATAGGCTTGAATAGAATTGGTTTGATAAAAAGATTTTGCTTGAATCCTAAACTCTAAACCTTCCATCGTTTCAGTAATATAATCTTTTCCATCAAAACAAACAATATCCAAATCTTGAAAAGTATCATTTCTTTTTGTGTTTACAACATATTGCAAAGAGGTAATTTGAGGGAAAGAATCTTTAATAAATTGCATTAACTTTTCTACCTCTTCATTAAATTCTGAAACTTGCAACATAACCATCAAATCATCTGTCGTTTGAGAATTTCGAATCATCAAGTTTCTCAAAAGACCTTCAAAAGCCATTACATTATAAAATTCTAAATCGTGTTCTCTAGCATATTTATTGACTGCCAAACGAATAGAGTTTGAAGGTTCGGCTTGTAGATAACATTCATTCAAATCGACGAGTTTGTCATAACGCCCCGGAATATGAAACCCCAAAGCACGATTATCAAAATCTTGTCCTGTGGCTATCTGTTCGCTAGTAAGCCAACGACGAGAAGAAAACGTAAACTCTAATTTATTTCTATAAAACCTAGTATTTTCTGATGCTAGAATGGGTTTTATTACTGGTAATTCTATTTTAGCCAATCTTTCTAAATTATCTTTTACTTGTTTTTGCTTGTAAAAAAGTTGATTTTCATAGCTCAAATGTTGCCATTTACAACCTCCACAAATTCCAAAGTGCTCACAAAAAGGTTCTACTCTTTCGTCAGAATAAGAATGAAATTTTACAACAGTTCCTTCCCAATAGCTTTTTCTTTGCTTGGTAATTCGTAAATCGACTACATCTTTTGGTGCTACGCCTGTTACGAAGACTACTCTTCCTTCAGCTTCTTCTGGTCGTGCAATACATTTTCCTTCTGCACCTGCATCAAGAATGACTACATTTTCTACAATTCTGTTTTTATTTTTTCTTCTTCCCATTTTGTCTGTGCTGATGATATTATTCTATTTTGATTTAGCGTACAAAGTTAGGCAAAATAAAATAGTTGTATAGTCTTTACATAAAAAAACTAGGGTAAACGCACGAAAAAAAAATGTACTCGTTTAAAGCAAATCAAGCTAGTTTTTAACTTTGCAAATTGAATTTACTCTGATAGTTAAAGTGTGTTTAAACACACTGAAAGCAGTATAAAAAGTTTCGTGCGTTTACCCTATAAAAAAACCATAATTGAGTTAGAATAATTCTCTCAATTATGGTAATCAAAATAAAATAGATTCCATCTATCTTACTCACTTTATTTCTCCTTTTCAGTTTCTATTTTAGAGAAATTTATTACTGTATATTTATTATCTATATTTTGAGGTTGTTCATCGTTTTTAAAATTATGACAAATCGTAATTTGGTTATTATCATTAATTCTAAAAATACCTTTTATTTCTTTATCTCTATTATAAAAAATCAATCTATATGGACTTTTTGAAGCATCAATTTCGTAATAGAGCTGTGTATGTTCTCTACCCGAAGCAGAAGGAATATTTGAAAACATCGAAGTATTGATAACTACAGTTTTGTTTGCCTTAAAATTTATATATGCTTTACTTCCACCATAAAAACCTTCCCAGTTTCCAACTAATGCACTCATCAGTATTTCAGTAGGAGATTTTACTTTATTTGTTTCTTTTGTTTCTTCATCATCATAAATTATAACAGAAGTTTCGGAAGGATGCTCTGCATCCCAATTCTCCCAACCAGCTTCAGTTTGTTGAGCTAGTTCTTTTTCTTCTTGGGTAAGTTCTGTTTTTTCAGTTGTATCTACATTCCAATCTAATTCTTCAGTAGTTGTAGTTTCACTAGATTGAATAGCATTTTGTGCTTTAGCAGAATTAATTTGAAAGAAAAAAAGAAAAGCCAATACAAATAATAAGCTAGAATAATTCTGTAAATTAGACTTCCTAGATTGTATTGTTTTTTTATTGTTAGACTTCATAATAGTAGTTGGTTTTAGTGAAAATAGTAGTTTGTATCAAACAGAATTTGCTATCTTGATACCAAATTGTATAGTTAAAAAAATATGAACTAAACTACTGTATTATTCTAAGTTTAGCTGGTAGTCGTATAACGGTAAAGCGACTAGAAAAGTTATCTTTTTACAAAAACAATATCTTCAAATTATACAATTATTTTTTTATAGGCATTACTACTAATCTTTGTGTGAAATTTATTTATCTCTATTTTATGCTGTTATTATTTGTAGTATTTTGGTTTATTGATTATATTACATCGTATTTGGTATTTCCAAACTCCATACTAATTTGAAAAATATAGAATACAATCAACTAAATCAGCCCTACATTAAATTATAATTACTTTTGAATACGCCTACTATACTCAAAAAAACAGGGAATTTTACCAATCCCAAAACGTGTCCGAGTTGCCAACATACTAATTATGTTTGGGAGCAAGACGTGCGTTATATGTATTGTTACAAGTGTGGAGTAACTTCAGATTTGGCTTTTAATCGTACTCTCAATGAAAGCCTCCAAACAGAAGACTTTCCATATTATAGCTTTCTTAGAGTGGGTCAGATTCTTCATTTAGAGGAAAAAGAGTTCATAATTACGGCACGTCTGCGCTACCGTTCAGCTCATAAAGAATATTATACTAGCGATGAAGGTTCGGGATATAGCAACGAAAAATGGTATTTTGATACCTATATTTTACGAACTACAACAGAGGGAAAAGACCAAACATATTATTTAAGTGAAGATAAAGAAGGGTATTCATTAGGAATGCCTGTTACGGTAGATAAAACAGATGCAGACCCTACTAATTTAGAGCTATTTACTAATTTTTATGAGGGAAGAGCTGATTATAGAGTTACTGAATATGGTTCTTTATTTTTAGAATTTTTTGAAGGAGAAACTGAAAAAGAAGACCCTTACGCAGTCGGAACACAAACATATTTTGCGACTTATCAAGAGGGAATGTGGAGTTATACTGTTGAACAAGGTGATGGTTGGAAAGAGTTTTCAGCAGAAAAGAAAATTTCTAAAGAAGAACTCTATAAAGCTCTTGAAGGAAATCCGTTTATTGATACCTATCAAGAAAGAGATAAAGGCTTTTCTACTATTCGTAAGGTAACTAGTGCAGCAGCCGTAGTTGCTTTTTTGGTATTTTTGGTTTCTCTTTTTTCTGATGGAACGCCCATTTCTACTACAAGAGTTGATACAAAAGACATAGACAAAATAAAAGGTTATTTATCCAAACCAATCAAAATAGACGATACAGAAACGAATTACAATATTGAATGGAGCATAAACTTTAAAAGTACTCAAAATCAAGGCATGTATGTCGTAGTTGAGCTTTTAGATAAAGACAAAAATGTTATCAATGCCGTAGAAAGCGATTTTTGGTACGAAACAGGTAGAGATTCGGAAGGAAACTGGACAGAATCTGCCACTTCTGAATCTAAATATTTTAAGTTTTTAGAAGAGGGAAACTATTTTGCTCGTATCTATGCAAAAACAGATTCTACCTATTTTAATACAGCCAGTAAATCTCAAGCTATTATCAATTTTACAGTTAATAAAGGTGCATTAATGAGTAGATATTTCTTGATGCTAAGTGGATTTCTTACTATTGTAGCTTTATTTATTAGTTTTGGTAAAATAGGAAGAACGATTAGAGAAAAATATATTTATGCAGGAATAAAAGATGAAGAGTAATCAGTAATTAGTTATTAGTTGTAATTACAAAAACATTTATCAAAAAAATTATGTCAATACTCACAAAATTTATCGTCTTTGGAGGCTTATTTTTTCTACTTTTTACTACTTATGCAGCTTCAAAGAGTAGTTTAGGATTAAGTACAGCCCACGATAAAGACCTCATAAAAGACCTCAACGAAAATTGCCCTGAAAATATGCGTGACCAATGGGGAAATTGCCGTGATAAAACCTATCGCAGCACCTATTATGGTATCTATGTATTTGGTACAGGAAGATATGGAGGGGGTGCAGGAGGAAAATAATCAATCAACTATTTATTATCTTATTTAGATTTTATCAAAAAAATCTCTAACACACTACTATTTTTTTATTTGAATTTATCAGCCGAAAACCCCCAACGTGATACCAAAATCCCCTTTTAGTTGTATCTTCCCCTTTTATAGGCAAATTTATACGTCTAATTTATTTGTAACTACCTTTACATTATTTTGGGGTTTGTTTTTTTATGTTCTTTCCTCAACAGTTAGTTTTGCTTTAGACCCTAAAAAGCAAATTTCACAGTATCTTATAAAGCAGTGGACAACTAGAGATGGATTACCTACCAATACACTCAATAATGTCTATCAAACTAAAGATGGATTTATTTGGGCAAGTACCTACAACGGTCTGATACGTTTTGATGGCGTAGAGTTTAAGATTTTTGATAAAAAAAACCTCCCCTATCTGACCAATAGTTCAATTTCAGCTTTGTATCAAACTAAAGATGATTCACTGTGGATAGGCACACACGGAGGTGGATTTATGGTACAAAAAAACCATCATTTTAGTTTTTGCACTTCTGTTACTACAAAAGGCAACTTTCCCGATTATTCAATAGAAGCAATTTGTGAAACAAAAGAAGGAACTTTATGGATAGGTACAAGAGGACATGGAATAATGACTTACAAAGATGGGTTATTTGCTCCTTTTACTGCCATTTCTGAAATTAATGCTATTTCTATTAATGAGATTCAATATGGAGAAAGTGGAGCGAATAGTACAGTTTGGATAGCAACAGAAGGAAAAGGCTTATTTTCTTATCAAAATGAAATTGTAGAAAAATATAATGTAGAAAATGGCTTATTAATAAATGATGTAATTACAGGGCTTTTGTTAGACAAAGCAAATACACTTTGGGTAGGAACAATAAATGGAGTAAATCGCATTCGAAATGGTAAGTCAGAAATAATCAAAGAATTAGAAGGTATTGCCATTAATGATATTATAGAAGACAAAGAAGGAAGTATTTGGTTTGGCACAAGTGCTGGATTATATCGAAGAAACCCATTGACAAAAAAATATGAAGTTTTAAATACTGAAAATGGACTTCCTCATAATAATGTCATGCACATCGGTACAGACAGAGAAGGAAACCTTTGGCTTGCCATGTACAGAGCAGGACTTATTCGCTTAAAAGATGGAAAATTTATCAATTATACAGTTCAACAAGGGCTCGCTTCTGTTTCTGTTAGTTCTATATACGAAGTAGAAAATGACACCTACTGGATCGGTTCTGATGCAGGCATTATTAATACCATCAAAAATCAGAATGTAGGAACATATTCGCTCAAAAACCCACTTTCTACAGACCGTTTGCGTAATATTTTTAAAGACAGAGAAGGAAATAATTGGGTAGCTTCGTATGCTGGTTTATTACGAATCTCTTCTGATGGAAGTGAACGACTTTTTACCACAGCAGACGGTCTGACAGATAACCAAGTACGAGTAGTTACTCAAACCATAAACGGAAGTATTTGGGCAGGAACTCGTGGTGGTGGACTCAATGAATATTCTCCCTCAGAACAAAAGTGGATTCCATTTACAAAAGATGATGGACTGACTTCTAATTTTATAATGGGAGTAGAGCCTACTCAAGACGGTAATTTGATTGTTTCTACTAATGATGCTGGAGTAAGTATCATAAATCTAAAAACTAGAAAAGTCAGTAAAATTTATACTCAAACAGAAGGATTACCTTCTAATTTAGCTTTCTCAGCTCGTTATGATTCAAAGAAAATTCTTTGGATTTGCGCCAACTCTGGATTAGTAGCTATTGCACCAAATAATATAAATAAAGTACATATTTTTAGTCTTTCTAATGGTTTTCCTGTTGATGCTATTTTTGATATTCGTGAAGATGCTAATAATGACTTGTGGCTTTCTTCTTCTCAAGGAGTGATTCGTATAGAGAGAAATTCTATTACAGAATATCTTAAAGGAAAAAGAAAAGAATTAAAAACAGAACTCTTCGATAGAAGCGATGGAATGAAAGAGGAAGAGTGTACAGGTGCTGTTCATTTTCATAAAGATAGGCAAGGTAGAATGTGGTTTCCTACCATTGGTGGACTTTCTATGATTGACCCACTCCAGATTTCGAAAAACATGATTGCCCCTCCTACTTACATTACCAAAATGTCTGTTGATAGCATTGTATATGACTTTCCTTCTTTTTCAGAAAATAAAAAAATAATAATTGAAGCAGGAGCATTTCATTTTACAGGATTAAGTCTTGTTTCTCCTTCTGATATGCGTTTCAAATATCGTTTGAAAGGTTTTGATGAAGAGTGGATAGAAGTAACCAACGAAAGAAATGCTCTTTATACAGGACTTGCGCCAAAAGAATACACTTTTGAAGTAATGGCTGCTAATAATGACGGCGTTTGGTGTGAAGAAATAGCTACGATAAAGTTTAAAATAAAACCTCTTCTTTATCAAACACCTTACTTTTGGATAGCCTTAATTCTATCGTTTTTAATTTTGGTTTGGTTGGCATATCGTTATCAAGTAGGTAGAATAAGAAGACAAAATATTAAATTAGAAGAAACCGTAAAGGAAAGAACAGCAGAAATAAATCAACAAAAAGAAGAGATTGAAACACAAAGAGATAGAATTGAAGAACAACGAAAAGCCATCTCAGAATCCTATCAACAAATTCATAAAGTAGGAGAAATTGGACAAAAAATTACGGCCAAACTTCAAACTGATATGCTTGTTCAAACTATTTATCAAAATATCTTGACTCTTATGCCAGTAGAGGGTTTTGGAATAGGAATGCACAAAAGCGACGAAAATAAAATTGAATTTAGAAATTATATAGAACATGGTGAGTTATTACCTTTTCATAGTGATTTGCTTTCACAAGTTAATCGTCTTTCAATACAATGTTTTACTAAGAAAAAGTCAATCTTGATACATGATACAGAAAAATATTTTTCTAAAAATACACAATTAAAATATTTAGATATGGGTAAAATGCCTAAATCACTTATTTATGTTCCATTAGTAATTAATGAAAAAACGGTTGGAGTACTGACCGTACAGTCATTTAAAAATAATGCTTATACAAAAGAAGATGTAGTAATTTTAGAAGCCTTAGCAGCTTATATTTCTATTGCACAAAGTAATGCTAAATCTTACGAAATTATTCAAGAGAAAAACAGAAATATCACAGATTCAATTCGCTATGCCCTTACTATTCAACAAGCTGTTTTGCCTACACCAGAGGAAATGAACCGACTTTTTGATGAATATTTTGTTGTCTTTAAACCTAAAGATATTGTAAGTGGTGATTTTTATTGGACAGTAAATTATAAAGGAAAGACATTTGTTGCTATTGTGGATTGTACAGGACATGGCGTACCTGGTGGTTTTATGTCTATGATAGGAAATGCCCTTTTGAATGAAATTGTTACGATTGAAAGAATTTTTTCTCCTGCTAAGATTTTGGAGAAATTACATCAAGATGTTCGTGCTGCTCTTCAACAAGAAAAGGCAAAAAATGATGATGGAATGGATGTCGCTATTTTCTGTTTGGACAAAACTGAAGAAGGAAATAAAATAACATTTGCAGGTGCAAAACAGGCTATGTATTACATCGAAAATCATAAACTGACTAAAATAAAAGGAGATAAAATGTCTATTGGTGGACGTAGAAGCAAAAGACGAAGTGACACCTTCAAAGAAAAAACAATCATTTTACCAAATGGCTCAATGATTTATATGATGAGTGATGGTTTTGCAGATCAAGCTGATTTGCAAGGACAAAAAATTGGTTCGAACAAGATTATAGAACAGCTAGAAAAAGTAGCAGAACTTTCCACTGATAAGCAAAAACAAGAGTTAGAAGTCTTATTAGAACAACATCAACGCACAGCACCTCAACGTGATGATATTACTCTTTTAGGAATTCGATTATAGGATATAGGATTTTGTAGGGAAACAATGTATATTCCCTACAATCACTATTTTAGTTACACCAACTTTTACTTTTTCTTCTTCATCCTCCTATTCATATAATTAAAAATTGGATAAGAAAGAACAGAAAACAGAACAATAGCAGCACCAAGATAAAAACTACTATCCATTTTTTCGTGTTCATTGAAGAAAATTGCAGCCAAAACAATTCCATAAATAGGCTCTAAATTGATAGTTAGATTGGTTACAAAAACAGATATTCTTCTTAAAAGCTCAATACTTACAGAATATGTATAAACTGTACAAATAATTGCCAACAAGAAAATCATAATTATATCTGTATTCAGATAAGGAATTGTATTTATCAACTCAACAAACCAATGCCCATCAGGAAAATAAAGTTCGTTGTTTTTCAAAACCATATCGATGCCCTCTCCTCCAGTAAAATAAGCAGAGTAAAAAGGTAAGAACAAAATAATTCCAATAGCTGCACCACTCATTTCCAAAACAGTTATGGTATTGGGTTCTGCTAAGTGTGTAAACTTTCCATTAATAGTAGAAAATAATGCAGCTAAAATAGCCGAAATTATTCCCAAAACAAGTCCTAAAATCATATCATTTTCCAAGTCTGACTTCAATACAACATACAAACCAAGAATGATGACAAGCCCTAGACCTACTTCATAAGGTTTTATTTTTTGTTTATTAAAAATGGGTTCGATAAAAGCCGTCCAAAGAGAAGCCGTAGAAAGTCCTACCAAACAAATAGAAACGTTTGCTACTTTTGCAGCAGCAAAAAAGGTAATCCAATGCGCTCCCACAATCATTCCTGTAAAAAAAAGTTGAATGATTATTTTTTTAGGAAGTTTCCAATCTTTCTTTTTAATAACAAAAGCCAAAACAACGGCAGCAATAAGTGTTCTGTATAAAACCGTTTCGACGGCAGGAATAGTGAGCCATTTGCCCAAAATAGCCGTAAAACCCCAAATCAAAACAATAAAATGAAGTTTGAAGTAATCCAAAACCGAAGCCGAAGAAGCAGGCGTAGCGTCCAATGTGTTCATCAGAATAAGCAGTAAGAAATAAGAAGAAGGTAGTAAAATTTATGATGCTGCAAATTTCCAAAATCTTTTTCGAAAACGAGTACATTTAGGAAAGTTAATTAATTGAAAATATAAAAATGTAGCTTACACTTTAGCCTTAGGGTAAACGCACGAAACTTTTTATACTGCTTTCAGTATGTTTAAACACACTTTAACTATCAGAGTAAATTCAATTTGCAAAGTTAAAAACTAGCTTGATTTGCTTTAAACGAGTACATTTTTTTTTCGTGCGTTTACCCTACTTTAGCCTGAGGAGAAGTTTATTATCTTTGTGATTAAATCAAATAAATAGAAAATCAGTATGTCAAAAAAATCTCCTGTAAAGCCAAAAAAACATTTAGGACAACATTTTTTAAAAGATGAAAACATTGCTCGCAAGATTGTCAATCAGATGCAAGATGATAGTTATCAAAACCTTTTAGAAATTGGGGCAGGAACAGGTGTCTTGACAAAATTTATTTTGAGTGATAAAAAATATGATTTGACAGTCGTAGAAATTGATGATGAATCAGTAGAATACCTCAAAGAAAATATGGGTTTTACAGATGAAAATCTTCTCAATGAAGACTTTTTGAAGATGGATTTATCAATTCTTTTTGAAGGAAAATTCGGAATAATTGGAAACTTTCCTTACAATATTTCTTCGCAGATTTTTTTCAAAGTCTTAGATTATAAAAATCAAATTCCAGAAGTTGTTGGAATGATTCAGAAGGAAGTAGCCGAACGAATTGCATCACCACATGGAAACAAAACCTATGGAATTTTGAGTGTTTTGTTGCAGGCTTATTATGATATTGAATACTGTTTTACGGTAAGTGAAAAAGTTTTTAATCCTCCTCCACGAGTAAAATCTGCCGTTATTCGTCTAAAAAGAAATGAAATTGAAAGTTTGGATTGTAATGAAAAATTGTTCTTTCAGCTTGTCAAATTTGGTTTTGGTCAGAGAAGAAAAATGCTCAGAAGTGCTTTAAAACCATTAGGCATTCCGAATGCTTTCAAAGAAAAAGAAGAGTTAAATGAGATGCTCGGCAGAAGAGCCGAACAACTTTCTGTACAAGATTTTATTGAATTAGCACAAATTTTTGAGCGAGAAAGAGACGCAGAAAAAAGCTAGTTTTCTTTTATCCCAAACGCAATCCCATCACAAGAATATCATCCGTTTGTTCTTTACTTCCTTTCCAATTATCGATAGTAGATTCTATGGTACGTTTTTGTAATGAACTCTCATAAGTAGTAACTTCAGTAAGCAGTTCACGCACTTGTTTTTTCATAAATTTTTTGTCGTTTTTTTCTCCAAATTGGTCTTGTAAGCCGTCAGAAAGCATATAAAAATCGGTTTGTTCTTTTATTTCTAAAGTATGAAGAAAAAATTTTACTTCTTCTTTGTTCATACTTCCACCTATGCTTTTTCGATCGCCTTTTATTTCTTTTATTCCTTTCACTCCATTATTATCAAATATATATACTGAATTTCTTGCACTTGCAATTTGTACCGTATAAATTTCATTTTGCTTTTCATCTAATTTTTGCTCTATATACATCAGAGTTCCATCAATGCTATCTTGGTCTTTTGTTTCATTTTGTTTGAGTGAATGTTGAATAGATTTATGAAGTTCTGCTAAGATTTTATCTGGAGATATTATTTTTTTATGAAGTACAATTTCATTCAATAATTCATTAGCAACTAAAGCCATAAATGCCCCCGGAACGCCGTGTCCTGTACAATCAAAAGCACCTAAAAAACGTTTTTCGTCCAATTCTAAATACCAATAAAAATCACCTGAAACTACTTGTAAAGGACGAAAAACAATAAAACT
>Ga0210025_1002329_pt1 | contig 18813 bp, 12 predicted proteins | sample CryGeyme20150102_FD_183989 | JGI IMG/M metagenome (GOLD analysis project Ga0210025, IMG submission 183989) | Groundwater microbial communities from Crystal Geyser aquifers in Utah, USA - Crystal Geyser metaG 2015-0102 (SPAdes) (version 2) | ecosystem: Environmental > Aquatic > Deep subsurface >...
CCTGTCAGCCAAAACGGCAACAAAAAAATCAGAAAGAGCAAGACCGCACAATGCAACAGCGCAAGAAGCAGAATAGATCGCCAGATCTGCAGCAACCGTCAACCTTAAAACGACAGCAAAAATCGCAGCAGTCCGACTCTTTATTGTCCGATTCTTCCTGCAATTCAAGCAAGTCGCGGCTCACAAAATCCACGGCTACGAGTCGTTCCAGTAGTCGCCCGTTATCGCAAAATACGGTCACGGGACAGATGGAGGCGCGCGGACTAAACTTGGCAAAAACCAATGATAAGCAAGACCTGGTCACATTTCAAAGAGGATCCGATATGTCTCAGCGCGATCAAAGCAAAAACAAACGTCACCTGGCCCCGTCTTTTGATGCCAACAATGAGAATGATGATATGCGATCTTCCGCGATATCATCGGGGAGCCACGTACGTCGCTCGACAGGAACGGAAAACACGAATCAGGACTGCGCCAGCAACATGAGCAAAAACACTGACACCGTTGCCTTACTGTGTCAAAACCACGGATATAATGCCGAGCTGATCAATTCAGGCACATCAGAAGCTACAGGTCAGCACGTAAACGAACATGTCAACCCTAAAAGCAAATCAAGTCTCAACAGGATGGTTGACGAGGAGGGCAACGAGCATTTCTACGATGAAGCTGGCAAGGAAATCACCATTGAAGAAGCCATTGATTTGCAAGAGGCTGATTGGCACTCCCCCTTCAATGAAAGTACCTACACCATGATTTATATGTGCAAGACCCGCAGCCAAGCCTTCTGGTATGGGGTCTTTATCTACACCTTACAAGTTGTCACCATTTCCTTGACACTCATTGACATTATTGATTGGGCAGATGATGGTGGTAACCCCTTGAGAATTCCACCAATGGTAGATTTGACGGTGACATGTTCACAGGCTGTGACTTTGTTCTTGGCTTTGGCGTACCAATCTGATCTCATAGAAGCTGTTTTGAAATTGAAAGATGGCTTTTATCCTGAAGTACTGGAATACCATCCTGGTGCTACCTTTCCTACGTGGCTCATTGCTTGTGTAGCTCAACTTGTGGCTGGTCTATTGCTGTTAACGACCATTTTTGTTTTGACTATGCAAGCAGACAATGTGATTTCCATCATGCTAAATTTTGCTGCCTTGCATTTTATGGCAGAGAGTAAGTGCACGAGAAGGGAACATTGTTTGTAAATCGAATCGAGGATGCAAAGTCCTTAATCACTCTAACGCAAACATGATCTATCTTTTGCCTTTACCACAGTCGATGACTTGGGATTTCAATTGGCCAAGTTAGGGTTTGTTACAAACAAGTTGAAATTTGAGGCAATGCAAGTCTGTGACTTTGAAGTCCCCAAACGAAAGCAAGCCTACTGCTTCCGTCGTGTCTTGTACGTTATCACGCTTTCCGGCATCTTTTTGGGATACTCGTTTCTCAAATCAAGTCAACTGAATGGAAAGTTTCTCGCGACTCATGTTTACGTTCAATTTGATGATGCGTACAATGCGAAGCTTCCCTACTACAGTGGTATTCTTTCATCCAAAAGTGCGAGGACAAACCAGCACCGGCAGTACAGAGACACTGGAACACACACTATCCTTCTGGCTTACTGCAATAGAGAAAAGGCATGGACTTTTTCTGAAGTTAACGACCCATGCAACTATTTTGCCAAGTCGGCACCAACTAGATCTTATGATGTTACAGCTATCCCAGACTGGGAATGGCAAATAAACGACCCCTTTGAAAGACTGCACCCACTTCAGGTATTTAGCTTGGTGGGCAAGGACTGCGACCCCAATGTCTGCAAGGGATCCTGTGAGGATGGTCTGTGCAGCTGCCCTCATGACCAGTTTGGTCTGGACTGTGAGTTTGACAGTGTTTGTCCAGATATTGTGCTGGACAGGAATTCAGATGGGTTCCCTGCACAAGTTGACACAGCAGCAAGTGGCATTTTTGGTGATATCTCTATCAGTGACGAGTACCATTTGCTTTCAAATGAGGCAACAGGCCAGTTTGTCCGAGTCTACAATATGCCTGTGTACTATTCCAACAAAACATACCCCGCCAGCGTTATCTTTTTTGGAGGTCGGAGGTGGATCATGACTCATGAAGGGGAACTCTTCAACCTTACCTTAGCGGAAGAGCTTGTCCCTGAAGAAAATCCACCAAAGAAACACTTCCCACAAGAGACAGCTTCTATCTTGGAACAGAAGGATTTTCATGCACACTTCGGGGCGACCTTCTACCCTATGTTTCTCAGTGACCCCGTGGACTTCGAAACACCACAGTTCAGGCCTACTCCAGCTGGTCTGGGATGGTCAACTGTGACTATGCTGGATGAAAAAGCCAGGATCTTTACCGCCTATGAGTCATTGGGCACCATTTTGACATGCAGAAGCTGTGGTCTTAAAAATGGTGGTTGTGACAGTTTAGGTGGCACGTGCAACGTCACAACAGGCCTCTGCAACTGCAATGCGGGGTTTAGTGGAGATAAGTGCGAGGTTGAGATTGCGTGTTATGATCAGCCCCATCCCTGCTATGGAGATGGAGTTTGCGATAAAAATGATGGAATTTGCAGATGCAACCTTCCATGGCATGGAGCGCGTTGCCAAGTCAATTATTTATGCTATGAAGAATATGGTAGCTGCCGCAATGGCGGATCCTGCAATTATGCTACTGGCGCCTGTGACTGCCCAGGGGATCCTGGCGTTGCAGGCTTTGCGTGTGAGAAGAAACGGGACTGCCGCATCTATGGCTGCGAACATGGCGGAACATGCTCCGAGGAGGATGGATTGTGTTCCTGTATAGAGCCATACCATGGAGTCCTCTGTAGTATGGTCAACGGAGCAATTGCCAATACCTCTCAATGTGGGAATGGTGGCAATATGTGTTCATTTAGTGCTGGTGATTTTCTTCCTTGCTCCGCTGACGAGGATTGTGACAGCTTAAGCTATTGTGATTTTGATACGGAAGCTTGCACCCCGAAAAAGAAATTCAATTGCAAGGAATATGGATGCTCTGAACGAGGCTTGTGTAATGCAGATGGTCTCTGCGAGTGTCCATATCCGTATACTGGCCCGCTTTGCGATTACATCGTCACTGAATACGACACATAGACGGCCAAACTCAACGCTTTGCCCAATCCATCCATTAAATGTGTGTGGCACATAACAATCATTCTACAGCCAATGCTGTTCGGCAATACCCAATGCATCATCCATCCATGGTGGTTTTTATACTATTCTTTGACAAGCGACGGTTACGAAAAAGGCCAAGTAGTAGTAAACAACAATACGCATGAAAATACAGAGACGATAATGAATTTGATTGGAGGTTAGATAGAAATAATGGTTACGGTTTTTGTTTGAAGCAACATTTGTTAGAGCAGCATACTTCCAGTAGTCTACTAACTACTAAATAGTAGACTAGTAGTCTACTAGACTAGTAGACCCCCTAGAGTGCGACTGTACAATATTATTTGTTTGCTTTATTGATATTTTGTATGCTTGGGTGGATCGATTACCACGTACTACTATCTACTACTACATACATACTTGAAACATTCGAAGTTTCTCCACAGCTCGATTTTGGAGACAATAATAATATGATGCCATACATAAGCAAACACACCCAAAAAGCAGCCAGCTGATTGATCTCTCTCCCTTCTGTATTATCGCCTCCGTCCCCAGCAACCGTTGAATAGTTTCAAAGATGTATTCATATCTGATGATCTTTTCCCTTTTGTTGGCGAGCAGTGCCCTTGCTCTCACATCTTTCTACGGCAGTAGCGACCCTGCCTCTCGCACGAGACATCCATCTCGTCTACAAATGGCGGAGCCCTGGGAAGGAACCGTTGTCGTCTGTACAGGACCCACGTGTACTCAAAAGGGAGGCAAAAAAACCTTGGCCATGATTCAAGAAATGGCACCGGAATGTATCAAAATAGATACCGTAAAATGTGTTAGCGAATGTGCAGAGTGTGCGTTGGGACCAAATGTCGAGCTCCGTCCTAAGGGAGACGATGGCCCTTTCTACAAAATCAAGAACAAAGTCACATCGGTCGATAACATCAAAGAAATCCTGGGGCTTTCATCATGATTGATGAATGATGGTGACTTGTACTTCAGTGATTACGTACATGGTACATGCGCTGCATGTCAAATATTTCTCTCTGCGGAGTAATTCCTGTTAGCAAGGTACCATTAGTATTTATAATTTAGAATAATAAGCAAATGTATGGAGACTAGTTTTACCAACTAGATATATGTATGTACACCAACCACGGCAATGCTGTAGCGCGTGCGGCAATGTCCAGAAAGTACGCTCTCTATGAGAAACGACGAGCGCTATCATCACTCCTGGTGGACACTAGCGGTTCTGTCTTCAGTTTCCATGACTTCGAGGATGCGCTCAGCACTCGATTCCGCTTCCGACGCAAGTGGAAGAACACCACCAGAGCAAAAATTAAAAAGGCAGTGGATAGAACAAAAAAGGCAATCGTGGAAGTTGGAATGCCGGTCTGTCCAGTCAACGCATTGAACTTGTGGTTAATCATGGTGCCCTTGTCGCTTCGGTAACCACCATACCCATATGTCTTGCCCATGACTTCAAATTGCACAATGTTGCCCTGTTGGTGCGCAAGCATTAGATCACGAAATTCAGCCGCCAACATTTCCGTCTTGGTTCGAAACTTCATGCACTGGTTTACATTCACATAATCAGCGTCATCGTAACAAGAAAAGGGAGAAGCGTTTCCATCGTCATCGTTGCCTCCTTGACGATTCCCATTCCCTTTGTTGAGGTCCTTATTGTATCCAAGGTTGTAAGCCTTACAGGGCTGGCATACTTTGAAGACATCAAAGGCATCGTTCCATTCCTCGAGACCCTTTTTTAGTTGAGCGACACTGCCGTAATCATTTTTGTCAGCTCCTTTTTCCAGAATTTCCATCATGTCCAAAGTTCCTGTGTAATCGTACTTGCAACGACTATCCGTGTACAGACCCAATCCAATGCGGCCTTCTGCCATGGGTTTGGTATCGTAGTACAGAAGATTGCCATCTTCGTCCATTTGACCGGTTGAAGTACAGTAACAAGGCCACAAGTATCGATCCGTGTCCATAAAACTGTACTCGCCGTCATTCCACAAACATACTCCCTGATGCTTGAACAACTGTTCCATCCATTCGTGATAGTTGGGTTCTTTAAAGAAGCCCAATAATTTGAAATGGGTGTTCTTCAAATGGCAGTCCATCTTGGCGCAGCGTCCATTTCCAGCGACACAGCTGGTATCGTCCCATTTTTGTGCACGGCGATCGTAGAACTGGTACTCGGCAATTCCGCCTCCCTCATAGTCCAAGTCGACGTACTACAGGCAAATGTCAGCAATCGACGAAAAGTGGTGGCAAAGATGAGACATCGAAAGAAGAAGCAATGACGGACAAAGCCCACTTAGTCCACACTACATAAAATTGTTTACTGCACTTACCGCCGCCCATAATAGCATTCGTTGACAGGGCGGTGATTCCCCATCTTTATCGTGGCCGTCATAATTACCACCATCACCATAACATTCGTTAACGTTGTTGAGAGGAGCATTGCAATCGGTAAAGAATCCCAGCAACCTCCAAGCCTGGGCGTAATCATTGTAGTAGGTACCCGATCCATCGACGAATTGGTTGGCATAACCCGAGTGTGAATTGCGACTGCTGCTGAGCATGTTAGATAATTCGCGGCGGCTACGAAGTTGTTGTTCTTGTTGTTCCATCAGGACTTCATCGTCAATCATGCTGAGGTCCATACCATCGGCTGGTTGAAATTCGACACCATTTTCGAGGGTTATCCATTCGCGGCCCGTATCGGGAATCTCTTTCAAATGTCCTTCAATGTGCAGGGATCGTTGAGAAGGGGAAGAGGACACGGCAGGTGCTGCGCCCATAAAAAGAACCAAGGTCAGTACAGTTAATCTCATCTTGGTGTCGGGGTCGGAGTGTCGGGCTTGCTGGGGTGTGAGTATGTGATAGGCTATAGGCTAATACGTACTCTATGAGCTAGAGTAAGTAGTATGAAGTAACGTTGTTAGTTTTGTCTCTCTAGTAATCGACGAGCAATAAAAAAAGAATGTTCTCTTTTCTCGTGAGCGATGATATATCAAATTTTGGCAGCAGTCAAATCCAAAGTAGACACACACAAAAAGAAACTTCTTTGTAGAATCGGTAGGGTCTACTGGTAGTGATAACGTCAAACGCACTGTTAGACTCTATTTTAGTTGACCAACTAGAGTCTAGTAGGCTAGTGATGTTGTTTTTGGTAATTGAAGGTGCTGCTCAAGTTCGATGGCTAAACTTTCACCGCGCAGTGTATCGGCACTCGTGCTATGGTACTTACGCCAAAACTGCATCCTATCCGTTGGAGCACGCTTTTCTCCGGAACCACTTCCTTGAATGGCATGTGTGACGTCTTTGAGTCCACTCACCTCGTTGACTGCCACACTTCATTCGATAGTAAACTTTAGAAATATCAATCGTGCATGTCGGCTTTGTGCACCTCTGTTTCCCTCCAAACCGTTGGCCATCGCTACCGGCGCGCACTTTTCGATATTTTTGCAATATTTCGGTTTGCGGATCGCACTAGAACTACACTCACTAGCTAGCTACTAGAGAGCCCGAGTAGATGAGCTAGACCTACTAGTCTAGTAGAACTGTAATACGAGTACTGTACTCGACGAAGAGTACCAGCTGCGTAATAGTAGATACTGATACGAACACAACAAGTCTCTATAATCAATAGACTCGACAACAACCTCATCGCAAAAAATATAGCTTCGAAACGCAGAAAGTGTACTTCACGAGAAAAAGAGATAAAGGAAAAGGGTATACTGCAAACTGCAAGAGCTTCTTTTACAATGATGAACCTCCATCTCCAACTTGTCCTTTCCTCCCTGCTCCTTTCCGTGTGGGGGGCACTAGCGGCGAAGGATAACGATTATTACATTCAGTCCTTCAAGAATCCCAATACCGAATACAAAATGTACTGGAAGGATGCCGCCAATGTCTTGCAAGATCTCGATCAGTTCGATGCCCTCTACATTCGATATCACCACTGTGCCTGGAGCAAGTACGGACCCACGTACGGAACGGGCGAAGATTACGACGAACAGGATGACGGCGACAATGAAGACGGAACGGACAATGGCTGCGGTGGATGGGGTGGAGAGTACTACTGGTACATGGGACGTACCCAGTGCTTCAAGGCCCAAGCAGCGTATACACTCTATGGTGTCCTCAAGGGAGAGAATCCCAAGATGCACAAGGGATCCTACTGTCACCAGGACTCTTTTATTAATTCGTTCTTTACCACGTACGGAGCCGAATCGTTTGCTGGTCCTCTTGGACTAGGCGTTGATACCGCCAACAGTTACTGTACGACCAGTGGAGGTCAAGACGAAGATAGGAATAGCCAGGACGGTAATGACGATGAATACGCCGAGGTTCAGGCTGACGATGATTATCTCGGCGACGATTTCACCTTTTACGATTATGCCGAAGACTTCACCAGTACAGGAACAGGGTGTAGCGCTAGTGGCGACTTTGTGATTGATGACTACAACGGTGCTTTTTGCAACGGACAAAACTACAACAGGACGGTGGATCAGCTGCAGGCCTTTAACGAAGCCCTCCGAGGTTTTGATTGTTTTCAGATTTACAGCAGTAGTGATAACAGCAACAACAATGGCCGTGACCTCGAAGAAGAGAATTATGACTTTGAAGAGATGAGTGCCGTGAACATCTTGTCGTTTTCTAAATCCTGCAGTCTCTCGCAGTACCCCAACGATTGTCCTGATCCCTATGGGAAGAAGAGATTGTACGCCAAGAACATCAATGGCGCGTTGAGCTACAAGACGGGAGCGCACCGCGACATAGGCGAAAATGTTATGAGGGGATTTGCCTGGGTAGCTCTGGTAACGGCCGTTGGTCTTCTCGCCGGAGCCTACTGGATGTACGATCAAGTCGAAGAGGCTGAACTTAAGCGTCGCCGCCGCCGTCGTATCTTTCCTGAACTCATGTCCAAAGTTAGGTCTAAAGGTGACACGGATGAAGATAGTGCTTCGAAAAACACCGACCTGGAAGATGATGCTAGTAGTAAGCGAAGCAGAGGCAGTCGGGGTAGCCGACGCAGCCGTCGTGGCGACAGTCGATCACCCAAACGTTTCGGGCATAGGTTCTTTGCTTTTCCTGGTTTCGGAAGAAAGCGATCGGAAAAAGCTGCCATTAGCCCGGCTGATTTGGCAGACGATTCTATGAGTGTCGAGACTCCATATGAAAACTATCCTGTTGATGTTGAGTCGAAGCAAATCAGTCCTCGCAGCAAAAACGTTGAAATGTCCAACGTTCATACTGATACTTTGTCAGACACAAAGACGGACGGGTACTTCAACAGCCGTCCTGCTTCCAATTCCAGGTCACCAACCCTCAAGGCAAAGAAGCAATCCAAGGCTCCCAAGTTTCGTACCATGCTCCCTGTCGATATCACCGTTTCCACCCAAGATGCCGGTAGCTCCACTGAGAAGAAAACCAGCCCAGCCCATCGTTTTATGACAGCGATCAAAGCTCCTCTCTCGCCCCGTTCTCAACACAAGGCCGGGAACGCCAAAGTGGCTGCCTCCAAAACCAAATCGGTTGCTCCGTTTGCTCCTATAATGGCGGCAGGTGCAACAGTCGCTGCTGCTGCAGCAGTTGCAGCAGCCGCTGCCAATTCTGAAAAGAAATCGGAAGTGCCAGAAACACCCGAGGATGTGCTTCCCAACAGCTTTTCCATGGATCCCAAGGAGGGAGATGACTTTGCTATCTCCAAGGATCAGCTCGAGGAAACTGCTGCTAGTTTGCCTCCCGCCATTCCTCGTTTGACCAATGAGACGCCCGCTCCCAATTCAGCATCCACCAGGAATGATACTGTTGACGACGAAGCGGGTGTTGCTGGTGCAGTAGAAGAAGAGATGATTGTTCCTATTGTGTTACCCTCAATGCAGTTACAGAGAATTGAGAGTGAGCCAGTATCCGGCAGCAGGGTGGCCGAATCGCCCTTTGAGCATGAGGAGAAGGAAAGTGTAGGAGCAGATATTTTTGTCGACGAAGAGCAAGATACTCCAAAAGAAGAAAAGAAGCAAGAAAAGACTAAGCGCCGTGGACTTTTTTACGGTAAGCTAATGTCCAAGGAAGGTGCCAAGGGGCAAGAGCAAGTGCAGGAGCAACACGCGGATGGACCAGCAGCAGTGGACGGTAAGAAAAAGAAGCGCAGAATGTTTTCGAACAAACTGGCACCCGGTGTGGTTGCTGGAGCTGTCGGTGCCCACATGGCAGCGTCCAATTCCAAGAGCAAGTCTGAGCTAGGCAGCGAAACACTGCCAGCTCAACCGCAAAATAAGGAAGTACGCCAGAGCTTTTTCAAAAGGACGAAGGATGGAAAGAAGAGCAAAAGCGAAGAACCGGTCCATGTAGAGGAGGAGGAACAGCAGCAACGTGACAACGAGAGTGACGACGAAAAGGTGAGGCCAGCGGTTAACCTGACTGACATAATCACTATCCTCGAACCTTCACCGCTGGCAAGTCAAACGAGTAGGAAATAATGACCTGCATTGGTCATTGCGAACGTCGTTGTGGAATGGTTTCTTGTGGAACGTTATTGTTCTTAACAGTCTCTTACAGTGTTAGCCGAACTACATGCATTATTATATAGTAAAAACATAAAAAATGCCATTGCATTATTATTTGAAATGAACACAGTTTTTTCCCTAGCGCGAGACTGAACGATTCGGCGATTCCCAAGGGTGAAGAACTCATTTGAAAGGCAAAATCTAGTGTCTCGATTCCTACTCTCCTTGCACTTATAGTGACTGCCAACAACATTGCTGTAACAATAAGTAGCATGCCCCTCCTCTTACGAAAACTCATGGCTTTCAAAACAATACTCCCACACTGGCACGATACTAGAAAGACGGCAAGATCGAAATATCGAAACTCCGTTCTTGATGCCCCCTTGCAAGTTTCTGGCACATGACTTTTCTAACATCGTTAAGACTGCATCAGAGCAATATATGATGGAGTTGCCCAGATTATTGAGCTATTGTAGACTCCGCCGCCAAAAATCATGGATCGCTGGCGACTGCGAAGGCTTGTAATAACACAAAAGACGGAACATCGGCCTAATTTGGTCACGATTGAGCAAGTTTGAAGGTGGAGCATCTAAAGGGGGCCTCATTTATTTCTTTGAGATTTTGCATTGAAATCAATGAAAAACTTCCCCCTTTTGGATTTTCAATTTGGGGTTCCTGTGCTTCTCAATCGTGTCTTGGCTCAACGTTACATCGCGAATCGCGAACAATCAAACATCAAACCAACAACAACCAACCAACCAATTCTTACACCAGTTATTAATCTCATAAATCAATCACAAGAAGAACAACAAGGACAACACCAAAATTGAAAGCAGAAAATAATTACAGTTTCATCCAATATGAGTCAACAAGATTATGAAACCATCGCGATGTGGCAACAATGCAAATCAACCTTTCGCAGATCCAGAGAAGATCTGATAACCAGCGAATTCATCGATGCTGCTGTCGAGCAACACATGACCTTACCACCAGTAGTAGCCACGTTAGAGGAACAGCCCATGTCCGTCCATTACTTCATGGCTAGCCGCGATGAATACGACTCAGACTCGGAGGTGGAATGTGTGGCTCTGCCAAGTCAAATATCTGCATCTAACCCACCAGTCTTACACAGAACCGTTTCCATCTTCGGCTCTGAAGTGTTTAGACAGCACATTCAAGACAGCGTCTCATGATAAGCTGCAATCAGGGGATGCTACTCTTTCTACCAGTCGGATATTGTCAAGAACGTTGAAAGTCCGTTCCCCTATATCGCTAACAGCATCTGCTGGCTGTTAAGCCAGTCTTCACATTTGATAGCTTTCATAAAAAACTAATAAAACTTTACCTTCAATCTACTCTCAAGTTCTGTTTGTACCTTGGTTTGTACTTAAAGGCGACGAAGAAGGGGGCTGAAGAAGGCTGCTGTGTTCAATAGATTGCAGCAACTGGCACTGCGTCTAATTTTTCTACTTAGTCGTTTCACCAACGATAGGATGCACGTACTTGGAACTCAGAGGAGTAATTATACCTACCTGCGTCCATTCGAGACAACTGTAATACAGGAATAGCAAAACAATGAAGTTAACGACGACAGCAAACACTAATCAAAGAGGCTCCAAAAATCCGTAAGTCTAATTGATGGGCACTACTAGTGAGCACTAATAATAAGGTACTCTTATAGCCTCATATTATACGTACAGGCGACACTTGTACATGCAGGCGACACTTGCCTTGTTTTAGTCAAATTTGGTATGCCTTCAACTGCCGAAAGAATTTTCTGTTCTATCTCGTTTGTGTTATGTGCTACTCGAGTATTTGAAAGTGTGCGATACAAGGCTATTCTTGCACGAACGAATGTCAGTATCGAGTTGCACGATTGACGTTCAATTTGTTCCCAGTCGGATGCTGGTTACCCTAGATAGATAGTTGTTAGCTTTTACGTCTTGTTAATAACACAACACATTGAGTCAAGATTCAAGATCATTCAACGATGCAAAATAAAAACGATCGTACATCTCACAATCTCAAATCTCAACAGATCAACAAGAATGTATGACTCTATCAAGCCTTCCGAGAACTTACTTTGCCAGTTCTTCGACATGTTCAAGTTATACAACAATATTTCCTCTGAAGCTGGAGGTGTGCTAGAAGAGAAAACGTTCTGGAAAATCGCAGCCGATGAGAGTGGCAAGACAGTAGACAGTGTTTGGAGCCTCAACTCACGTCGTGAATTCGAAGAGAGTGCAAGTTACGCAAATGATGAAAGGGATGAACCGACTATAGATAGTCAAACGACTATAGATAGTGTTTGGATCTTCTGGAGGGCAAACTTCAAACGTTCGAAAGAAGACTTGTTGTCTGACTATGTCGACCCAATTGCAGAGCAACATATGGACTTGTCGACCCCTACTGGAATGATTGTGAACGTTCAAATGGCCGATAACACGCGCTGTCAATGCCTGTACAGTAAATCGCGTAGGGCGAGGAAGAGTGAACATAACAGCACGCGCAAGAACCACGACGCAATTTTCCGAAGACGGTAGTCTTTGTAGAGTAGCAACGACCAATTGTAACGCTGTGCATTTTCATAGTCTTTCTTCTGTCACAATTCAACAGCATTTTTTATAATTAAATTACATCTTTTCTTTCGTTCCATTTCTTCATTTTAACCGTTCTGGCCTGGTCCATCAAATAGCAAATGGATGACATTCAACTTATCAATCTCCACAAACCATGAAGTACAATCCGCTACTCCATAGGCGACAATGATCTTGGATGCATCCCCCACCTTTTCTGTCATACCGGTGATGAAATGAATCACTGGGCAGTCCATAGTTAAAGTCCCTAATGTCCATGGATATTTGGAAACTGCATGTTGCATTAAAGGATTTAATTTCAAAGCATCCGCATTGGCCTTGGCGTCTCCTGGCAAACTGGAGAGACAAAAGAATCCAGAGACAGCAACAGTCTTGTAGGGGTGTTCTTGCTCAAAGGCGTACCATCGAGATACATACTGATTCTGTTTCAGTTTGCCCGCAAGCTTCTTTCTAGCGTGTGGCGTTTTCGAGTGAGAGACGCCGATCCAAAGTTTCTTGGTCGGTTGTCGAGGATCCATGATTTCAATGCAACAGGCACCGCCACGATCTTGCGTAAAGGGCGGTTCAAAGTAATTGAACTCATTCGCCAGTACAAGTTCTTCCACTGTAAAGAAACTAGGAACAGGAAATTCGTTTGTCGAAATGTCGTCTTCGTGACCGGGAGGAGTTTCTGTTTGATTGAGCACATGGTACAGCGGACGCACCACGTGTGGTCCTAATGGGGAAAACTCTACCATAGTGTCACCCATTTGATTGACAAAAAAGTTCAAATTCTTGGCATATTGGTTGTCGGTAGCCTCATTGGAACACTGCGTAACGTCCGAGCCAATCCTGACACGAAGGGGGCTGGGAAAGACGTTCTTGGCTTTCCAAGTTGGCACTGCAGCTCCTGGAAAGACAGGTTTTGAATATTGTTGTTCATCGTCCTTATGATACACCCACATGGGTGTGAGTTTGCAGTAGGTCGCCACAAAGAGTTGATCGTGCAGAACAAATAAACGAAAATCTTCCCGTTTCTTAAATGGAAGTGGCAGGTCCACAACAGTCTCTTCAATCACGGACAAATCCTGTCGTAACAGGGCGAGTCCCAAGTAGTCCTTCTTTTCGGGAATCTGATCTCCTTCCCAATCACCACCAATCATGTGAAGGGTCGTATCCGGTGATGACCAACAGCCCTGCGTCGTCGCCACCCGAAACGAGGCCAAGTAGACGGGGGTCGTATCCTGCAGGATAGAATCAGGAAACGAAAGGTGACTTGGTAAATGAACAATACTAGGATTGTATTCAAACAGGTACTGCTTGGGTTTGTCGTGTTTTTGGTTGAGAGATTTAAAATATTCCGTCAGGTTTTGATTGGATGCAGCAGCAGCAGCAGCGCCATTATTAGGATTATCATTATTTTTCATCATGAGAACCGATCTTGGTATCCGATGATGCTCTTCGGGAATGGATCGAAAGTAGTGTGTCTTGGCATTGACAATGGCAGGACCTGCACGATCGTAACGCCAGTAATGTTTGTGCTTGGCCTCACAGTCCAGACATGCACGACAATCTGTAAAATTTTGATTCACTATTTTTGCTGCTCCTTCCAACTGTAAACGTTTGTTTTGTAGCTTGTCTCGTTGTTGCTGTTGTTGTTGTTTGGTTTGGGAACTGTCTCGTTTGGCGACACGATAAATCAAACTACCACATCGTTCTGGACTGTAACGACTTCGCATCAAATCTGTCATTCTGAGACCTCGACATCCTCCACATAGTGCATCATTTTGAAATGAATCGTTATTTGTTCTGGTGACGATTGTTCGTGGTTGCGGTGAGAGCGGGTGGTCTTGTATCTTGACATTATCATTATTATTATTCTTTGATTGAGGATTGCTTGGTGGATAATCCTGTTTTTGTTTCCAATCAAAGGTATCTACTTTACCATTTTTTATAGCAGCAGTAGTAGTAGTTGTTGTTGTTACTACTACTGGCACGGCGTGATTTGATTGTGTGAGCAAATACCATTCCGCAATGACCAAGACAAGCAAAATACCAATAAAAAATAGAAAGACGATTGTAGTAACGATTCGAAAGGGCCACCGCCGTTTCATTGCGGACACATGAAGCACTTTGCGGTGGTTCACCTTCATCTTGTAGACTACTACACCTCGCCAGCATAGGCATGGTGAGTTCCTGTAATAATTACTCCGTATTGTATTAATTTTCCATCATTAATAACAAGTGAGTGTGATTGAGGATAGATGAGGCAGATGGCAGATGCATTATTTATCGCTAACCTTAAATGAATCCACCAAGATTAACACATTCCATTTTTTTTTCTTCTTGCTGGTCATCCTCTCCTCTCCCAAGCTCAACTGGCACTTGTGCCTCTAGACTACTTGAATGCACAATGCTAAACAGTGTACAGAAGCTGACAATAGCATCATAATAGTCGAGAACGGAAGGAATCGACGACCGAAGGAGGCATCGATGAGATAGTTCGTTTCCAATTGCTATCTCTCTTCGACGAGTGCTTAGTAGTTACTCGGTGTAGTAATAAGGAGACACAGGCAGCTTTCGCACTCGTACCGTCGTACCGTACCCCCGGGGAAGGCAGTACGGCACCGGGGTCTTTTTTTCGGGCTACCAACAACAACCATTCATTTTACTTCGAGGTCGAAACAGCTTTCATTTTTCAAATAATAATAGTCCTACTCGACAAGAAGATTATTATTTGATGGAAATGGCTGCAACATGAACACTGGAAGATTACTTTTTTGGTGGTGTTCAGTGTTGCTTCTTCTGTTGGTCGTTGGTGCTCAAGTAGTTCATTTATTTTGGTTTACCAACAATCTTTCCAACGATGAACATCTGCATCACTACTACCACCACCACCATCATCATGTGGAGCATCCAAATACCCATCAGCATGACACACGGCAAGCACTGGAAACAAAGGCGCAGTTCGCTACAATTATTTCACAAGCCAATGGGAAGATGGCGGACACTGTCCCCATACGAGAAACCCCAATAACGACTCCTGTTCCCGCCAAAACTACTGCCAATACTACCACCACTGTACCACCACAGTCGAAAATTGCAAGGCAACCCTCCGAAATGTCTTCCAGTACTGCAGTCGTTCCCCACCATGAACATCATTTGATAATTTCACCCCAACAACTCTTGGCCAATGCCAACTCCAAAGCGAAGCTTTGGGGTCCTTCCATGACGTCCGTGCCACTGCCACAGTGGTTGCAGGATTATTTTACGTGGCACCAAGAACAACGACAAACTATGCACCGCAAATCACATCACAGGTACCTGATCATGTACGCCAAACGCGGTGTCCAAGCCGGTGGATTTACGGATCGGATACGGCCCTTTCCCATTATGCTGCGAATGGCAGCATTGACACACCGTGTACTACTGATCCAATGGGAAAAGCCATTTGCATTGGAAGAATTCTTAGTACCAACACCAGGTGGATGCAATTGGACAGTTCCGAACTATTTGTTGAACCATCGAGGGGAATTACCTCAACCCATGTTCTTAGTACGACGAATTTGGATAGCTGTTCAAGATCCTAAGCGAAAGATCATTACCAGTACGTACCAATCTGCATCGTACGGAGAAAACTTTTACAAACAACTCATGAAAGAAAAGCAACAGCAGGAGCTCGAGGCCGCGAAGACTGTCAATGATACTGAAGTAGCAGTAACTACCGCTGCCAACAGCAGCCACACAATCCCTTATGAACTCGATTTATTGGAATTGTTTCGCGATTTATGGAAAATCATGTTCCAACCATCACCACCCGTGGCACGGCTCATTCAACAAAACTTGCGGCAGATGCAATTAGTGCCCGGTGAATTTGCATCGGTTCACCTGCGCGTCTTGTACGCTGTTGATGCACAACCCCTCTACAGAATCCACCTGTTGGTTAAAAACGCAATGAATTGTGTTTCCAATTTACGACCTGGTGGACCATACTTTGTGGCTGGGGATTCTTTGGATGCCATTCGAATGGCTCACGACTATGCTGTACAGCACAATGTAACCTTGCACAGTGCTTCGCACGACACGACAACCACAACCACGACGACGATGTTAAACAACAACAACAACAACAACAACCGAACAAAGAAAGAACCTCAACATTTGGAATGGTACAATGCTTCCGATACCAGTTTGATGCCGTCTGATTTTTATGCGGGTTTTGTGGATGTATATTTAATGGCAGCAACACGGTGTGTCGCCGCGGGCAAGGGTGGATTTGCCAAGTGGGGGCAGCTGTTGGGATACAACTCAAGTTGCATCAAAATTCACGATGGAACAGGTGCTGATAGAAATTGTCGATGGACGGATTGACAAATATATATAGAGTCGGTGTATGAAGAGTGGAGAGTCATCTAGCAGCACTTTCTCGCCTTTTTCGCTTTTTGCCGGGAAAAACTCCGCACTCTAGGTATTGGTGTAGAGGTCAGAGACTTCTTGCTGCTGATCGCTACAATTCGTCCTCTCCCTCTCTCTCTCTCTCTTGCCCAGGACACAAATTGATAGCCGATTATTACAGTATGTTAAAGGCAGCATCGCAATATGACCGAGTGCACAACAATACGACCCCGAACGGTCAATTATTATTTTACTCCTACCACTAGTTTGTATGACCACTTGAGAGTGTCTGCGTCTACATCATAGTCAAAGTCGTGATTCAGGATTCGGGAATGAACTTTATGATAATATCTTTCGATGATCGATGATGTCTGCTGTGTACATTCGATCTTTCGATCGTGGTCTGTGGTGTACAAGAGTACCAGGTACTCGAGTAGCTACTCTAGCTTCTTCTTCTTTGAAGCAATCGTAAGGACGAAAGCAACAAGCACACCATTATCATAAAATAGAATGCTGGTTGCAAGAATTGCACGCATTTCCTCTCGATTTGTTTCACCTGTTTCCTCTTCTCCTGTTTCCTCTTCTCTCAGGTAAGTTGGCTGGGATCGCAGTTTTTAGTTTTTAATCCGAGGATGAACCTCGATGACAGGCACTAGTTAAGGCTGCTTTCGCATATGAGATCCTATTTTAGTTGATTTGCTTTTGTTTTTACCTGCCTGCATCTCATTTAAATATTACAATTTACAATAGAACCATGGGTACCATTGCTGAAGGCGTTGAATTCGACACTGTTGCACGCGAGTGGCGTTGCAAGTGGAGCCCAGATAATGACAAGAAGAGTCTCGTCGAAGCCCAGAAAGCATTGAAGGAAGTCATTACGGACATTGAGAAAGTGGACGGATTTAAAAAGACCGATCGAGTGGTTTGCGGTGGATGCATGGACTTCAAAGTGATCACTAGCCTTCCTGCTGAAAAGTTTGGAGCTTGGGAGGAAGCTGGATTTGCCCCCGAAGCGACATTCTTGGCCAAGCTCAAAGCCATCGATGGTATTTCTCAAATTGAGACACAAACCTACACCTTGATGCCCGTGGCTCCCTAAATGCTGAATGGATAAATGTGATAGATTTTATTTTTAGCATATTCGAGGAAAAAGACCTTGTCAATTTAATTTAGTAGTTAGCTCTACAACCAACACTGTTAGCAGCCTGCTTTTGTAGATTAGCAAGATCAGCTTCAAACATGGCGTTGTTGTACCCATTCCCATCCATTGGGTTTAATTTGCAAACAGCTTGGTTTAAAATGGTAGCAAAAATGAGCCAGGCTGAATAAGGCAACAGCAACAGAGCCGCCGTCCTATCCACTGCCGCGTACATGTGAAACAGAAAAGGCAGAGATGCCACCATAAAATAATTGACTACCGAGCCGGCCCGCAATTTGGCTCTACCAAAAAATAGAGGAGCCCAGGCCAGATTGAGCAAATAATGTAGACCCCACAAAACTACAGCAGGCGACTTCCACCCTCGGCTGGAAGCAGCAGCGACGCGTGCGACGGCAACACCCAAGCTGGAGTAGAGCAAGAGCCACGTAGGAGCAAATATTCCATTGGGAGGCGTGAATGAAGGTAATGGTATTTTGGTATACCAAGTCTTTACGGCATCAATCACAATCGGTACTGCCAAATTGCCTCCAATAACATGTCCAACAGCAGATACTACGACCGGGTTGACTGCTAGGGCAAGCGAGGTAGGGGAGGTGCGTTGCTTGTGGCGGTTGGATGTGCCAAAAACGGCCATCCTATAAGGCTTGGATTGTTTTGTTAAGTGCGAAGTAGTCAACGAAAATATTTGTGGAGTCGCATGAGAAGGGGAAAATGACTCAGTAGTCGTCATGCTGGAGAGTACCACAAAGGCTGCCGCAACAATTGAAAGGACGACTGTTCCATTGCATCCGAAGAACTTCATCTTTTCGTTCTTTCCAAGAAGTTTTGCTAAGAAATAAATGCTTGGTTGGAGGCTTTGATGCTTTGGATTTGCGTAGAAACTTTATTTTACTCCTCTAATTTGAATTGTGTTTGGTTCTTCAAATTATTAATCGACTAGTCTACCAGGTAGTAGTCTACTGATGTACTCGAGTTCAGTTGTTGGTACCTGGTACCAGGTACAGAAGTCAGTATTCTAC
>Ga0210025_1002335_pt1 | contig 18765 bp, 15 predicted proteins | sample CryGeyme20150102_FD_183989 | JGI IMG/M metagenome (GOLD analysis project Ga0210025, IMG submission 183989) | Groundwater microbial communities from Crystal Geyser aquifers in Utah, USA - Crystal Geyser metaG 2015-0102 (SPAdes) (version 2) | ecosystem: Environmental > Aquatic > Deep subsurface >...
TGCCGAACCCGACACCCTGCACGGGTTGACCCATCTGACCGTCGCCACCACCCGCCCGGAAACCCTGCTGGGTGACGTGGCCGTGATGGTGCATCCAGAAGATGAACGTTATCAACATCTCATCGGCAAGTTTGTGAACCTGCCGCTGTGCGACCGCACCCTCCCCATCATCGCTGATGATTATGTGGATAAGGAATTCGGCACGGGCGTAGTGAAAGTCACGCCCGCGCACGACTTCAACGACTATGCGGTAGGACAACGGCATGGGCTTCCGATGATTTCCGTGCTTACGCTGGATGCCAAAATCAACGAATTCGCTCCCGAAAAATATCGCGGCATGGATCGCTTCGTTGCACGCAAGCAAATCGTTGAAGACCTCGAAGCGGCGGGGCTGTTTGACAAAGCCGAGAAGCACAAACTCAAAGTGCCGCGCGGCGACCGCACCGGCGTGGTCATCGAGCCGATGCTCACCGACCAGTGGTTCGTCGCGATGAGCAAACCCGGTGAGGATGGCCGTAGCATCACCGAACAGGCGCTGGAATGTGTGCGTTCTGGCGAGATCAAGTTTTACCCGGAAAACTGGGTGAACACCTATAACCAGTGGCTCAACAACATCCAGGACTGGTGCATCTCGCGCCAACTGTGGTGGGGGCATCAAATCCCTGCCTGGTATGGCGTGAACGGCGAAGTGTTCGTCGCATCCAACGAAGATGAGGCGCGCCAACTGGCCGATAAGGCGGGTTATGCGGGGCAACTCGACCGCGACAACGATGTGCTGGACACCTGGTTTTCTTCCGCGCTGTGGCCGTTCTCCACGCTGGACTGGGAGATGGACAGGGCTTTTGAGGATCAGAATGAATTCGTGAAGCACTATCTGCCCTCGTCTGTGCTGGTAACGGGCTTCGACATCATCTTTTTCTGGGTGGCACGCATGGTGATGATGACCAAACATCTCACCGGCAAAATCCCCTTCAAGGATGTTTATGTCCACGGCCTGATCCGCGATGCGGAAGGCCAGAAGATGAGTAAATCCAAGGGCAATGTACTCGATCCTATTGATTTGATTGATGGAATTGACTTGGAATCGCTGGTGCAAAAACGCACCACCGGTCTGATGAACCCGAAACAGGCGGCGCAGATCGAAAAACACACCCGCCACGAATTCCCCAAGGGTATTCCGGCCTTCGGCACGGATGCGCTGCGCTTCACCTTCGCCTCCCTCGCCTCGCCCGGACGCGACATCAAATTCGATATGCAACGCTGCGAAGGCTACCGCAACTTCTGCAACAAACTGTGGAACGCTACCCGCTTCGTGCTGATGAATTGCGAAGGACACGACACCGGCGTGGATGAAACCTTGCCGCTGGAATACTCCGCCGCCGACCGCTGGATGATCAGCCTGCTGCAACAGGCCGAAGCAGAAATGGCGCAACACTTCGCCGATTACCGTTTCGACATGGCGGCACGCACCGTGTATGAACTGGTGTGGAATATCTATTGCGACTGGTATGTGGAACTGGCCAAAGTCCAGATTGCCAACGGCAATCTGGAACAACAGCGCGCCACGCGCCGCACTTTGGTGCGCGTGCTGGAAACCATGCTGCGTCTGGCGCACCCGATTATCCCGTTCATCACCGAGGAACTGTGGCAATCCGTCGCCCCCCTGGCGGGGAAATCCCCCCCTACCCCCCCTTTTACAAAGGGGGGAGGTGAAGTTGCAGCATCGCTCAGCTCGGAGAATTCTTCGCTGTTACCCCACTTTGAAAAAGGGGGGCAAGGGGGGATTTCCATCATGCTGCAAGCCTATCCGGCGGCAAATGTCGGCAACATAGACCAGGGCGCAATCGCGCAAATCACCTTGTTGCAGGAAATGGTCAATGCCTGCCGCCGCTTGCGCAGCGAGATGAACCTGTCTCCCGCTGCCCGCGTGCCGCTGATTGCCGCAGGCGATGCTGCGATGCTTTCGGCACTCGCGCCCTACATCACCGCATTGGCCAAACTCAGCGAAGTGCAGATTGTCGCTGAATTGCCGGGCGATGAGGCAGCCGTAGCGATTGTCGGCGCGTTCAGGCTGATGCTGAAAGTCGAGATTGATGTTCCGGCTGAACGCGCAAGACTGGACAAGGAAATTGCCCGACTGACCAGCGAAGTCGCCAAAACGGAGGCAAAACTTGGCAATGAAAGTTTCGTCGCACGCGCCCCGGCTATCGTTGTGGAACAGGAAAAGAAACGCATGGACGACTTCAGCGCCACACTGCTGCAACTACAGGCGCAACGCGCGAAACTAGGGAAGCCCTGATTTATTCATCACTCCGGCGAGAGCCGGAGTCCAATACTTTTCAAGTCCGACAGACTCCTAGCGGCGGCGGATCAAGAATACGAATTCGCCATCCTCTGTGGCGGACGACAGCAATTCATTCCCCGTCTTGCTGCAAAAATCCCTGAAATCGTTGGGCGAGCCCTGATCTGTGGCCAGCACTTTTAACACCTCGCCGCTGCACATCGCGGACAACGATTTTTTTGCCCTGAGGATGGGTAAGGGACAGGCCAACTGGCGCACATCCAGCACCACCTCCCCGCCTTGATGCGTATCTTTGGTCATGCTATCGGCAACCCGGAATGCGCCCAGGCGGTGATGCCGCCTTGCAGGTTATACACATCGGTGAAACCGTTCGCGTCGGCAAATGCGGCAGCCTGCGCCGAGCGTCCGCCCATCTGGCAATAGAACACGGTCTTGGCAGACTTATCCAATTCGCTCAAACGCAAAGGCAACAAATGCAACGGCAGCGCATCCCCTTCCGGGATTTTGCCGCGCGCCACTTCGGCTTCGGTACGCACATCAATCAGATGAAAATTGCCCTGCTGCTGCATCGCCACCAAATCGGCAACGCTGATATTCTTGAATCCTGTCACGTTTATTCCTTTGCATTCATTTTAACGGGGGCGAATTCTGCGCATTGTTGGCGACAAAGTCCAGCGTAGCGGTTGGGGCACGGCGCAAACAATGCGCTTATCCAACCCACACTTTACTCATCAAATCCGTTTATCATAGCGGCCATGAAAAAAATAACCCTTGCCTTGTTGCTGTGTTTCTCTCCCTGCCTGTACGCCGACGGTCTGCCCGATTTGGGGGATGTCTCGCAGGCCACGATTACCCCGCTACAGGAACGCCAGATCGGCCAGCAAAGCATGATGGAGATTCGCGCCAGCAAGCAGTTTCTGGATGACCCGGAAATCAGCGATTACCTGAATCAGTTGGGTTACAAACTGGTTCAGTTCAGTTCCGAACCCGGGCTGAATTTCGAGTTCTTTGCCCTGAATGATTACAACGTCAACGCGTTTGCCCTGCCGGGGGGGTTCGTCGGAGTGAATTTGGGCTTGCTGCTCACCACACAAAGCGAATCCGAACTGGCCTCCGTACTGAGCCATGAAATCGCCCACGTCACCCAGCACCATCTGGCGCGCATGGTCGCCGCCCAAAAAGGCGATACGATGGCCTCTCTGGCGGCTATCGCGGTGGCGTTGCTCGCCGCACGCAACAACCCGCAAGCCTCACAAGCCGCCCTCGTCGGAATGCAGGCGCGCGCCATGCAAAAACAACTGGATTTCACGCGCATCTATGAACAGGAAGCGGATCGCATCGGTCTGGAAATATTGCAAAAAGCCGAATTCAACACGCATGCCATGCCCGAATTTCTGGACAAACTGCAACGCGCCACCCGCCTATTGGAAGGCAATGCCCCCAACTACCTGCGCACCCACCCCGTCACCAGCGACCGGATTGCCGACATCGAAAACCGGGTTAACAAACAACCGTACCGCCTCATCACCGACAGCCTGAATTTTCAATTGGTGCGCACCAAGGTTATTGCCGGGCAAAAAACGCCCGCCGATGCCATCACCTATTTCAACGATGCGCTAACCACCCATCAGCACGGCAACCCGCTGGCACAACGCTATGGTCTGGTCAGTTCCTGTCTGCGCAACAACGAGATTGAGCGCGCCGGCAAGGAGTTGGCAACGCTCGAAAAACAGGCAAAAAACAGCCCGGCAGCGCAGCATAACCCCATGCTGGAAACGCTGACCGGGCAAGTCAAACGGGCAAGCAAAGCGCCTGACACACTGGAATTTTATCGCCTCGCCGTACAGAAATTCCCCCAGCATCGCGCGCTGATTTACGATTACGCCGACCTGCTGCTGCAAAGCAAGCAGGCAGAAACCGCCGTCAAACTGCTCGCCGAACAGATCACCCGCCACCCCAGCGACACCACGCTTTATGAGCTGCAAGCACGCAGCTACAACCAGTTACAGCAACCCTTGCAACAACATCAGGCGCAAGCCTATAGCTACGCCTGGCAAGGCAATCTGTTTGCAGCAATCCAACAACTTGAAATGGCAAAACAGGCGGGGGGGAGTTTTTACGAACTCTCCACCCTTGAATCTGACCTGCGTGAACTACGTGAAATGCTGGAGGCGCAGGTAAAGAAATAGGCCGGCACGTACGGGCAGTGCCTTGCCTATGCCGGTCTACTTTATCAAATGCAAACCCTGCGCACCATTGCGTACCGCCGATGTCAACAACCGATAATCAAATGTCGCCAGTTGCCCACCGTGATGACACGCCAACGCCAACAGGTAACTATCTGTTACCTGCCCGGAACTGAGCAGGCGATCCCTGTCAAACGTCGCAGTATCCGCCAGACTGATATCGTCAGGCCAAAACATATGACCGGGTAGTGCGCGCAATCCTTCCATCAACGGCAACACAGCCGATGGCTTGCCTGGTGAATTGGGATAACGGGCATGCCCCACGATACGAAGCAGGCCATTTTCTGTTATCGGACAAGTAGCCCATGCTTGGCTACCCTGCGTCGTGAACCACTCATGTGCCGCATCATGCTGAATATGGGCTGGGTCAATCAATGCGATCAGTACGTTCACATCAAGTAAAAATATCATTCAGGCAGCTCATCGCGTAACTGATTAACCAACTCCGGCGTGACCCTTACTGCTCCCGTCGTGCGCATCAGCAAAGGCACACCATTGCGCGTATTGCCACTTGACACGGGGATTCGCAGCGACTGTCTTGCCAAGGATGACAGTATATTACCAACACTCTTGTGTTGAATCCTTGCCAACCCCTTGGCTGCGGCAAGCACATCAGCATCTATGGTCAAAGTTGTTCGCATGTCTATCCTCCTTACAGCATCAATCGTCGCGCATCATACCTCAATCAACTTTGCACCATCAATACTCACAGAAATGCCGATCTGGACCTCACCGCTGTCGCCCTGACTAAACGCCGCTACAGTTGGCTACAGGAGCTGAGCGAACGTGGTGGTACAGCACCATTGCCCTGTCGTTGGATTGCGGGCCAGAGTGATCGTCTTACCCGCCACCCCAGCGACACCACGCTTTATGAGCTGCAAGCACGCAGCTACAACCAGTTACAGCAACCCTTGCAACAACATCAGGCGCAAGCCTATAGCTACGCCTGGCAAGGCAATCTGTTTGCAGCAATCCAACAACTTGAAATGGCAAAACAGGCGGGGGGGAGTTTTTACGAACTCTCCACCCTTGAATCTGACCTGCGTGAACTACGTGAAATGCTGGAGGCGCAGGTAAAGAAATAGGCCGGCACGTACGGGCAGTGCCTTGCCTATGCCGGTCTACTTTATCAAATGCAAACCCTGCGCACCATTGCGTACCGCCGATGTCAACAACCGATAATCAAATGTCGCCAGTTGCCCACCGTGATGACACGCCAACGCCAACAGGTAACTATCTGTTACCTGCCCGGAACTGAGCAGGCGATCCCTGTCAAACGTCGCAGTATCCGCCAGACTGATATCGTCAGGCCAAAACATATGACCGGGTAGTGCGCGCAATCCTTCCATCAACGGCAACACAGCCGATGGCTTGCCTGGTGAATTGGGATAACGGGCATGCCCCACGATACGAAGCAGGCCATTTTCTGTTATCGGACAAGTAGCCCATGCTTGGCTACCCTGCGTCGTGAACCACTCATGTGCCGCATCATGCTGAATATGGGCTGGGTCAATCAATGCGATCAGTACGTTCACATCAAGTAAAAATATCATTCAGGCAGCTCATCGCGTAACTGATTAACCAACTCCGGCGTGACCCTTACTGCTCCCGTCGTGCGCATCAGCAAAGGCACACCATTGCGCGTATTGCCACTTGACACGGGGATTCGCAGCGACTGTCTTGCCAAGGATGACAGTATATTACCAACACTCTTGTGTTGAATCCTTGCCAACCCCTTGGCTGCGGCAAGCACATCAGCATCTATGGTCAAAGTTGTTCGCATGTCTATCCTCCTTACAGCATCAATCGTCGCGCATCATACCTCAATCAACTTTGCACCATCAATACTCACAGAAATGCCGATCTGGACCTCACCGCTGTCGCCCTGACTAAACGCCGCTACAGTTGGCTACAGGAGCTGAGCGGACGTGGTGGTACAGCACCATTGCCCTGTCGTTGGATTGCGGGCCAGAGTGATCGTCTTACCCGCCACCCCAGCGACACCACGCTTTATGAGCTGCAAGCACGCAGCTACGACCAGTTACAGCAACCCCTGCAACAGCATCAGGCGCAAGCCTATAGCTACGCCTGGCAAGGCAATCTGTTTGCGGCAATCCAACAACTCGAAATGGCGAAACAGGCGGGGGGAAGTTTTTACGAACTTTCCACCCTTGAATCTGACCTGCGTGAACTACGCGAAATGCGGGAGGCGCGCGGGAAAAAATAAATTCGATTCTGATACACCCCCGAGATTCCTCTATAATTGCCAGCAGTGTGCAGATCGTAAGCAAACTTTATGAAATACCTGAATTTTGCCAGAACGTTACAACTTAATAGACAGATAGTCGTTAAATGGGAAAACTAGAAAACATATTGATCGCCATTCTGCGTGGCACTTCGGACAACAATATTACTTTTTCAGATTTACGCTTTACGCTCGAATCACTTGGATTTGAAGTGCGCATCAAGGGCGATCACTTTATCCATACCAAACAAGGCATCGCAGAAATAATCAACATACAACCGCTCGGCAACAAGGCGAAAGCATATCAAGTAAAACAGGTTCGCAACCTGATTTTGAAATACAAACTAGCGAGGTAATCACAATGGAAAGCCGCTACGAACTCATTATTTACTGGAGTCAGGAAGATCAACGCTTCGTTGTTGAAATACCGGAACTTCCCGGTTGCATGGCTGACGGCGCAAGCTATCAAGAGGCTGTGAACAACACAGAAACTATCATTGCGGAATGGCTGGAAACGGCTCAGGCTCTTGGTCGCTCGATTCCAGAACCTGCCGGACGGCTCATGTATGCATAACCTGCTGAAGCTCGGGCGGGAGTTTTTACCAGCTATCCACCATAGAGTCCGACTTGCGCGAACTGCGGGAAATGACGGCGGCGCAGGTCAAAAAATAGCCAGGGTGCATAGGCAAAGTTAAATCGAGTCTGACCCTATTTCATTCGGAGTCTGACCCTATTTCATTCTATTTTCTATTTTCTCTGTATCTCTTCCTGTTAGGGGCAGTCGCCCTGACCGGGTTTATAAGCACGTTCAGCATCGCATGTCGTGCCGGTATTGATCCATGTCATATTCGCGCCACCGGCGAGCTGACTGGGCGTGTCAATAATTGTCAGAGGCGTTCCCGTTGAACTCGTAGCGCCCGTAGTGACTTTAATGACACCATTAACCACTGAAGTAATCGCAGTTATGTTTCTAGTTTCTCTTAGGGTTGGTATGCCATTAGAGCCAGCATCACATCCGATAAAAGTTTCCAATTCAGTACTACACATGGCAATTTCTGTTTTAGTGGAAGCGATTTCTGCAGCCGCTCCTGCTGCGTGTGAGCGGGAATTATAATCTCCGTACATTGGTAAGGCAGTAGCGGCAAGAATGCCGATAATAGCGACAACTATCATTAACTCAATAAGTGTAAAACCACGCTGCTTAGTCTTCATAACCAAACTCCAAGGCAAAATATTTTGAGTTAAGTTGATTTATTTTGTCGTCTCAAGAAAATAAAGGCTATGTCACAGTTAAATAGTGGTGGTCACGCAAGCCTTATGAATACTAGGCAATGATAGCCACCATAAAAACGTAAGTTATTGATTATTAAAGATAATATAAATTATACATTTAATTTCAACAACTAACGATGACATAGCCAAAACAAATCAGCGTCTTCATTAAATTGGAGAACAAATTTCTTATATAAAAAGCGGGTGGCTCACCCGCTTCTTAAACACTATCAAGATTAGGCGTTACCTAACTCAAACTAATGCCTTAGGGGCAATCGCCTTGGCCTGGCTTAAATCCACGGGTTTCATCACATGAAGTACCCGTGTTAGTCCAGGTCATATTTGCAGCACCAGCTATCTGAGTTGGCGTATCAATGATTGTCAAGTTGGCTCCTGCTGTAGACGTAGCACCCGTGGTTACAGAGATAACACCATCAGTAACAGACGTAACGGTCGTAATATTTTTAGTAGTTCCGATGGTAGGCACGCCATTTGAGCCCGATGAACAACCTGTCAAAACGCCCAAATCACTGGCACACATCGCAATAGCAGATTTGGTCGAAGCAATTTCGGCTGCCGCACCTGCCGCGCGTGCGCGTGATGTGTAATTACCGTATTGAGGAATCGCGACCGCTGCCAGAATACCGATAATCGCTACGACGATCATCAGTTCGATCAGGGTAAAACCTTGTTGTACTTTTTTCATTTGAATCTCCTGTTTATGTTTAATTAACTTACTTACCTAGCCATCCGACCCGAACTGCCTGATCGTCGGTTAACACAGTTTGTGTTGCATTCTATTAAGCAATAGTTGTGCCAACTTTATAACATATTGATTATTAAGGATTATATAATATATTGGACATTCGTAACTTAAACCGTGCGGACAATTATCGTCAGTCATGTGACCATTTTCGTCAGTATTCCGTTAAATCGTCGCGCGGCTGACTTGCAAAACAGATCAAAGTATTGTCATCCATATTTCGATTGATGCGATCCAGCCTCCGGGTTTTGCATTCTTTTGGAGTGCGGCGACACGTCGCCGCAAGGTTTTGGCGCAGTCATGCCTGATGAAACAACTAGCCATTCCACTAAGCAATCAAAAACGATTGCCAAGTGGCTGGTTATGCGCACTCCAAACAACTCACCTGGCAAATTTCCTTGACGAGCTACCCGTCACCGGCGACCACGCCCGGAATTTTAGCCATATCCACCTCATCCCGTTGTTCGGGCGAGAGAAATTGTGCGGCGTATTGCAAATAAACTTTTTCGCGGATAAACACATCGAACAGGTCGGGGTCTATATGTCCGCCCAGCTTGAATTTACCCAGTAGGGTCAAGGCTTCGGTAAGCGTTTTACCCGGTTTATAGGGTCTATCCTTGGCGGTCAATGCCTCAAATATATCGGCTATGCCCATTATTCTGGCCTGTAGCGACATTTGTTCGCGGGTCAGTCCGCGCGGATAACCGCGACCATCCATGCGCTCGTGATGTCCTCCCGCATATTCAGGCACATTTTTCAGTTGCCGGGGCCAGGGCAGGGACTCCAACATCTTGATGGTGACTTCGATGTGATGATTGATGATTTTCCGTTCCTCGGCGGTCAACGTGCCGGAACGTATGTTGAGATTCTCGACCTCGTTCTCACTGAGAAAATTGACCCTTTCCCCGTGCGCGTTGTGCCATTGATAGCGGGCAATCTCCCTGACGCGCTGCTGTGCCGCTTCCGGCATGACTTCGCTGCCGACATTGCATTTCCGTAAAAACTTACTGTCATCGTCCAGTTGGCGGAGGCGCGCCGCATAGTCGGCGTGAATTTCCGCTTTTTCCGAATCCTCAATCCCGCATGCTGTTTTTTTCAGCATCTCGATTTCCGCTTCCCGTTTGAGCACCTCAAAGCGCGTATCCAGCAGCTCGATGCGGTCGAACAAGGTGTGCAACTTGGTCGGTTTGTCCACCACATGCACTGGCGTGGTAATTTTTCCACAGTCATGCAGCAGGCTGGCGATCTTCAATTCGTGCCGATCTTTTTCGGTCATGACGAAATCCTTGAGCGGCCCTTGCCGGGTGCGGGTTACCGCCTCGGCCAGCATCATGGTCAACTCCGGAACGCGCGCACAATGCCCGCCCGTGTAGGGAGATTTATCATCAATCGCGGTATTGATAAGCTGGATAAAAGCCTCGAACAACTCTTCCAGTTGAATGATGAGACGGCGATTGGTCAGCGCGATGGCCGCCTGCGAGGCAAGCGATTCGACCAACTGCTGGTCATCAGTTGAAAACGGCACCACCGCGCCGCTCTCCTCTGAATTGATGAGCTGCAAAACACCGATCACTTCGCTTTCATGATTACTCATCGGCACAGTCAAAAAAGACTGTGAATGGTAGCCCGTCTTGGCATCAAAACGCTTGGTGCCGGAAAAGTCATAACCTTGTGCCGTATAGGCATCGGGAATATTCACCGTCTCGCCGCTCAACGCCGCGTGACTCACCACCATGGTGTGGTTGGGTTCGCCCTTCGTGTCATATAACTGCACCGGATAAAAGCGGATGGGTTCGCCACCGACCCCTCCCATCGCTATGCGCAGGGAGTCATTGCGGACAATTTCAAATCGCAGCACTCGGTGTTCGGCATCGTGCAGGTAAAGCGTACCCGCATCGGCATGCGTAATACGTTTCGCCGCTTCCAGTATCAGTTCGAGCAGGTTATTGATGTCGTGCTGCTGCGACAAAGCAATACCAATCTCGTTGAGCTCCTTCAGACGGGAAATCAGATTATTGCTTGCGGGGAACATGATCGGTCAGTGTGAAGTGGTGAGTAGTGAGTAGTGAGTGGTGAGTGGTGAGTGGTGAGTGGTGAGTGGTGAGTGGTGAGTGGTGAGTGGTGAGTGGTGAGTGGTGAGTGGTGAGTGGGAGTAAAAACTACCGTCTTTGCCCACTTACCACTCTCAACTCCCCACTTGCTTAAATTACTTAATGCATACCGCGCGTATCTGGTGCATATCGGTGATGCCCTGCAACACTTTTTCCATGCCATCCTGCTTCAGGGTGTGCATGCCTTCATCCAGCGCAATGGCCAGTAATGCGGCAACGCGTGCATGTTCCTGTATGGCTTTCTTGACCGCATCGCTGCCGACCAGCAATTCGTGCAAGCCTACCCGGCCACGATAGCCAGTGCCGCCACATTTGTCACACCCGACCGGGGTATACAGGGTAAATTGTTTTTTGTCGTTGGCATACAGCTTGACCCACTCGTCATGCAGCGCCTGGCTGGCGGCAAACGGGTCGGTTTTCCAGGCGGTGCTGTGTTTCAGCTCCTCGCTGTATTCGGCAAGCAGCTCTTTTACTTCGTCTGAGCTGGCCACATGCGACTTTTTACAGTCCGGGCACAAACGCTTGGCCAGACGTTGCGCCAAAATACCCAGCAGCGCATCGGCAAAATTGAAGGGGTCCATGCCCATATCCAGCAAACGTAGAATGGATTCCGGCGCGCTGTTGGTGTGCAGGGTGGAAAATACCAGGTGCCCCGTCAACGAGGCCTCAATACCGATGGATACGGTTTCCGCATCACGCATTTCACCGACCATGATCACGTCCGGGTCGGCACGCAGGAAGGCGCGCATGATGGTGGCAAAATCCAGCCCTGCCTTCTTGTTGATCTGTACCTGACGCAAACCCTTCTGGGTGATTTCCACCGGGTCTTCCGCCGTCCATATCTTGGTTTCAGGCTTGTTGATGAATTTGAGGATGGAATGCAGGGTCGTCGTTTTGCCCGAACCGGTTGGACCGCACACGAAAAACAAGCCATAAGGCTTGCTGACCGTACTCTTGATCAGCTCGCTGTTACGCGCCGAGAAGCCCATCTTTTCCAGTGGCAGCGGGTCTCCGGCGGCCAGAATACGCATCACCACATCTTCCACGCCGCCTTGCGAGGGAATGGTCGCCACCCGCAGCTCAATGTCCAGCGGCCCGAATTTGCTGAACTTGATCTTGCCATCCTGCGGTCTGCGTTTCTCGGATATATCCAGTTCACACATAATTTTGAGGCGTGTGACCAGCGCATTGCGATAGGTGGCCGGCACTTCAATGTAGTTCAACAGCGAACCGTCCTTGCGCAAGCGTATCTGGGTCTTGCCCTTGCCGGGCTGCGGCTCGACATGAATGTCGGATGCCCCCATCCGGTAAGCGTCCACAATAATCTTGTTGACCAGCTTGACCAGTTCATTGTCTGCCGCCGCATTGACATCATCCTGGGTGACCGTGCTGTCCTCTTCCTCGGCGGACATGCTGGACAACAAATCATCCATGGAGGATTCATCAATATGACCGCCACCGTATCCGCCCTCCGCGCCGCCGCCATAAAACGCATCCAGCGTTTGTTGAAACTCGCGTTGGGAACAAACCTTGTACACCAGCCTGTTTCTGGGAAAGATATTATTCACCACCCGGGATGCCTGGATACGCTCCGGGTCAGTGGTCAGAATAACCACACCCTCCTGTGTTTCCTCTATCGGCACCCAGTGGCTACTCTCGACGTATTCGCGCTTCAGGTTGCGCAACAGGTCGGAGGGCTGGATGCGATCTGCCTTGAAAGGTTCGTATTTAACCCCGAAAAAGCTGGCAAGGGCATTACCCAAAGCCGCCATGCTGACCTGGAATTCATCGAGCAGCACCTCTTCGACATCTATTCCTTTGCGTCTGGCGGTACGCGTTGCCAGTTCAAACTCAGGCCTCGACATCACCGCACCTGCTACCAGATAATCATAACGTGTCTTGACCGTGGCTTTGCCCTGGCGCTGACGCAAGGCTACCGCCATGGTCTGCGCCAATTCCAGCACGCCTTCTTCGACGATGGTAGAGAAGGCCAGCCCCGCCTTGTTGTTGATGATCTGAATCACCCCCACCAGATCACTGCTCATCACGTCCAGTATGGGGGCAACCAGCATCTGCTTGGTGCGATACCCGGTACGCCGGTCTACTTCCTGTAAAAAACGCAAATGTGCGCTGTATTGGTTCAACTCCTGCCCGTCATAGACATCCCTGATATTGAGCAGTTTTTTGTGTACGGCGACATAACCGGCTACGCTCTGCTCGGCAATCGGCAATTTGAGGTCTTTGAAGGAGTTCAACCCCGTCTTGACTTTGGAGACCAGCGAAACATTGTCATCGCCTACCACATAGATAGTCAGCCGGTCGGCATTGAACAGATTGCAAATATCCCTGCTGACATCCAGCATGATTTCATCAATATTGCTGGTCGCATGTATTTTATTAACGACATGGTTGAGATTCGTGGTGAACTCAAGCCTGCTGCTCATGTCGTTACTACGCCGCTCTTCTACCATTATTTCTGCTCCTGTCTCGCCACTCGATAGCACGCACACCGTTCATCCAGGACGCACCCGTCAAATCCCGGCACCCTGCCCATCACCGCCCTGCATGACCCACCCACTAAAATTCAAACTCTTGATTATTAAGTAACATTTGTGGATTCAGCGCACCCACACAAGATTCGATTTCACGCATGGTCATCTCAACCTCGCCGGGCTTCAAATGCGTGATAAATATTTCTGCCTCGCCCGTGAATTTGGCCAGTTCTCCAGCCAGCAAACTGGGACACAAATGCAATGAAAGTTCAGCCAGATTTTTTTCACCTTCCGAGAAAGCGGTCTCGATAAGCAGATAGCGGAGGTTTTCAATCCGGTTCACTACTTCCCACAGACGGTCATTGATATGGGTATCGCCACTGAACACCAAACTGCTCTGCCCGCTATCCAGGTGATAACCGACCGCCGGAACCGTGTGATGAGCGGGAACAGAACGTATCTTGCGACCTTGCAGGTCAACCACCTCACCCAAAGCAATCTCACGAAAGCGCATGACGGGCTTTTCTGCGTTGGGAATTTCGGTAAAATCCGGCCAAACGACCCAATTAAAAATATGCCGTTTGAGCGCGTCCAGGGTAGCTTTGCTTGCGTACACGGTCAAAGGATGGCTGCGCATCCAGCCCACGCTATCTATCAGAAAAGGCAGACAGCAAATGTGATCCAGATGAGAATGCGTGATGAAGACATGATCAATCTCGCGCAACTCGCTCAGGCTTAATTCACTCACCCCGCTACCCGCATCTATCAAAACATCCCGATCGAGTAAAAACGAAGTGGTGTGAAGATTGCCCCCTATCCCGCCGCTGCATCCCAATACTTTAAGCCTCATGTTTAAGCACTCTTCATGTTCTAAACCAACCTCGACAAACTGGCATTATTCAAGATTCAACCCGCTATCAGCCTTTGAAATAAAACTCCATCTTGACACCCGCCAGCTCAATTACGTCATGATCATTCAATTGACAGGGCTGTGCGCCCAGGATATGCCCGTTCACAAAAGGGAAAACAGCTCCTTCAACATGCGTGATAAAAAAACCGTTGGGACGACGGGTCAACACGGCGACCTGCACGCCCGGCTTGCCCAGGGTAGTGAGATTTTTCAACAGATCAAGTTCCTTGCCCGCATTCGGGCCATTCAGAATTTGTATCGCCGCCATTTTGATGGCGGGAAGCGGGATGGGGAGCGGACCTGTGGAGAGCGCTTTTTGGTAAGTCGCCTGCGCACTACCCGCATTTTGATTGATCTGAATCGTCTTGAAGTGCCCCGTATCGCCCGCTTGGTCGTCAAAGGACGGCGCGGGGGCCGCTGCAGCTCGCACCATCACAGTCTTCTCAAAATCAGCGGCGCTCGTTTGACTGACCTGATCGTTCAGGTATTTGAGTTTGTATTTGCCGATTTCGATGACATCGTTGTTCTTCAGAAAGCATTTTTTAGTAGGCTCGCCATTGACGGTCAGCCCGTTGGTGCTATCCAGGTCTTCCAGAAAAGAATCATTCTGAATAGTGATAATCGCTGCATGTACCCCACTCACGGCGAGGTTGTTGATGACAACATCGTTGTGCGCTTTGCGGCCGATGGTCACGCGCTCTTTAGTCAGCGGACACTCATTCATGACCAACCCGTCTATACTCAATACCAATTTAGCAGCCATCGCCGTACCTCTCTTTATTTCTTGACAGACATGACCTATAGGCCATGTCTGTTTCCCTCGCCACCCTCTCCCACCAGCGGGCGAGGGGATTAAAGTACGCTATGCGCGTTTTACGTTAAGGTAATCGAGCAAACGCACCCACCAGCTACGCGGCTGGGCGAACGCGTGTTTCACTTTTACCAGAATCACCGAAACATTATCACGACCACCATTATCATTGGCAATCTGGATCAGCTGCTCGGCGGCAAGCGGCAGATTGCCCTGCATCCCATATAACACAGACTCGATATCCTCGTCTTCCACCATATCGTTCAAACCGTCCGAACAAAGCAGATAAACGTCGCCCACTGCCACGTCATACAGATGAATTTCCGGTACGACTTCAGCATCTATGCCCACGGCACGCGTCACCAGATTTTTATTCTTGGAATGCCGCGCATTTTCGATACTGATCATGCCACTGTCTATTTGCTCCTGTAGCAGTGAGTGATCGCGGGTAATCAGTTCCAGCTTCTCGCCACGCAAACGATACGCACGCGAATCACCAACGTGGCCTATCACTACACGGTTGTCATAGAACAGCGCCGACACAATAGTCGTACCCATCCCCGCATATTGCGACTGACTGATCGCCGCCTGATAAATGGAAGCATTGGCTTTGCATATACCCGCACCCAACAACATGACCGCCAGCTCTTCGCCTGTTTCCTTATCCCTTTGGATAGGACTGGCGTTTGCAAGGTGCTGAACAATCTCGCTTGCCATGACCGTCACTGCAATACCGCTGGCCACTTCCCCCGCGTTGTACCCCCCCATACCATCAGCCAATATGACCAGACCATAGCCCGGTTCAACTGCGACGCTATCCTCGTTATGCGCACGCGACATTCCGGGATGCGTCTCGCTGACAACTTCCAGCGCCTCCACAATCCTCATTCCTTTACCCCTGTGTGCTGATTCAGCACCTGTAAGCTGGCAGCGCATTGGCGCAATGCGTCAGCCATCTCGGCTCCATCGGCATAACGTTCTTCATTCTGCTTGGCAAGCGATTTATTCACGATTACCCCCAGACAAGGAGGCAAATCTGCTTTGATACTCAAAATATCGGGATGCGGATCATAGGCGATACGGTACATCAATTGCGCCAGTGAATCGCCCTCAAACGGGAGCTTACCACAAGCCAGTTGATACAAGGTCACACCCAGCGAGAACAGGTCGGAATGCCCGTCAATCTTCTTGCCAGACAATTGCTCTGGCGACATATAGGAGGGCGTGCCAAAAATAATGCCCGTCTTGGTCTTGCTCGAATCAATGATGCGCGCCAGACCGAAGTCGGTCACCTTTAGCGTATCGGTGGCAAAGTCATACATGATATTGGCAGGCTTGATGTCGCGATGTACCACATTCTGCCTGTGCGCATAATCCAGCGCATCGGCAACACGCGCAACAATGTCCATCACTTTGGCCAACGGCAATAGATGATCAACCTCCGTGTAGGCGGTCAAATCCTCGCCCCTGATGAATTCCATGGCAATATAGGCCATATCCTGTTCTTCACCCGCATCGTAAATGGACACGATGTTCGGGTGATTGAGGCGACCCGCCGATTCCGCCTCGCGGAAAAAGCGTTCTTTCACTTCCTGCAATTCTTGCCCGGCAAATTCCTGCGACAACGCCACTGTCTTGATTGCCACCTCGCGGCCAATTTTGGGATCTGTGCCGTAATACACCACCCCCATCGCACCTTTACCTAATTCTTTCTCTATCTTGTAACGCCCTAGCGTCGGCTTGGAAATACCGCTGTTGTCCAGCACCATGGGTGCAGGAGTGCGGCGATTGATGCCGCCGCCCAGGATGACGGTCTGCGACATTTGTCGTGCCAAGTCCAGCCGCTGCTCCAGATCACGGAATTGGGCATTGTATTCGCTCATGTACCTGAACACCGATTCTGCCTTGTTAAACTGGCGTTTGCGCTCGAAATCCAGCCCCAGGTTGTACAAAACTTCCATCAACCCCTCATCCAGCGGCACTTTGCGAAACTTGTCAAAGGCGATGTCCAGTTGCCCTTGCCCCTGAAAGGCCAAGCCCAGCATACGGTTACTTTCAGCCGAGTCGGCATCGGATCGCAGCTTTCCCCGCTCGGCCAGCAGAAAATGCTTGGTGGTCAACAACAAATGCCCAACCAGCAACAATGCGGCTGGCAGCATCAATTGCAGCCACATCGCCTGCGTCACCATCAACACGAGATGCGTGGACAGCAGTCCGGCAAGGATGGCTCCCGTGGCGATGGCAGCGCTTGCCGCTTTCAGACGCGGCAACAACAACACCAGGTACAGCGTGACCAGCAAAAAGACCGCTATTTGCACCAGTGCCGCCCAATCAGGTACCACAAAGAAATCACCCTGAAGAATACTGGATAGCGAATGCGCCAAAGTCACTGCCGAAGGCATACCCCAGGATACCGGTGTCACTTGCAATGTGCCGACACCCGCTGCCGATGCACCAATCAGCACGATCTTGTCGCGATATTTTTGCGCCGAAATTTTACCGGTATACACGTCATAAAAAGAATCTACCGGGAAAGCGGGCTGTCCGTTCACTCCCTTATAAAAGTAAGTGTGCATCCGCAACGCAGAATCCGTAGCGATTTTCAGCCTCCCCAACTGCACGCCTTCACCCGGATTCACCTGTATGTCTTGCGGCCCGAGATTGAGGCTTCGTGCCGCCAGCAGCAGCGACAACGAAGGGTAATACTGATCGTAATAATCCACCACCAGAGGTTCCGTGCGTATCGCGCCATCCACATCGCGAAAGCTGTTGAGATGACCGATGCCAACAGCAGGATGCCCCAGCGCGGGAATAGGAAACATCACGCTCAGCGCAGTTAATGGCCGAATGCCAGTGCGATCAGCTCCCGCATGGGTCAGATGATTGCGCAGCACATAATCGGGCAAAGGCTGGTCGGGTCTACCCTCAGGCTCACCCAATTCAAAGAACATCGGCAGCATCACCTCGTCAGCCTGCACCAGACTGTTGGCAAGTTGCTGATCATGATCCAGATGCGCCGCCGCATCGAGCAGCAAGGCATCGAGCCGCGTCACGCCCGCCTGCTGACTTGCGCCCCCGCTCCCTCTGAGACCGGATGTACCGATCAAGGCGGCAATTTTATAGATATAGTCCAGTCCCGCATCAACTTGCGGTTCACTAAAAAAAATGGTCTCCCCGATGACTTTGGCATGAGCTGCCACCAGAATATCAATCATCCCGGCATGTATCTCGCGCGGCCAGGGCCAACGTCCCAGATTGGCAATACTTTCGTCATCTATCGCGATTACCGCGATCTTGTCGCTGGGTAGACGCGAGGTAAACTGCATGCCGATGTCATATGCCTTGCGCTCCAGACTCTGCATCAGATCACTATTCGCAGCCAATAAAAACACCAGCGCCACCAGCAAGCCGGAAAACCAGTCTTGCTTCCAGAAGCCCAGCTTATTCATTCCTCCCCCTCTCAAGGCAGAACGCGAGACACCTGGTGTTCATTTCATTTGTGGGGTATCCATCTATTTACGGTAATGCTACTATTATGAAATGGAATCAAAGGTCACAACCTCCCAGCGCAAGACTCCCAAAGCTGGGGTTGATTATCCGCGCAACTACGCCG
>Ga0210025_1002346_pt1 | contig 18708 bp, 15 predicted proteins | sample CryGeyme20150102_FD_183989 | JGI IMG/M metagenome (GOLD analysis project Ga0210025, IMG submission 183989) | Groundwater microbial communities from Crystal Geyser aquifers in Utah, USA - Crystal Geyser metaG 2015-0102 (SPAdes) (version 2) | ecosystem: Environmental > Aquatic > Deep subsurface >...
TCTTTCTATTGTTAACACCTGCTGTATCTAAGGCACCACGAATAATGTGGTAGCGCACACCTGGAAGATCTTTAACACGACCACCACGGATTAGCACAATACTGTGCTCCTGCAAGTTGTGTCCCTCTCCGGGTATGTACGCAATTACTTCAATCTGGTTGGTTAGACGCACTTTCGCGACTTTACGAAGAGCAGAGTTCGGCTTTTTAGGAGTAGTCGTGTAAACACGAGTACAAACTCCGCGTTTCTGCGGGTTAGCCTGAAGAGCAGGGGCATCTGTCTTCTTAACTTTGCTTTGTCTACCTTTTCGTACTAATTGTTGTATCGTAGGCACTGAATTTCTCGCTTTTTTAAAATTTTCTTTAGAGCTTGCAAATATATCAGTTACGTGAACAAGTCGCAATTATTTATGCAAGTTGATTTAAAAAAAGATAGATATAATCAATTATTTTTGTCATATTGGGCTTGAAATGGAAAAATGGAGCTATTTTATTGATATATCGATATAGAATAATATACCTATGCTACTATCAGACCTTAAAGGAATTACACCTAATAGAACGAAAGCTCTTCATGCTGCTGGCATCACCAAACCCAAGCATTTAATTTATTTTTTTCCTAGAAAATATATAGATCGTTCGAACCTCGATAGCATTGCTATGCTTTCTGAAGAACAAACTGAATCAGTTCTATCTGTAACTATTCAGAGAGTTCAAACCATAGGATCTTCTCGAAATAAACGTTTGGAGGCTTTTGCTTCCGATGAAAGTGGCACAATTAAATTAGTATGGTTTAAAGGTGTTAATTATTTTGAGAAATCTTTAAAAACGGGGAAAAAGTTTTTAATCTGGGGGCCCGCTAAACGTTTTGGCTCTTATTGGTCTATTGCACATCCAAATATGGAAAACGCAACAGATGAAAATCGTGTAGATCAACATTTGAGAATTTTTGCTATTTACCCAAGTAGTCAACTTTTTGAAAAAACGTATATCACTAATGAACTCCTACAAAGATGGATAGGACAATTACTTGATGATTTTTCTCTGAACGAATATCTTCCACAATATGTAGTTAACAAACTCGCTTTGCTAAATCGGCAAGATGCTTTAAATGCAGTTCATTTTCCTCAGCAAATAATTGATAGTCAAAAAGGATTATTTCGTTTCAAATTTGAAGAATTATTCTTGTTTCAACTTTGTGTTCGGAAAATACGTGCAGATCGAATTATGAAAGCTATCGGGCTTACCTTTAAAACCAATTCACGCTTAGTTTCTAGGTTTTATAGTGATATTCTTCCATTTGAATTAACTGATGGTCAGAATAAAGCAATTGAAGCAATTCGTTCTGATTTTGAAAGTGGATTCCAATCCAATCGCTTAATTCAAGGTGATGTTGGATCTGGGAAAACAATTGTTGCCTTTATTTCTATGCTCTATGCAATTGATAATGGTTTTCAATGTGCATTTATGGCTCCCACTGAAATTTTAGCTGAGCAACACGCACAAACTCTTAGTGTTTTTGCTGAAGCCTTGGGCTTAAACGTTCGAATCTTAACAGGACAACAAAAGACATCTATACGAAATGATGTTTTGGCAGATATCGCTGGCGGAACTTGCCACATTGCCGTTGGAACTCATGCTCTATTTCAAAATGACGTTGAATTCTTCAAATTGGGATTAGTTATAGTTGATGAACAGCACCGGTTTGGCGTTTTGCAACGAAATCTTCTAGCTCAAAAAGGCTTGCAACCACATGTTTTAGTCATGTCTGCAACACCAATTCCTCGAAGTTTAGCTATGACTCTTTATGGAGATCTAGATGTCACACTCATTAAAGGACTTCCAAAAAATCGTAAACCGATTAAAACTGCAGTTCGAAACGAAAAAAAGAGAGAGCAAGTTTATCAATTTATTGATGATTTATTAGCTGATGGTGGTCAGGTTTATATTGTTTATCCTCTTGTTCAAGAATCTGAAGTCTTAGACCTAAAAGATGCCACACAAGGATTTGAGCTAATAAAAGAACGTTTTCCTGAATTTAACGTTGGGTTAGTTCATGGGAAGTTACCTTCTGTGGATAAAGAAAAGACTATGCAAGCTTTCAAACGAAATGATCTTCAAATCTTAGTTTCAACAACAGTAATTGAAGTTGGTGTTGATGTGCCAAATGCAAGTTTAATGGTTATTGAACATGCTGAACGATTCGGCTTATCCCAATTACATCAGCTTCGAGGACGAGTTGGACGAGGTGAGCGTCAGAGTTATTGTGTTTTAATGCGCGGTGATGCTCTTTCTAAAGAAGGAAGAATTCGTCTTGAAACAATGGAAAGGACTAACGACGGTTTTGAAGTAGCTGAAGTTGATTTAAAGCTTCGTGGCCCAGGTGATTTATTAGGAACAAAACAAAGTGGCTTACCCGATTTTAAATTCGCAGATTTAGTTAAAGATCAAGACATTCTTGAATTGGCGAAAGAATATGCTGATGAATTATTAGAAAAAGACAAAGATTTAATCTTAGACGAACACGCTTCTTTGAAAAAAGTTTTTGAGCCTTATTTTGCTGAGCGCTCAAAGTTTTATTTTACTAGCTAGTTTTATAACTGCACAGTAAAAACAATTCATGAAGATAAGAGTAAAGTTTCAGCATTTAGGAGTTGTGTCCACTCCCAAAAGTCGTATTTATCAGTTTTTACACTTTTTAATCGTGAACAATCGCCGATTATTTCAGTGAAATATACTTTTTAGAGTAAGCACACAAGTTGAATTCTTTTGCAATTTCCCCTAAAAGCTCTTGAAGCTGAGTTTGGGATAAGAAACGTTGTAATTTTATTAGCATTTAAAAAGAAAAAACTAAAAAGCCATCATTCCTCTGAAAAATGGAATCTCGAATTTAAATACCAATTCGGCAAAAAATCCCCTATTCAGTGGAATGAAGAAATTATTTTATACTAGTTTTACTCTTTATTAATCTGAACTCAGCTCATTACTAATCTAAGAAAACTTAGTGTTTACTGATTTTTACTATCCCATTTGTAAATCGCCCCACCATAAAGGCAAATTACACTCAATATTCATTTCAAGTGAAAGAATGGTAATTTTTTTGTGACATAAATGGATTGCTGTAGTTTGAAGTATCTTGGCTGATGGATTTTTGCTTAAATACACTTTGTCATCAGCAATAGGTAAACCAGATTCTAATAGATGCAATCGAATCTGATGCGTTCTTCCAGTATGTGGCTTACATTCTATTTCTGAATAATCCACTTCTTTTTTTAGAACTCTAAATGAAGTTTGGGCTGATTTCCCGCCAGTTTCTGCTAAACAACATTCGAATACAAATCCATCTTTTCTTCGGATTGGCTTATCAATTTGCCATGAATCCTTCTCAGGTGTACCTTTTACTAATGCTCTATACGTTTTCTCAGGTTCATTATTTCTAAAACTCTTCGAAATTCGATCAGCGGCTTTTTCTGATTTTCCCAATATGATTATCCCTGAAGTTACCGCATCTAAACGGTGAATTATAAATAGAGGATAACCAAGCTGTTCTTCCAATATAACTTGAAGACTATTTTTAAAATATCTGCCTCCTGCGTGCATTGGCATCGGCGCCGGCTTAAAAACTGCAATCCAATCTTTATTTTCTTGTATTATCTTAATCTCATCAGGAACACTTGGTTCTATAATTGATGGATTAAAATGAGAAATTAAGTCATTTACCTGTAATAGATAATCTGGCTTCACTTTTTTGTTGTTGACCGACACTAAGCCTTCGTTTATTTTCTCGGCCCATTCATGAATAGCTTTGAAGGGGAATTTTTGCGAGAATAATTCAATAAGCGTTTTTCCAACATCAATTTGTTTCAGTCTAAATTGATGTGAAAATGAATATGGTTGAACAATTCTTATCTGCCTATGAAATATCACGCTTTGGCTTTTATTTGTTTTTGATAATCTCAAAATGTACGAATTTGGAGATTGTTTCCTCTCAAAAAGCTTAAACATTTTTGCTTGATTCGATTATAGACTTATAATTTATGATGGTTTACGAATTTCAAAATCGGTTCAGTATAAACGTAATTGATAGTAAAAGAAAACAACAACTAGAACTTTTGTACTCTTAGAGAATTCTGGGTTTATAGTTCGATAAATTAGGTGCTAAATAACTCTAATAGCATTCTAATGCTTATTTAATCAATAACTAAGACTGATTGATAGTATTACTACTATTTTTGCACAGTTAAATACCACTTTTGTGAGACATACCCTTCTAAGAGGTTTATCTTAACAAATTATACTGAAACACTATCAGTTGAAATATGCAGCAATTATTATCACAAGTCAAAATAACTGTTAACCCTACGATTTATGTTAAAGAACCTGAATCGAGTGAATTAGGTCGAAAGATTATTAAAGAATCTATCATTCTAATTCACGAGTTAGGATTTGAACAATTTACAATTAAAAAGCTTGCTGCTTCAATTGGAACAACTGAAGGTTCAGTGTATCGTTACTTCGAAAACAAACATAAAATATTATTGTACTTAGTCTCTTGGTTTTGGGGATTTGTTGAATATCGAATCGTTTTTGGTGTATCCAATCTACCAAATTGTGAAGAACAACTTAACCGAGCTATGCGGATAATTATCAATCCATTACTGAATTTAGAAATAACAAATGAACCTGATATTGAAACACTACATAAAATTGTGATTGAAGAGTCTGCCAAAACCTATTTAACTCGTTTGGTCGACAAAGAAAATGAAGATGGTGTTTTTGCAGTCTATAAAAGGATATGCAACAGAATTTCAAATATCATTTTATCCATTAATCCCAATTATCAATATCCAAATAGTTTAGTTTCTATTGTTATCGACGGGGTTTTAAAACAACTCTTTTTTAAAGAACATCTTCCAAGTTTATCAGATTCAACATCTGATGAAGAATTGTTCGACTTTACACAGAATTTATTACTCAAAACTATTCATCAAGAAAGATAAACACCCATGGCCGGACCGAACATTGAAGGCAAGTTATCGCCTGTTCAACGCTTCATTCGACTCTTAAAATTAGACAAAAAGGCAATTGGTCAATTGTACTTTTATGCCATTTTCCAAGGATTGGTTGCTCTTTCCTTACCTCTTGGTATTCAAGCAATTATCAATTTAATTCAATCTGCTACATTGCCAACTTCTTGGACCGTTTTAGTATTTATTGTAATACTTGGAATTGTGGTTTCGGGAGTGCTTTTTATAATGCAGCTTCACATTTCAGAGAATTTGCAACAGCGCATATTCACGCGAGCGGCTTTCGAATTTGCGTATCGGATTCCAAAAATTCGCTATGATGTACTTCATAATAAATATGTGCCGGAAATTGTAAATCGCTTTTTTGATATCATTTCGGTTCAAAAAGGAATATCAAAAATCTTACTTGATTTTTCTTCCGCTGTTCTACAAATAACCTTCGGTATTATTTTACTCTCCTTCTATCATCCGTTTTTCATACTGTTCGGATTTCTCTTAGTCGCCATTGTTTTGCTCATTCTAAAAGTCTGGGGACCAAGAGGATTAGCAACTTCCCTCGACGAATCAGCTCAAAAATATGATGTTGCGTTTTGGTTAGAAGAAATTGCTAGAAGTTTGCGCGTTTTCAAAATGAGTGGCGATTCTACTTTTCATTTAAACCGCTTAGATGAACATGTTAAAAGTTATCTTCATTTCAGAAATCTTCACTTCAAATTTCTCATTTATCAATATATAAGCCTTGTAGGTTTTAAAGCTATTGTGGGTGGTGGATTATTAATTTTAGGAAGTATTCTTGTTGTAAATCAACAGATTAACTTAGGGCAGTTTGTTGCTGCTGAAATTGTTTTGCTTCTTGTAGTTAGCTCTGTAGAGAAAGTAATTATTAGCATGCAAGATATTTATGATATTCTCACTGCGGTAGAAAAAGTTGGCTCAGTAACGGATTGGCCACTTGAAACAGAATCAGGAATTAATCCTATAAAATCCAAATCTGAGTATGGCTTCAGTATAGAGACAAATGATTTAAATTATGTTTATCCTGATGGGGCAAAAACTGCCTTTAAATCCTTGAACTTACACATTAATGCAGGTGAAAAATGGTGTATTAGTGGTTCAAATGGTTCTGGAAAATCTACTCTAATTCATGTTTTAGCTGGGTTTTACGACAATTTCCAAGGAACTTTACTTGTAAATGGAGTGAGTTTACATACATTGGATCTGAATATTTTCCGACAGTTTTTAGGGACATGCCTTACTGACGAAGAGCTTTTTAATGGCAGTTTAAGAGACAATATAACTATAGGAAGAAAAGACATTTCGGACGACGAAATACTTCATTTGGCAGAAAAACTATTTTGGGAGAAATCATTAAAAGATCTTCCTGAAGGTTTAGATACATGGATAAATCCTGATGGAAAAAAACTTCCTCGTAGTTTAGTTCGAAAAATCATTTTAACAAGAGCTTTAGCATGTAAGCCAAAACTCGTTTTAATTGAAGACAACCTCCATCATATAGATGAGCAAGAACGAATGAGCATTTGGAAATTATTTGCCGATGTAAAACAGCCATTTACGCTTGTTGCCATTACTAGTGATGAACAAGTAAAAGACTTGTTCTCAAAGCGAATTGAATTATAAACCTTTTCCGTTTTAAATCTTATGTTGAACATAACCAACAACAGTATAAAGTCACATATTGATGTAAATAGTTTTGAAAGTTTCAAAGCAATTTCTCAGCCTGCTGTATATAATCAGATTAATCGATGGCTTGTATTTTCTTTGCTCTCTTTTATCGTTTTTGCGTTTTTACCATGGACACAAAACATTAAATCTGATGGTGCATTAACCACTTTAGAACCGGGTAAAAGACCTCAAACTATAGTTTCTGTCGTTCCAGGACGAATTGAACAATGGTTTGTAACTGAAGGCGACCGTGTAATAAAAGGAGATACGATTGCCATTCTTTCAGAGACAAAAGACCTGTATTTCGATCCTGAATTAGTTCGAAGAACTCGTACTCAGATTGAAGCAAAAGAAGCAGCTGTAGAAGCGTATCAATCAAAAGTTGAAGCTTTGGAAGATCAGATTTCGGCTTTAGGTCGTCTTCAAAAGGTAAAATTAGAATCCTTAGTGATTAAACAAAGTCAACTTCGATTATACATTGCAAGTGACAGTGCCGATTTAGCCGCTTATCAGTTTGGGGCTCAAGTTGCAGACAAACAAGCGAATCGAACCAATCAATTATTAAAAGATGGATTGAAGTCTTTAACTGATTTTGAGATTAAAGATGTGAAACGCCAAGAAACGCAGGCCGGACAGCTTTCTAAGGAGAATAAACTGATGGCGCAAAGACAGGAATTAGAAAATATTAAGTTAAGTGTCACACAGACAGAACAAGAGTTTCGCGAGAAAATTTCTAAAGCTCAGTCTGATAAATTTACTGCTATTACGAATCTAAACGATGCGATTTCAGAAATACAAAAATTACAAACTAATTTAGCTAATTATGAAATTCGTCGGGAAAATTTAGTCATTATGGCGCCACAGAATGGAATTGTATCCCGAATTAACCGTGCGGGTTTAGGCGAAATGATAAAAGATGGCGAACAAATAGCCGTTCTTTTACCTGATGATTTTTCCATTGCAGCTGCTATTTATGTTAAACCGATGGATTTACCATTAATCGAAAAAGGACAATCAGTACGTTTGATTTTTGATGGTTGGCCTGCATTGGTATTCTCGGGATGGCCGGATGTTTCCTTTGGTTCTTATAGTGGAACTGTAAGCATGATTGAATCCCAAACTTCAACAAACGGTTATTATCGCGTTTTGGTAACTCCCGATCCGCTTGCTGCAAAATGGCCAAGTCAATTGCAATTAGGTTCAGGTGTTCATGGAATGTCATTGTTGAACGATGTGCCAATTTGGTATGAAATCTGGCGTCAGATTAACGGCTTCCCTCCTTCTTTTTACAAAGAAAACGGTGAAAAAAGCGCACAATTAATAGATGAAAATGAGTCTAAACAGAAAAAATCCTAATGATAAGTTTGTTTAAACAAGACTATAATTTTTCTACCCTTTTATTTACCTAAGACTATGCTAAACACAGTTTTAATACTTATTCAGTTATCAAAAAGAGTGATTTTTGCTGGCAAATGTTCATCAAATCGAATTAGTTTTCTTTTTCTTTTCTTGTTGTTTGCTCCTATTTCAAGTTTTGGTTTTCAGCAGAATCTTGAACTCAAATCAGATTCAAGTCAGTTAAAAACGCTTTATTTCGACGATTTTATTGCAGAAGTAAGTAGTTCAAATCCTCTAATTGAACAGTTTGTAGCTACAAACAAACAAGCTGATGCGAGAATCGTTTCAGCAGCCGGAGCATTTGACCCGAAGTTGTATTCCAAATTCAGTAAAAAAGAGTTTGATAGCAAAACCTATTATCAAAAATGGGAAACGGGAATTGAATACAAAACTCCAAGTCCTTTCACGTTCAATGCTGGATTTCAGGAAAACGATGGGCAGTTTTTAAACCCAGAAAACTCTACAGGAAAAAATCGTTTATGGAATTTAGGCGTGAGCATGGATTTAGGACGAGGTTTATTAACCGATGAATTTAGAACACGTTATGATGTTAGCCGTGCAGAAAGAGACCGAATTAATGCCGAAGTTAATGAGCAACTCAACGAGTTCTATGTTGAAAGTGCGGTTTTATTCTGGAAATGGTCTGAGGCTTATACCATTCTAAATTTGTATAAAGAGCTGTATGAACTGGCTTTATTCAGAAAAAGTGGCGTTCTTCGTGGTTTTAATAATGGAGACCGCTCAGCAGCTGATACACTTGAGGCGCATGTTTTAGTTCGTAAACGAACACTTGAAGTTAAAGAATCTGCTCTTAAATACAATTCTGCGCTACTTAAGGTTCAAGCTTACATTGGAAAAGAAATTCCAGCAGATATTCATCCCGAAACACTATCTATCGATAATCTTACTCCGCTAAATGAAGATGAATTAAATCTTTCAGAATTGATTGAAAAACACCCTGTTCGTCAGCAATATGTGAATAAAATTAAGGCTGGAAAAAGTGAATTGAAATTGAAATGGGAGCAAGTTCGTCCGGAATTAGCTCTGTATTACAATTATTTATCCGACAAGAGTAATCTACAGTTTGATGTTGGCGAGCAAGCCATGTTCGGTGTAAAATTTAGCTTGCCTTTATTCTTGCGTAAAGGTCGTGGAGGAATTCAAGAATACAAAGCTAAAGTTAGCGAATATGAAGCAGCGTTAGATTGGGCTGAACGGAAATTAGAAGCCATGCTTAATCAGGAAATTCTTGCTGTAAATACTTCTTTGGAATTGTTTTTAACAAATCGTTTATATGCTGATGAGCTTAAAAACTTACTCGAATATGAACGTCGCCGTTTTGATATTGGTGAGAGTTCTTTGTTTGTGGTGAATCAGCGTGAAGTTTCTTTTGCTATGGCCGAAGTGAGTAAGATTAAAGCTTTTGTGAATTATAGAATGCAATGGGAACGCTGGAAAGCGGTTAATGGAACCGCGTATTTGTTCTTTTTGAATGGGAAATAGAGATTAGTTTGACTTAGGAATTGCATTGTAATTCCTAAGTTTACTCTGATTTTTTTTCTAATTCTTTTTTCTTTAAGCGCTTATTTACTACATCTTTTAGATTTGCTTTTTATTATCTCACCATTACTAATCCAACTTTTCCAATTCTTTACCGACTTTTTCTTTAATCTCTTTTAGTTTTGAGGTGTCGATATTACCTACCCAAACTTTTGTTGCGGCACCACCACTTACTAAAACATCACCATAATAGGTTAAGGAAAACACATAGAAATTTTTATACACAACCGATTTCGATTTCAACCAACCGATTCCCAACATTCCTGCAATGGCATTGTCTTTTGAGGTTTGTTCTTTTATCGCTTTTTCATGTGCTTCGCGATCTGGGTTTAGGACAACTAGTAAAAGAATCGCGATTATAAGTATTGCTAATTTGAACAATTTGAACATACTTTTCCCTTTTTAAAGTGTGAATCTATTCTTATTAAGATAAATAAGTTTTTGACACTCAATCTCTTTTTTATTTACCTAGTTTTCAAATTATTTCGTTATAGAAATTGCTCATCATAAGAAATAATGTCAACTTCACTTGCTTTAGATTGATCGTCATAAACTAAATAAAATCCCAACTACATTGTTATACATTATCATGAATTAATAGAGATTTATTTGATGTTTTCAATACGTGTTAACCAATTATTAAACCTTGGACTCTTCGCTTTTATTTTCTCCAAGCCAATTGCCTCGGCTAAAATATTCCCATAAACAACTTTATTATAACCAAGTATTATTCTTTCTAATCTATGTGATGGAGATGTTTCTTTATTTTTATTAATCATTTCTGGGTTATCATATTCATCAAATATTTGCTCTAACTCATCTCGGCCAATTAGCTCATTTGCTGGAATCTGATCATAGAAAATGCCTATTTCATTAAACAGTAAACCTTCAAATTCGTGTAGTTGTATGTAAGGTAAAAACCTATAGCCTAAAGAATCTCCCAGGCTTTCTTTCATTCCTTTTTCAAGAATTTCCATTCTTTCATTTTTATCCGGCACTTTTTCAGCTTCAGACCAATTGGGAAAATGATGACTACCATTTAAACCATAATAATCGATAAAAGTACTTACAAATGCTTTAGAATCATATTTTAAATGACTTATGATTTGCTTGTATAATTCAGTCCAATTTACAATGCCACCTATTGACCTCTTAATCAATGGGGCTTGAATATAAATATCTTTGGAAGCGAAATATGGACGCAATATTGTGTTGCAAAATTCTTTTTCTGTTTCGCCTTCACAAATTATTATTACTCGTTTCATAAATCAAACATATGGTTGCCCAGTAGAAATTATATTTCTTTTCCATAAATCATCTATAGTATATTCTTCAAGCCATGCTTGAAGTTCTATAGAATCTAAACGTTGGAACTTTGAACACCCATTTATTTGATCAACAGTTATAATTGACTCAGGGTTAAAATGACTAATCAAGTCAGTTGATTGTGTTGCAATAATAACTTGACATTTTTTTTTAGAAGCTGACTTTATCATTCCCGCAAGTTTTGCAATTGCTGTCGGATGTAAACCTAATTCTGGTTCATCAATAATAATAGTATCTGGTAGATTTGGTTGAAGAAATAAAACGGTTAATGCTATAAATCTTAACGTTCCATCTGACAAATCTGAGACACCATACATTATGTCACTAAACCTATCTTTCCATTGAAGTTTAACAAAATTTTCATTGTTAGGTATTAGTTCAAAATCAGAAAAATATGGAGCTATTGATTGAATTGTTTTAATAATACGATTATAAACTATTTTATCATTTTCACTAATATTATAGAGAAATGCGGCCAAATTTGAGCCATCACTGTAGAAATAATAAGTGTCATTTTCAATATTACTCAAAACTGAAAATGGAGATTTAGCACTTGTATCATGAAAATGATATTTTCGAAATCCATTTAAATAACGGAATACATATTTTTTTCGATAGTTATCGGTTATTTTAATCCGCGCTTCTCTATCTGAGTTACTTATATCAGAACCTTTATCTCCTCTGAATATTAATCTTTCATCAGTAAAAACAAATCCATTTGTTCCAAGCTGCAAATCTGCTGAGTATCCATTCCATCCATCATCGAATTCAACTTTAAATGATATTTTATCTGTAACCTTCTGACCTTTATGGAGAACTTTATTTTCTCCCCCCGTAAGTGCGATATAATCATTTAGTTTACGATTATAGAGTCTGTTCAAGAAATCGAAAAAAGAAATGAAATTACTTTTTCCACTTCCATTTGCACCTATTAATAGGTTAATTGGCGCAAGTTCAATCCGTTCATTATAGATTGATTTATATCCAGCTATTTCAATATAATCCATTTAAGTACTATTAAATTAACATTTTAATTTAGCAAATTATATGCAGATTAATAGAAAAGGAGTTTGTTTCTTTGGGAAATGTACTTCTTAGTCTGATTAAGAAGTTCTGGTTTTTAGTTAAATCCATTCTCCAGTTGATGTTTTCAAAAATTCATTCACAATATTAGCTGTCCTTAATTTCAAGTGCAGCCATTGAATTAGAAAGGTATGACTTGAAAAGTTTCTTTAAGAGTTGTTTTAGAAATTTTTCCAAATAATCAAATCTCAGCAAATGGCGTTTTTTTCTCCAAGGATTTCATAATTCGATCATATCTTTTTTGAAATTGATCGGTTGCATATTCAATAAAATCATCGGCTTTTAAACCGAAGGGCATTATTTCATAACGACCAAATATTTCATGAATCACACCGACAACTAATTCCATGCATCGACTCATTTGTTCATCAAAAATGGGCTTTAATTCAGGTTTTTCGATTAAAACTCGACTTATCAAATAGATTCCATAAGCAATGTGGCGAGATTCATCTTGTTTGAGTAATCCAATTCCTTTTCGCATTCCTGGCATTAAATTATGGTCTTCCAGCATTTTGAAATAGGCATGATATCCAGTTTCTGCCAAACTTCCTTCTACAACCATGTTGTAGGTTACAGAAGCTCTTAATTGATTTTCAGAAGTTGGATTTGTTAAGAGAATGCGCATGGCATTGTTCAATTCAACATCAAATAATTGAACATATTTTTGCCCTTTGAATCGGTCTAAATCATTTGCTTTTGTTTTTACAACTTGAGTTAAAAATCGATTAAAAAAATCGGTGTGTTTGGCTTCCTCAAATAAAAATGTGGTTAGAAATAGTTCTTCTTCAATTCGTTTTTCGCCTGATACAGCCAAAAGCAACGGAACAATTTCATTAGTAACACTTTCCTCGCCAGACTGAAATAAACTGGTAAGATGCAAAATGAGTTCTTTTTCCTCGGCGCTACAAGATTCCCAATCCGAACAATCTTGATCAAAATTGATATCTGATGGATTCCAAATTCCTAAGACTTTTGCCTTTTCGTACAAACGATAAGGAAAAACATCGGTATTGATGCGTCTTTTCATGGTAGAAAGCGTTGCATCTTTATTAAGTATTTGCTCAGGTTCATCAACTAAATTAGGCGCTATTTCTTGCTCTGATTTTTTTTCTACAAGCTGTACACTTGCCGCAATTCTTACTAAGTCTTTAGCTGATGCGGTATAACGAGAAAGTGTAAATAATGAACCTTTTGTCAGTTTTAGTTTCCCGGTTAATAAAGCAACTAGCGGATCACCATTCGTTTTTAAAAGATGCTCCCAAGCTTTATGTTCACCTTTTATTTCATACGAAGAAGGCGCTTCAAGGGCTTCATTTCCGCTTAAACTTTGTTCACAAATACCATTTTTCAAATTTAACCAAACGGCTTTTTTTTGATCTCCATCAACAGAAATAAACCGAATTGGATTTACCCAACCTTTTCCGTTTTCTTTATAATCTGCGTCGTCGTTTATTTGATTTACGTACGCTTCTGTCCATTCTTTGCCAAATAAATCCATGTTTAATCTCCAATAATTCTGCTAAAGATAATTGCTAAAATGTATACTTCTACTTGATTCAATAAAACTGAGTTCGAGGTAAAACTTAAATTTCAATTGATGATTTAGGAAATAAATTTTTGCCAAATTTAAGTTTAAGGCTTCTTTTTAAGGTTTCTCACTGTGCTGATGACTAATCAAACTCAAGTTTATACTTTAAAGGGTTCGTTTTTACTCCACCAATCCCAAGCTTTTAATAAGCAAATAATCGTTTTCCCATCTGAAATAGTTCCGTCTAAAGCCCAATCTACGGCTTGTTTGAATGAAACTCTGAATGGTTCAAGAAATTCGTCTTCGTCTGTGTTTTTGGGAATTTCAGATAAATTCCATGCTACATAAATATGAATCACTTCGTCTGAGTAGCCAATTCCTGGATAAAAATGCCCTACATATTCCATGTTTTTGCAAACAACTCCCGCTTCTTCGGCTAATTCTCGTTCCCCAGTTACTTCAGGCGCTTCACCGGGATCGAGTTTTCCGGCGGGAACTTCGATAAAGATTTGCTCAGCAGGATATCTGAATTGATGTAATAAAACGATGTCTCCATTTTCATAAACTGGAATTACTGCAGTTGCACCGGGATGTTTAATCCATTCTCTTGTTGCCTCGCTTCCATCAGGCAAGCGCGCAGTATCTCTACGTACATTTAATAGTTTACCTTTAAACACTTCCATGGTGTCTATTCGGGTTTCAATTAGTTTTTTCACAAACTTCATAAATAAACGGTTTGATTTTATTATTTTTGCAGCGGTTCAAACTACATAAAATTTCAACTGGCTGCGGTAAAATTAGATTAAATTGAGCATTTCAGAAAAACTTTCCGAAAATATTGATGGACATGAGGTTCAGGTTAAACATCTTGTTTTTACGGTGTCTAACTTTTTATCCTTTTCCCGGATTCCTGCGGCTATTATTCTGGTTTATTTACATTCTCAGTACAAAGAATCTTGGACTTGGGGGATTTTCACGATCATTTTATACATCATTTTGTCAGATTTTCTTGATGGTTGGGTAGCACGTTGGCTAAATCAAGTTTCCGAATTGGGAAAATCAATTGATCCATTTGCTGATAAACTCGGCGCATTTATCATGTTCTATTATTTGATTTCCATTGGCTGGATTCCCTATTGGTTTTTGTGGTTTTTCGTTATTCGAGATGGGATGATTTTAATGGGATCCACGATTATTAAAATCAGATACGGGAAAGTGGCGATGTCGGTAATGTCTGGTAAAATATCCGTTAATGTGTTGGCACTCTATTGGTTAGCGACATTCTTTTATCCTGAAGCGAAGGAAGCCCATGTTTATATTTTATCGGCAACTGTTGCTATAATGGTATATTCCTTTTTTGATTATATGATTCGATTCTTTAAGATTATTAAAGGGGCAGAGTTTAATTAAGTGTTTCTTGCTCAATTTGGGATATCTTCGATTTACTAATTGATTTCATCTTTTTGGGAATAAGTGAACATTTCAAACTTCCCCATTTTGAATAATTCATGATATGAGCGGACTCTGAAAAGTTACAGAATAGCTTTCAGCGATTTCATGCAATATTAAATAGTAAATGCCGCAGAATCGACTTTTCGGAAAAAGCTCGTGATTGTTAAAAATAATACCAATTTGGGCCACATCAATCGGTAAACTTTTAGTGTTAGTCAGTTCTTTCAGTGAAGGTAAAAAAAGCAAATGAACGTTTTTTAATTATTCTAAACAGCAAATAGAAGAATAATCCAAAAGGGCCAACAATCAGAATTACGGGAATAATAATCAGTCTAATCAGCCACGATTTTTCAAATTGTATGGAATCATGAGCGACCCAGCGACCAATCCAAACATCAGAAAGAATCATGTGATTCCATGAACCCAAAAATCCGGCATCTGTTGTTAAAAAGGCTTTCATTTCCGGAAAAGTCGGTTTAAAAATGATTTGAACTATTTCCTGCATTACAGGAACGGTTTGAATTACAAACAGTAAACTCATTACCAATAAAAAAATATCGACGGCCAACATTGCTTTTTTATTTGTTGGGATGAACAAAATGAGCAGCCAAAATGGGCCAGGAATGTACGATAGAAATGAGAATAATAGCTCGTTTGTGGTATTCATAAGGGTATTTGCTTTATGTAGTTTGTAACAGGCATAAAAAATAGCTCCAATTCAAAATTTTTCAAATGATTATTATCAATCATAAATCAAAATCATAATCACATGCCTTCAAAACACCACTATGCAGTTATTCAGCAAAAAATAATGGAATGGATTAGTTAATTAAACTCATAGAATTATTCAATTTATCTGTTCATGTAAGATTACTGATTACTCAGGAACTCTTAGCCGAAGTTTTTGTACATTCGTTATCTGATTTACCCAAGCTTACCATGATTCACTTAATACAGGTTCTTTTTTTTGGTTTTAATCTGTTTATAGCAACTGCTGATTCTATTTGGAATCGGGATGCAGTATTACGTGACAGCAGCGATTTTTTTTCTATATCACAACAAGTTTTTTATGCAAGTGATTCCACCAATTTGTGGACAATCGAAACTATTCAAGACGCTGAAATACAAAAACAATTTACCCAAAACGACGAACTGACCCTTCAATTCTTTGATGACATTGAACATACCTATTGGTTGAAAATTGATCTGAGTAATAAGAGTGAATCAAATGAATGGGTAATTGAAATTCCTTTTTCCAAAATTTCGTTTTTACATTGGTACTTCAATGAAAAGGGCGATTGGCTTGAATATAAAGACGGATTTGAAATTCCTGAATCAAAGCGTTTTTTCAAATCGCGTTTTCCAGCTATGCTTGTTAGATTAAATAAAGGGGAATCGAAAACGATTTATATCAGCATTTCGAAGTATAATCTATCTATTCCCATACATATCATGAAGTTACAAACCTATATTCAGTTAAACAGACAACGCGATATGACTTTTAGTGTTATTGCAAGTCTAACCTGTTTCATGGTATTCATGATTTTCTTTATTTATTATTTGTATCGTTTACCCTCCTTTTTCTTATTCGGTTTATATGCTTTAAGTGTTGTTCTCTTATTGATTTCATTCGAAGGTTATTTGCCACCTTTGCCATTTGCGCAATTAACCATGTTTTTTTCTATTGTTTTTACCCTTTCCTTTTATTCCATAAAAAAGCATTCTGAACGAGTAAATCGAGTTTATAAAGGTATTGCCGTTTATTTCTTTATGTTTTTTGTTTTTAGCATTTTCATGAGGTATTCAGAGAACAGAACATGGGTACCTTTTCTTTTGCAGGTAAACTATTTGTTTATTCTAACACCTTCAATACTTTGGCTTTCTTATTATGCGTGGAAGAAAAAAGAATCTCAAGTGGGATTTTACTTGTTTGGAATTATAGTTCAGCTTGTTTTTATTGCCGCAGAAATACTTACAATTAATTTAGGATTCAGACGCTTTACTGTAAATCTGGTATCTGTCGGGTTTTTTCTGGAAATGCTGATATTTGCTTTAGCTTTGCTAATTAGAGCGTATAAAGACAGGCAACATTTGATTAAATCGCAACAATTAGCGCAGGAAAATGCACTTACAATTGCTAGAGAAAAAGCGGAACTCATTCTTAATCAGAATAAACTTTTGGAAGAAAAAGTGATACAACGCACAGCAGAGTTGAACAAACAAAAAAATGATTTATTTCAGGCAAATCAGAAACTGGAAGAATACAATAAAGAAAAAGATTATATCATGTCTGTAATTAGTCATGATATTCGATCTCCATTTACAGGCGTTATTGGTTTTTGTGAATTATTATCTGATGACATAAAAGAACTAGACCAAGAACAGATTGGAGATTTTTCCAAAAAGATTCAGGAAAATGCAGAAGAAGTACTCACCTTATTTGAAAATCTGTTAGAATGGTCGAATGCAAACTTAACAGAAAAAGAAAAAAATAAAGAACAGGTTTATCCTAAAGAGAAAGTTGACGAAATACTCAGAACATATCAATTGAGCATTCAAAAGAAAGGAATTCTAGTTTTAAATGAATGTGACCCAAATAGTTTCTTTCTTTCTGATGGAACATACGTTTCCATTATTCTTAGAAATTTAATTTCAAACGCCATAAAATTTACTCCGACTGGTAAAAAAGTGACCATACACACACAGATAAATCAAGAACATCTCCTTGTTATTGTTTCAGATGAAGGAGTTGGCATTCCTAGAGAAAAATTGCAACAGCTTTTCGAATATAGCAAATCAAAATCAACCGTGGGAACCGACAAAGAAAAAGGAACGGGGCTTGGGCTTTCGGTGTGTAAAAAATATGTGGATAAATTAGGCGCAACGATTTCCGTTGAGAGTGAATTAGGAGTTGGAACAAAGTTTTTTGTTCAGTTTAAATAAAAAAATATCGTATCCCCTTAAGAATTGAATCTTTAATTCTTGCCAATTCATCTTTCAAAATGCTTAACCTGCATAATCTATAACTTCGAAATCATTTAGTACTGCAATAGAATCATTTTTTACTAATGCGGATTCAATTTTTAGTTTTTCTTCAAGAATTTTTCTTTTCTGAATGCGATTATAATGGTCTAAAGCTTCATTTATATACCTATTTCTAGGCATATTAACTTTAGAAAGGATTTCTTCGGTTTATCCAAAAATGGTGTCGTCTATTTTTAAGGATATTGTTTTCATACTTGTAAAATTTGATTTCAATAGTATATCATTTTCTACTTCAATTCAAAATTGAGCTTATATTTTATCTTGATAATTGAATATTCCAGTTAACTGGAATCGCCAAATTTTTAAACTTTTTGATGAGTTGGCCACCCTCTTATTCTCCCTCCAATTGGACATCCATTTTTCAAATTTAATTTTATAAGGGAGAGACTTGCTAACACAATTCTACTTTTATATAAAAATCACGAGTTCTTATTCGCTAGTATAAACTCAGATTTTTCCCAATAAATCTTTTAATAACCTGAGTTCGGATTAAGAATCAAGTATCCGCCCGACCAACCCCATCTTGAAGCTATATTGAAGAAGCGTTTACCTTGTTGATAAAAAGCGAGGAATTTATGTCAAAGAAAGAAGAAATGTACGCTATGCT
>Ga0210025_1002353_pt1 | contig 18643 bp, 10 predicted proteins | sample CryGeyme20150102_FD_183989 | JGI IMG/M metagenome (GOLD analysis project Ga0210025, IMG submission 183989) | Groundwater microbial communities from Crystal Geyser aquifers in Utah, USA - Crystal Geyser metaG 2015-0102 (SPAdes) (version 2) | ecosystem: Environmental > Aquatic > Deep subsurface >...
CCTAGTAAATTGCCGAGTTTCTCCAAACCACCCTACCTAGCCGAACGTAGCCCTAGAGAGCTGGCATAGTCGAGAGAACGCGGTAGCGTTCGCTCGGAAGATGAAAACGATATCCTTCGCCCTATTATTAGAAAAGACGCATATCTGCTCGTTCGAGATTACGCAATTTTCGGTTCACACTAAATACTACTGTATGCAACAACGTCCATCACACCAGAGACAAAAATTATTAAAAATACTGATAACAATAAAAAATACTCGAGTAGTGCCTAGCTACTGAAACCAATCCATCATCTTTCCGTATTGTATAAAAGATATCGTGTGTCTCTCTCCTAGAATTAGGAAGCACCTGGCACCTGGCACCTGGCACCTGTCGTTGTCAGAGAAGTGTAGAAATATCCATCGCAGCAGAATGAACGGTCATTCCAGCAGGCCAGCATCCTGCACAACCCCTGCTACCCCAACGCATCATAGTATTTGCTGCTTTGAAGGCGGAACGATAAAGTTGAAATCTACTGCTACTACTGCCTTGATTCCCATTGACGCATTCGAAGATGCTATGGATGATGGCTTAAACTCGACAGATGACTTTCCCGTGCAATATCCGCAGCCCAACGAAGCCCTTTTGCTCCAATGCCGATTGCCCAAAGTTAAAAAGAGTTTTCTAAACAACAGCGCCAATCCTAAAGAGGAAGTGGAAAGTCCACTGGCATCTATCACAGGAATTCCGGAAGAGCACGATGAAAAGACAGACCAACTCTTCTTGAACGTAAGTGCCTACGAAGGATTTCTGGCGAAGAATACAGACAGTAGCCATGACAGAAGCTGCAACTGTCAGGTACCTCTGTCAACATGGACTCGTCGAAATCTTTCGGATCGTAGTTCTGTATTATACAGATCATCTTCGAATAGCTTTGCCATTACGTGGGTTGACCTACGGCACTCTTCTAGTAGCAGCAATCAACTGGTTCCGTCTTTGACCTCGGCTGCTCATTTCTTGAGAAGTCTACTCGGAACCAGCCACGCTGCTTCTCCTTGGTGCACAGAAACACTACCACCAAAAGACAGTAGACCTCAACGTGTGGCTGTCGTTTTTGCCTCAAACGCGCCGGATTATCTTATAGATATTCGTGTTAACGATATTTGCCCCTCGTGGTATCTTTACAGCATTTCCAGTCTCCAGATTCCTAGTAGCTGGAAGCCCTGGGAAACAACGTACACCAACGAACCACAATCTGCATCATACCAATTGCAGCCAGCTACACTTGTTGTATACAAGCCATTGCCACCTCGTCCACTACTTACTCTGGTACCGCCTCCTGGTATCGCAAAAGATGAGACACACCTTTCCAGCCTCCCGGAGGGATGCTTATGGGAGACTTACTTTGAATATCAGGAAGATGGGAGTACAAATGTTTCATCCAAGAATGGAAAAATCAACGAAAAGACGAAACAGGCGCGCAAAATTCCGCATGTTCGCATGACAGCTCCTCCGTATGTATCTTACACGCAAGACTACAATGAGCAGTATCTGCGGCCACTGCTGGAAAACTGGAAAACGATTCGAGACGAAGCCCTAAGAATTTCCCAATGGACAGCCTGGCCCGAACGACAGCATTACTCCAGAGCAACTCATCACGACAACGACGATGACATTATAGACGCGGGAACTAGTAATGGTTACGATAATCCATCCTGGACGGTTTTCCCTCTGTGCCATTGCTTTCCTGCGAATCAGCCCGAAAACAAAAAATGGATCGAACGGACGTGTGCCCTTGTTCCAAAAACAATTCAACTCTTGGAACAACATTTAGGTCCGGTACTGCGCACCGCTCTCTTTTCCCGATTAGATCCCGAGACCACTCTCGAAGCTCATACAGGCTGGAGCGATCTTGCCAATCACGTCATGAGATGCCATCTGCCATTAACTGTTCCACCTGGTGACGTCTGTGGGACCTGGGTCGATGGTTGCGTGGAAACTCACCGAGAGGGACGGTTGTTGTGTTTTGACGACAGCAAGACACACAGAGCGTTCAACTATAGCTCCGAAGAGCGCATCGTGTTAATTTTGGACTTGGCAAGGCCACCTCATTTGCCTCAGGGGACTGCCACAGGAGGACACACGGACGAGCTGGATCAATTTATTGCTTCTATGAACATCTAAAGGCATAACTTTTTTGTTGCTGATGTGTGTTTCTGACGAGGGACGACTGTTGACGAGCACACTACAATTGTGCGCATCTCCCCACCAGAAGTAGCTACCCCTAAAATATAGACCTAGTTTAAGCTTAGCAGTCCATTTTATTATTATTTGAAGGAATAATTTGCAGCCTCTTGGAGCTGTTTCAAGCTATCCGCTTCGTTTTCATTCAAAATGGTAAATTCAAAAATGCCACTTGATATTCCAAACTCAATTTCTTGCACAACTTCACGGACCCGTGCTCTGACAACGCTTTCTCTGGTCTCGTCCTCGGGAACGGCAATCTCTCCGCTGTCGACCATATTTCCAATTCGTTCTTCAAATTCTGCAACACTGTTGAGACCGACCCACACACCGATCAACATTGCTCCAGTCAGTTTTGTCAGCTTTTTTGCCAATTCTACATCCGCATCCACCACAACTACCGATTTACTATCCGAGCCCTCGGTGGCGGTTAGAATTCCTTCGAGTGTCATACCATAACGACCTGTAGCGTCAGTTTTCAAAATTTCGCCCCGATTCTGGAGTCGTTCAAAGGTCACTCCTTCCTTAACTTGGTCCACCATTTTTGGACGAATATACCTTCCATTTCCTCCGGCGATTAATTTTTCCACCAACTGCGACCGACCCGTTGCTTGGGGTCCAGAAACTACCAACACCGGTATGGCAGTATCTTCGTTCGTTAAAACTCCAGTAGGCTCAGATTGCGATTGTGCCATTTTTATGGCCACTCCAGCACTTCCCGGCAATGCAAGTTCGCCGGTCTCGTCTTTGAAGGCATCCAAAATGTTGGTGAAAATCAAGGGAATCCGATAGGTCAAGAATCCTAGCACCACGCAAGCAAATTGTTCGGGTGTGACGGTGTCGAATGGATCGTCGCTCTGGACGGGATTGTTATCTCCCAAGCTTTTATTATAAAGAGCCACCCCGACGATGACTAAGACGGGCATAAAAAATCGTAGATTGGCTACACCCTTGCCCAGTTTGGCATCTTGGGATCCTAGTGTATCTGTCTTAATGGACAAGAAGAATAAATAGGCCACGCTCGCCAATGCCCCTGTTCCAAAGATAATAGCATCTTCTGTTCCTTTGATTAAATCCGTAAGGATGGCACCGGCCACGCCTGCAATGGCAGCATTTCGCAACAGTTTGCCTTTGAGATTCGAATATAAAATACCGTCTTCCGCAAGCACATTTTGATTGATATCCAGCCCCCCTCCGAAGGGACCCGGGTAGTCATCTAGATCGTATTTTTCGGCTCGTGCTTTAGGATTTCCCGTGGCTGCCTCGATGGGAACCTTAAAGGCATTTTCGGATCTCACAAAGCTAGCCATGAGGGGGCTCACATTGGCCAGATTTCGAACAGCTTTTTTGGACATTCGTTTGCGACTGGGATAGTCGGCATAGTAGCCATCCCCAATATCTTCCATTTCTGTCAACTCCACCGTCCATGATTTTTCTTTGCCAAGATCAGTGGTAATAAAGGATATTTTTCCGACGAGTACCTCTCCGTCCTGTTTGCCTCCGTCGACATCATAGTATCGCACAAAATCGCCGACCTTGGGATGAAGCGACTTTGTCGTGGGAGCAGAAGTTTGTGATTCAACACCGGGAGGAACGTATGCAGATAGTTTCAGTAGCTTTGTACGGTGGTCAAACTTTTGCTGTCGTGGATATGGCTGGTGATGATAACTGAATCTGTGAGCTATTGTTAATGGTGCTGTTGGTGTTGTTGCTTTATGGGAGGAAGGCGAGAGAAAGGCGTCACAGGTTTTCAGGTGCATAAATATCGGCAACAGAAGAAATGCGAGAATTATCCCTGGATGGTAATGTCGATGTAGAAGCTTTTGGTCCAACATCTCTTGATTTGTTGGAGTTGTGCATGTACTCCTTGAGGTTATTGATTGTTGTGTACTTTTTGGATTTTACTACTTCTCTAGCTACTAGGAGTACTACCCAAGTCATCAAAGATTGACATTAGGAAAATCTTTTGTGTGGTGGCCGAACGAAGCCAGACTGGCATCATTCGACAGGTGGAGTGTGTGCGTCTAATTATTACAACGTATTCTTCTTCCAATTTGTACACAACCGAACAAAAACAAAAATTACGGTAATTAGAAAAGTACTTTGTCGTTGCACAATTTTTTTTGCAAAGCATGTCCTCTAAATACTACCGTACCGACCGTACTGCTTCCAATACACATGTTGCGCGCACCTCCTCTCACACGAAGTTTTTATCGACGCAAGCTTTAACCTTGAACCCACAGATGCACTTTTGTTCCGGATAAACAATAGCTGCAGAACAACAACCACAGCAATATAACCTTGCTTTTCAATAGACCATGAGATATTTGTTCTTCCCTTTAGCTCTGCTGTGCCAAGGCACTGCAGTCCTAGCTCAAACCTCCACGACGAATGGAAATGGAGGTGCGCAAGGTGCGATCGTCACATCGGTTGTTATCACAACTACAAGTGCCGATACGAACACTGGTACCAGCACAACAACGAGTACCAGTGATAATGGCGCCATTGCCAATACCAACACTGACGGCGCCACCATCGGAGGCGTTACCCTTACCCAGTCCAATGGCGATACAACAACAATAGGAGGAGGCAGTACTAGCACATCCAGCAGTACCAACGACAATGGAGCTAGTACGGGAAGTGTGACCATGATTCCCCAGCCCACTGTTATTACTCCCTTAACCAATGCCAACATTCGACAAGCCGTGCAATTGTGGGATCGGAATCAAGAAGAAGCCCGAAGTACTTATGGTAGCATACAATCCTGGCAAACGGACAATGTAACGTCCTTTGATAATCTTTTTGAAAATGTTGCTAGCGCATTCGATGTCAGCTTGGATGGATGGGAGACCAAACAGGTCACATCGATGGATAACATGGCATTGAATGCTGCCAAGTTCAAGGCAGGAATCGGATCTTGGAATACTAGTTCCGTGACATCCATGAGGTCCTTTCTGGACGGCGCTCGCGGTTTTCAGGGAGACCTTTCCAACTACGATACCTCCAAAGTCACTTCCATGGAATATGCTTTTCGTAACGCTGCCAGGTTCAATTCGCCCTTGCCCTGGGATCTGAGCCAGTGTATTAGTATTCGAGGCATGTTCCAGGGAGCGTCCAGTTTGAACCAGAACTTGCATACTTGGGGTGTTTCCAAACTACAAGATGCCCGAGCACTTTTTCAGGGTGCTGTTGCTTTTAATGGGGCCCTACCGGATCTGACTGAATCGAACATTACAAGTTTAGACAATATGTTTGAAAACACCTTCTACAATCAATCCTCACTCGAGACATGGGATACCAGCAAAATTACGAGCATGGCCAGTGTCTTTGCCAACAATCCCATAATGAACTTGAATTTGGGATCATGGAATACGGAAAAGGTCCAAAGCATGGCGAGTCTCTTTGAAGGGGCATCCGCCTATACTGGAGAAGGATTGGACACTTGGAATATTGTCGATGTAACAGATATGCAGAGTATGTTCAAGGGCGCTAGCTCGTTTGATGGAACCATTGGATCCTGGGATACAAAAGGTGTTCGTAACATGACGGGTTTGTTTTCCGGGGCTGTGTCCTTTACGGGATGGTCAGGAGTTTTGAATTGGAATACCAAGGCAGTAGAAGATTTTTCATATACTTTCTCGTTGCTCCCCAATTTCAACGAAAATGTAGGCGGTCTCAGCACCAACCGGTGCAACAACATGCAATCCATGTTTCAAAATTGCACCAGCTTTCAAGGAGCTGGTCTAGAAAACTTTATCACCCACCGTGTCACCAACATGCAGGACATGTTTTCAAGAAACTACGCTCTGGAATCACCGGATCTGTCTTCGTGGGATGTAAGCCGACTGATAACAGCCAGAGGCATGTTCAGCTACTGCTTTCTATTCAACACAGATACCTTGGAGTCTTGGGAGACAGCTTCGCTCGAAGACGCTAGTTACATGTTTGTTTCGGCCACTAGTTTTGACGGATCATTGTCGGGTTGGAATGTGACGTCTGTCACTTCCCTGGAAGGCTTCATGCTTGGAGCCCGCGCATTCAATCAAGACAGCTTCTCCTCTTGGACCAGTACCGACAATTTGCAGGATCTTTCCTTGGCATTCTCGCTCGCTAAATCCTTTAATCAGCCTGTTCCTTTTCAAACTTCCTCTGTGACATCTTTCAAGCAAATGTTTGATGGAGCCGAAGCCTTCAATCAACAAGTTAACTTTGACCTTTCTTCTGCGACAGAGCTTACTCACATGTTTCGAGATGCCGTCACTTTTGACCAGAGTGTTTCATCCTTCAATGTGCAAGGTGTTGATAATTTGAGTGGGATGTTCCAAGGTGCTGCAAATTTTTCCAACGGAGGTGATTACTTCGGCATGAGAGACTGGCAAACAGAAAACGTCGTCGATATGAGCAGCTTGTTTGAAGGTACCAATGGAGATTGGGACTTATCGAACTGGCAAGTTGGACGCGTTCAAAATTTTGCACGAATGTTTGCCAACAACCCAGAGTTCGTTGGAGATTCTATTACTGGTTGGAATGGTGATACTGCTCGTGCTGAAGATTTGTCTTCCATGTTTGACAACTGCACAAGTTTTCAAGGAAATGTGTCATTTTTTGATACTGGAAGAGTGAGGAACATGAATGCAATGTTCCGCGGTGCCGAAAATTTTAACTCGGATATTTCTGGTTGGGGTAAGATGGTTGTGCTGGATCGCTTTACTTCTCGTATTCGTTGCCATGACTAATACCGAATTTGTTTTTCAACTATTTTCTATGTACAGACGTTAAAAGAGTTACCGATATGAGCCATATGTTCGAGAACGCGCGCTCCTTCTCCTCGGATCTTAACTGGTGGAAGGTTAAAGATGTCGAAAATGTTGTGGCTCAGTTTAAAGGTGCTACTAGCTTTGCTGGATCATTGGAAGGTTGGAAGCTTGAGAGGGTGGCGGACTTTACCTCTCAATTTGAAGGCGCGGAAAGCTTTAATTCTGATGTTTCTAGGTGGAAAATGAAGAGTGCGGTGCGTTTGGATCGCATGTTCAAAAATGCCAGATCGTTCAACCAGGATCTCGATGACTGGGACAAACTTGACAACGTCGTCAGCATGAATGAGATGTTCCTTGGCGCTTCAAGCTTTAATCAGACTATTTGTTGGAACAAGCTGAACGACAATCTCGAAATGCAGAACATGTTTCACTGGAGCCTTGGTTGCTTCGATCTCGATTGTGTCAATGAAGATTTGCTGCCCTACTTTGACTGCAGTCATGCTTCTCCGGAGCCAATCACCCCCGCTGCTTCCTCCACTGTCTCCCCCACGACTAACACTGACGTGGGCCCTCCGGTTACTCTTGTCGTTCCTCCAACAAACCAAACTAGCGATATCGACATGGACAACCAAGAAGACCCAATGGCGACAATTCTACCCATGGATGTAACACCTGGGTCAGGCACAGCTCCACCTAACCTCGTGGTAATTCCAGAAGGTGATTTGGAAGTCCAACGAGCGACGAATTTGAGTGGGGCAAGGCCAATGGATGCTTCTGTGTTACTGTCAGTTGCTTTGGCTGTGGTGTCTGTGCTATGCCTGTAGAAAGTGTTTGAAGCCATCTTTGTCGATCCATTTATTAAATATAGTGATTAGTGTAATCAAATGTATGTTATCATATTCATTTTCGTTTCACAAGTTTGTTCTCTTCCTCCTCTATTACGTACATTGTTGCCTAAAGCTAGAGTGGCTGTTCTGTACTGTTGGGGGCGAGGGCGCAGAATACTACTAGCGCTTGGTTTTCTCTAATAAGTACTCCTACCAAGTAGCAGTCTACTACTAGCTAGTGTAAGTCAAAGTCTGCGTTTCCCAATTAGGGTTAGTGTGGACTTGAAGATCATGATGTTGTGACTCATTCGTGATAAGACAACCATTTATTCGAACAAACAATAGATGAGCGAGCCATTCGTCTTATAGTACTGCTCCTACTAGGAGTACTACTAGTGGTACAGTATCTGGTACTGGTAGTAGTACAAGAAAACATCCAAAATTCTCATGACAACAGCAGCATCAACCCTCAGAATAGAACAAGATTATAAAGTTCGTCCGTGTCAACCGAATAAATGGCAATATGAGAAGGGGAATCAGCAAAAATAAGATTTACCGAAGAAGTCTTGTGGGAATTTTGATATCACATACAGTTTTTTTTGGAGTAGTCCAAAGTTTAAGTTTCCCAGCTGTTTTGGATGCCGCACGGATAGCCAGGATGCAAAAAGATGAAAAACGACCACAGGTATCCTTCTCTCACGTGCATTTGTATGTTGACGAACTGAAGGACCTGAATATCTACAAAGACTTGGAAGATCGCCTCAATAGATTCGTTAATGCCTGTGACATCCCTCTGGGTCAGGATATTCCTACCCAGCAAGCATTGTGGGAGAACAAGTACCAACCAGATTATTTTGACCTCCCGTCGAAAAGTGCGGCCTTTGTTCCCCAAAACAGAGACCTGGTCCAACAGCTCTTATCTGGATTTGGTTTTCGCATTACGGGATTTCGATATCCCGATGATACCAGTAGTTGCAACACACGATCTCTTTTGGTGACATCGAAGGATCCTTCGGGTGTTCAGTTTGTCCTCACAGCAAAGGATAGCAATGCACCCCTTTCTGCTGGAAATGAGTGTCGGGACCCGTACCATCATTTTGACCAACAATGCTTGGATAGGTTCTTTGCATCGCATGCAGGTCGCCCTGGGATTGCTGTCTTAGCTTTTTTGGTGGAAGATGTCGACATTATTCGACAGCGCTTTCAGGAAAAGCACCCCAATCTACTGGTCGGGTTCTGGGAATACTCTGAGGATCAAGTCAAAATGTTAGAGGTTTACGCCTACTATGATGGAAGTAGTGAATCAAAAGACAAGAACTCACGACAAGCTGACAAAGGAACTATTTTACGATTCATTCAAGATAATCGACAAGGTGCTGGCGAAGATGCAGATAGTCTGTGCTGTGCCGTGCCTGGTTTGAAAGCGTGTGCAGCCCAGTACGATAGAAACACCCAGCCTGCGTATTGCGATCACTGGGTCTCCAATGGTACGTAGTCGCAGCTTTGACAAGTCCTTTGGATTCGTCATTAATGGCTTACTCACCTTTGTTCCTTCGCATATTCACATAGTATTTCACCGCCGAGAGTTCTTGGATACCTTGGAAGATACGCTGGACTTTACTCCTAAGGTCGATTTTAATGCGGGTGTGGTGGCAGCTGGAGAGGCCCAAATTGAATCAACGGTGACAGGAAACGACGCCGCAAGCCTGGTTGACAATCTCAGCAAAGCGGATGCCCTGAAGGATCAGAGCCAAGTGTACTTGCCCATTAACAATGCACTTTCGGAGGTGGGACATGTTCATGGCTTTCTGAAAGAACTTGGTCAAGGAATACAGCATATTGCGTCTCGAGTCGACGATCTGGTGGCGTTTGTTCAGCGGGCCAACGACTCGCGAAAAATTACTGGTGAAGGCTTTACCTTTTTGAACATTCCCCGCAGCTACTATGGTGTTTTAACTATTCCATACCTCATGGATCGAGAAGGTTTGCTGGGTCGTATTGGTTTATCGGAAGATGGCGCGAGGGCAATCCTAGAAGCATGTATATTGGGAAAAGTTGCATCGATGGATGGAGCAGTCGATCTAGAGCTCCCGCGCGATGCAATTTCTAATCGGCTCGACCAGCACCTAGCGGCTGAGTATAAGCGCATGTTTGAGGGACAGAAGGATGTCATACTGGATGCCATTATGCACTCCCGTTTCACCAATCTCTACAGTCTGTTGCGTGACCATGTAACAGAGGACACGTACCTGGGTATTGTTCGCAATAAAATCCTGGTGGATGTTCAGGTAAAAATTTTATCTCATAGAGTACTTGTTTGTTTTGCAGGAAATTGTATCGTTCGTGTGGATTTTACGCGGATCTCACAATGATGTGTATCACGCAGGGAGACGATCTTTTATATCAGATTTTCACATCCAATATCCTGCAAAGAAATCCGGGAGATGAAGCACCTTTTCTTGAATTTATTCAGCGCGTCTGTTCCGTATGCACTGACGATGGAAGCTGTGCACAAAAGGTAAGGCCTGGTTGCGGCGGCTTTGGGATCCGGAACTTCCTGACACTCTTCCTCTCTATTGAGGTGAGCAAGGCCATGCAAGACGTTACAGAAGCCATGGACGAGGGTGATTTCGCTCGGCAGCAATACGCAGAAGAGATGGTCGAATGTTTCACTCGACAATTGAACGAGGCAAACCCTATACTGACGACCATTTCAGACGCCATGACGGATGAGGGACGCTACTTAGTAGCGATCGAAAAGGCCGTTGCTTCGAAATCTTGTAGAGAGACTATTGCCGCACTCGAAGAAAAATTTAATGAGGCGTCGCAAAGAAAGCATAAAGGCAATGCAGATTTGATGGAATGCAGTGCGCGATACAATGCTTATATGAAGTCCCTGCGTGAACAGAGGGCCAAAAAGTAGTTGCTTCACCATGCCGGTGGTGCTGATTTTAAAAACTAAGTCTTATTCTCTTGCTAGCTAATACGAGTACGAAGTGATAACATGAACTTTAAAGACTACGATTGACTAGAGCATCTCACTGTTCGTATAATTAGGTCATTCCCTAACACCAATCAACTGATGAAGCCACATGCGACGTGGATGTCCATTCTTTCCTACAGTAGCGGTTCGTGGACTGCTGTCGCACAGTTCCAGTAAAATCATTCCCTTATTTTTGTTCTTGTCAATCATATTGCTAGCATACACTGCAACCCAATCATAATTGGCACGTGGCAAATTTACAGGGCTTGCTAATCCCGAGACTATAGACCCATTCCCCGATAGTTCCGTTGCCTTCCCATTGATTTGAAGTCGTATGAATGCTCCTGCCGTGACGAGTCCTAACCACTTCAAGCGTGGTTCTACCAAAACAAGTTCAAGGTAATTTTCACTACAAAGGGGCAACCGAAAGGCAAATTTACGATCCGCTCGTCCCGGCATGTCGGCGGCCGGAAAAATGTTTGCCAAATAACCCAAATCTTTGGCAGTTTGCAAACTTGTGGGCGCAATGTGAAGAGTCGGCTGAGATGATGTGACGCGTGGTTGCCATTCGGTGAAGGAAGTAAGATGCGTCGATACCTGCAAAAGCTCGTGGGAGAAAGTAGAATTGGTTGCTTGCCAAACGGTCACAGGAAAAACTGCCGACTGGACGTTAGATGGGGATGCTACTGGTTTGTCGTCCATTAGGAAATGATCATAAATCGCATATTGGATCACAGTTGCAATTAATCGAGCGCCTACACAGGCCGGGTGATGCCGATCATCCAGCAAAAGTTGCCGTTGTTCCACGAAAACTGTGGAAGGAATAAGTTTTGCAACATCTAGGACTTGAATTTGTAGGTTGTAGGTCTCGATGTGATACTGGAGGATCTGCAAGGATGGTGCATACGAGGGATGCTGGTCATGGGCATGTCCGCTGGTCAAAATATACTCCTTGTTACGCAATCCGACATCTTGCTTCCACAAGTACAAGAAAAGAATGGGCGGTACTGGCTTTCGGCGTACATGTTGAAAGACGATTCGCGCGCGTGTCAACCAAAAGTGCAGCATTTTGTGGGGTGCATCCCTATCATCATCTTCTGCAAAATCGTTTACAGAGTGATCCCAAATGAGCAAGTCTGTGTTGTCTTGCACAGACACTAGTTGATCTATCATGACCCCGTTCCAAACGGACGTCGTGGATCCTTGCGCCATGTTGGAAATGTTAGTAGGAAATCCATCCAAAAGTAAAGCTCTTTCGAGAATATTACTGTAGCGACCCTCCTTAGCGCTCTCCTTTGCATTGCTAGAAAATGGATGACAGTTGTTGGCAGGTCGGGCTGAGCACGATGCTCCCAGCACGGTAAATATCCACGGTTGTTGTTCGGTTGGAGTTCGTAAGACGTATTTTGAGTGCTTATTATTGTCGTTAGGTGTGGTGCTAGCAGTTGTCGTCCACTCTTTCAGAAAGCCGCGACCTTTCAACTGTGATAAGTCGGTAATTTCGAGGATCTGAAGCGCTGGATTTTTGTTTATTTTAAATTGAGACGATGTTTGGACGATGCGGCGAACTCTGTCGCGTACTGGTAGATTGATAGAACCACTTTTCTTCTCGACAGAGGCGACAGGTCGGAGTGTACCCTTCTCCTCGTTTCCAAATAATAATTTTAAAATCAGCAGAAGCGAAAGGGCCGCGCTGATGAAAGCGGTGGCAACTCCTTTTTGAGTCCTTGTCATGAATGAACAACTACTTTCCAAGGCAAAGCTAGAGGTCTACCATGGTCAGAAAGTGAGGAGGAGCGAGAGACGAATGGATGACACGATGACACGCTTTATAAGAGAGGTCTGTTCTTTTTTCTTTTCTTTTGTGGGCTGTTGCATTGTGATACTACTCTATTACCAGGTGGTTCAGTTGTACTACTACTAGCTAAGTAGTAGCTAGTAGAGCTCTCTACTTGCTTTACTGGTGGGCCTACTAGCTACTAGTAGTAGTAGTAGTTGAGAGTACTACTACTACTACTGCTAGCTAGTAGTAGCTACTCTACTACTACTAGCTAGTAGACTAGTAGTACTTCTACTAGTACTCCTAGCTACAGCTAGTACTACTAGTAGTAGACGAGTAGAGACGAGTACTACTAGTCTATTAGCTACTCCTCCTCTAGTACTCTACTACTGGTAGCTACTAGTCTAGTAGTCTAGTAGTAGAGTATCATGTTATTGAAGTGCTGTCGACAGATCAACTGTGCGTAGAGCAAATCACAATTATATCTAACGCTAAAGATGAACATCAACAGTTCGCTAATTATTGACGGAGGGCAGGTGATGATGATGTTGTGATAAGAAATTCTTCTCCACAACATATCATCATCAATCATCAATCAATCAAACCTAAACGCAGCATAGACCTAATTCGAATGCTCGAGTACTGTACATATAATTATATTAGGATTCATCTACGCGTTCGACTACAGTACGTAGCTACGCTGAAAGATAGGACGCAAGAAGAGCACAAGGCTAAGATCTTTTCTTATATCTATTCCTTCTAACTAAATACGAGTAGCAACAAGGAGAAATACAGGACAGCCGCAACCACAGGCAGCGCGCATGTACATGACAAAACCCAATCAATGTCAGAAATGTCATCTGCACCATCTTCTTCCCCAAGCGCCAATGCTAACATCAACAGTAGCAGTAGCGGTAGCGTTGCACAACCACTAGGCCAAAACAGAAATCTCAACAGCAGCGACAACAAAAGCAGCAGCAACAACAACAGTAGCAATCCCATTCGACATTCTGGAAAAGCCCTAGTGCGAGGTAAATTCCGGCGTGTTTGGCGTCCTCGTCGGCTGGAAGTCTTGGACAATGGTGTGGTAAACTACTACGAACTCAACGAGACACTGACGCCTACGACAACGGCAGCGGGACGCGTTGCTTCTTTGGATTCTTTCTTTGTGGATTCCAATACGACGAGTACAACAAAGGCAACTGCAACTTCAACTACCACCAACGAGGAAGAAAAGGAACAAACGGTCGTGGATAATGATGATTATCATTCCAAAATTCCAAAAGCGTCTCTGTGGATTCACCATGCCCGGATCATAGATGTGACCACTCTGCGGGATATGCACGTCGGATTGCCCCGAGGATCCTTTGGATTTTTGTTCAATGGACATCCTGTGTCGTTGGATGAAGACGACGACATTCTATATGATGGTACCGATAAGTATAATCATTCGATGAATCCACAAACGCAGCTATTGGGATTCACCAATTTAGGTCAGAGCATGATGGGAGGAGTATCCCCATATCAAGCTTGTCAAGGAGGGGGTCCTAGTCCGCAATCCACAGCGCGAGACTTTTTGTGTGCTGTCAGTACGCTCGAGGAAGCACAATCCTGGGTTATTGCGCTCCAATGGGCAGCCAGTATGGGACGAGAATCCAGTTTTCATTGGAACACTCTTAGTGCTTCTATAGCGTCCAGTGCTGCTACTTCGAACAATGATTTTAGCAGCGAAATACCGCGAAACGATTCCTATGACGTTGTGACGATTGCACATCCGACATTGTCCGATGGCACCCTGGAGTTGCCACAAAAAGAGGGCACTTCAACTGCAAAGACTGCACCAGCTGCAATGACAAACAACAAACCTGTCAAACAATCTACTCCGACCAACAAACGCAAATGCAGGGCAACAATAGCTGCAACGTATACGGGGAAAATGGTGGTCACAAAGGCCGTTTCCTATCAACTGGTGCGTCTGGATTACGCAACCTGGGAAATTGCTTATCAAATAAAAGTGCTTTTGGTACTGCCTTCGTCGCCATCTTCTTCAGAACCTCGGCAGGTTCAAGAATGGATGGTGGTGCGAACGGCACACGATTTGGCATCCTTGCTGAAACCAGATACCACCACGGTCGCCTCCTCCCCGTCATCTACACAAGATAAACGACAACAATATCTGGTACGGATTGGCGATCTTCCTAAAATCCAGCCACCTGCTTCTAGGACCAAAGAGAAGCAGCAACGATCGGTGTGTGATTTACCCAAAGCGTTGTCAACTGTAGACAGTATTCTGCGATTTGTGTGCATAAACGCCACCCTCGTCAATTCGGCCGCTGCGAAAAGATTCCTGGGGTTGCTGCAACCTAATCCGTGCTACCACACCACCAAAGACAATAGCCACAATCAGTTGTTTTGGAAGTATCACGATGATACCGCCATTGCCACGCCTCGAAAGCGTACAATACTGAAGCAGAATATGGACGAGTACGTCAAACAGTGGCTGCAATTATCAGTTCCAGCACCGGCATCTACTAGTAGTGAGACTACAAAAGCGCCATATCAAGAAACGAAAGTATCTCTCCGATTTCAAGTATTATGTTGGTATCTACGACTACCACAGCCCACGACAACCTATGCTGGAATAGTATTGTTGAGCACGTGGGTTTCCATCACGACGCTGCCGCTACTCAATCGCTTCATTCGAAGATATCAAGTCCTTCCATTTGTCACGATAAGAGCGGATGCTCTTGTCTTCTCATGGTTTGTGGCGGCTGGACTCGGGCACCTTCACGCACTTTACAACAACAATAGCAGCAACGACAACTGTAGTCGGAATGTTCCAACCAATACACAATCCCACCAACCAACTGCAGCACTATCAACTACAAAAAAAGAGCAAGAACGACCTACTGTTTTGACGTCAACCAAAAAGTGCACGGCGCTGCACCCAAATAAATCGCTCATTGACAGTGACGATGATGCTGATAGCCGCGATGATGTAAGCAGCCTTGACGTGGAGAATGACGAAGAGGAGGAAGATGGCGAAGAAAATTTTGAAGAAGTCAATGTTGCAACTACGACATTAAGTCCAAAAAAGAGACATTCATCCGGTTATGTCTTGGACCACCAAGATTCTCGCTTGAATTCGCCCTTGCCGGAATACAACCGATCCAAGAGAACCACAACAACGTGTTGGTCCAAGCCAGCGGACCATATTTTCAACGTCCGAGGTCCAACCTATTTGAATGATCGCGTCAAGATCCCTTCTGCCAACGCATCATTTACGTGTCAAGGTGTGGATATGTGGATGACGGACAATCCTGAGCGTCACATTGCCAGGCATCCAAGCGTTTTAGGAGGTCGTCTGGCAAACGCAAAGGACGACACGTTCCTCGTCAATTTTCTGTTGCCCTTTGGCAATTTTGTCTCTTACTTTTCGGTGCCACCTTTGGATCAATTTGCCTCGCCACAATTGGCTGGGGTTTGGTCTCGTTTTATTCAAGGAGATCAACAATATCGCGATGCTCGGTTGAAATTACTGCCGGTCGTAGTGGACGGTCCTTGGATTGTAAGAGCAGCTGTTCCAGGCAATTCACCAGCGCTGTTGGGCAAAGCCATTCCTTTGCAGTACTTTTTTACTGAAAAAGAAAATGGAAGAAACGTTTACGAAGTCGATGTGATCATTACGGCATCGAGTATTGCCAAGGGTATTTTGAGTGTCGTCAAGGGCCATTCCAAGGCGTTGTCAATTGCTTTTGCCTTTATTATTGAAGCAGCTGAAGAGAAGGAACTGCCAGAAACAGCTCTGGCGTCTTTCCAAGTTCATGCAATCAATCTGGAGGACTGTCCACTGCTACCAGACGCAGAAGTGATGAGACAATAAGATGAAGAGTTTTCGATACGACATTTTTATTAATTTTAGCTTGGCAAGTTTTACGAAAGAAGTCAAGAATTTTCCATCAAGTCAAGGAAGGACGAATCCCTCTAGTCGAAAGCGCGAGTTCAACTCATCGTGGCTGTGGATTGGCAATTATATACAATAGAAGCTTGACATCAGAAAACAGAACAACAATCCATAAATCATTCTTTTGTAGCAGTAATACCAGTACACCAACTCACCACACGTAGCAGCCCATCACTTCACGAGACATGCCGCTGGTTGTTTCAAAGGCGTATCTTCCGTGAAAGGTTCTCTGCGGACAAAAAAGAAAAGATTCAGTTTTTTACGTGAGATCGTTATTTTTTATTGACGAGCGAAAACTGGCACAACAGCAGTACATAATAATGCTTCACGTACAAAGTTTGCTACCACCATTGTCTCCCCTGCTTGCAAGGGCATTACAAGTCTGTATTCGTCCATAGCTATCAATTCATCCCATGCCTGATGGGCCCGTTCTAATTTGTCATAAAATTCATCTACTTCTTCCGGAGTCGAGTTAGCTGGAGGTAAATCAGGAAGCCGATCCAGATCATTATGCCGAATGCCCGCCACTTGATTGTTGCGCACCGAGATGACAGGCCCGTGCGCTTCCAAATACCAGCCTGTTGCATCGTCTATCGAATGATACCTTCGAATGGTATGACTCAGTGTGGCAAAGGCCTCAGGGTTGGTGACACGCAACCGTTCCGCAATGGCAAAACCATCTCCAAAGACGCTCTCTCCTCCTCGAGCTGCCGGTTGGGCCATTGTAAATATTTGCAGGCCTGGAGGATTTTGGTGATACGTCATGTCAGTGTGCAGTGGTAACGCTTCCTGTCCGTAGGCTGAATCAGCTGTACTGGTTCCTTCTGCCTGTCCCGAAGAAGCGGTCGACCAAACTCCACCATACAAGGTCCGCAGAGGTCCGTCGGTACCATCTGGCAGCATTGTAAGTGACGTCGTTGGATTTTTGCGATAAAGTGGTACAAGCGACGTTGGATTCCCCTCTTTGATGGATCCTCCACCAAGAGTAGCCGCCAAAGCTGCAATGCCAGCACCTCCATCATTTGTGGGAGTGTCTGTGACCAGGACAATCCCGAATTGATAGAGTGATTTCAAAGCACTTCTGGCACCCTCGTTGGACATAACGGCATCACGGAAGGATAATGACATTTCGGAATCACGAACTCTTTGATCGGTTAAATTCTTCCAAAAGCGTATTGGAACTGTTCTCTCTCCTCCTCCTCCAGGCCGCCACCTGGAAAGCTCCTTCTGTACCCAGTCGTGGGAAAATTCAGAGATCAAACCATCTTGCCAGACAATACGATACGCGTTAGACGCAGGGTCTAGGTGGCACTCGGATATAGTAGTAGTAGTAGCAGCAGCAGCAGTGATGGTGGTGGGTTTAGTTTTTGTTGATGGTAGTGGCTTGCCGTCATTTGGGTCATATTGAACGTCGAGACGCTGGTGAGTGCTGGCATCAAATTGGGTTTTATCCATTGCGCGGAGGTACTGAAGTGGCAAGGAAAGAATCGGGAGTTTGTCAACCTTGGCATAGGAAGATGAATTGACAAGGCGTCGATGACGATGGCGACTTCTTGCAGCAGAGTTCCAACACCGACAGAGAATGCTTTGGATCATGGTTTGGTTTATTTTTTAATTTTCCAACCTAAGTCATCACTCCATTACAATAACAGGCTTTTCACTCTTTGGTCTTTAATCTTTCTTCTTTCGTTCTGTTTCATTATATATGCAGGGCGTCAGTAGCCATGATTGATGACAACGGTTCTTGTTGAGGACAAATTTCACTTCTTGATGATGTTGCTTTAGCAGAGTGCCTACAGTAGCATAAAAAAATATCATTGATGACAGGCGAATGAAATCTTGCAGGATCTGATCTTCAATTTGTCGCAGCCAATCGTGCAGTCGACACAGGCGACCGCTAGTAGGGGGTCTACCCAAATGAAAAAAAAAACACCCGGGCAACTTCCCCAAACAAAACATTATTAGAAAGCCTTCTGTTGTCACCATTCCAGGGATATCCCTACCCCGGGATTTCCAAAACTGCCCCGGGATGGGGAAAAACACAATCCCAGGGTTGTTTTTGGAAGTAGCATTTGTTGGGCTTAAGTAATATGAACTGTTATTTTTAA
>Ga0210025_1002356_pt1 | contig 18632 bp, 10 predicted proteins | sample CryGeyme20150102_FD_183989 | JGI IMG/M metagenome (GOLD analysis project Ga0210025, IMG submission 183989) | Groundwater microbial communities from Crystal Geyser aquifers in Utah, USA - Crystal Geyser metaG 2015-0102 (SPAdes) (version 2) | ecosystem: Environmental > Aquatic > Deep subsurface >...
TAGTACGACTGACAATGCTGTTTGGTAGTCTAGTAGGACTGTGATGAGAGTAAGCCTATGAGAGTAGTAGGACTAAGAGAGTAGTATAGGACTATTAGACTACTAGCTACTCTCTAGTAGACACTACTATTCTAGTAGACCCTACTACTCCAGTGCAGTAGACTTCTTGTTGGTCGTAAAACAAGAAAAGGAAGTCCCCTCCTATGTGTCACGAACATGTTCAATCCCTAGTACGCGCGCGCGCATCGTTGGGACAAAATCTTAGAGAGAATAAAATTCACGACAATGGCGGTTCTCGATGATAGCGTGTTTGCGCTGGCTTTTTCCGCAGCTGAGGTTGAACCACGAAAATGGCTGGTTGCTAAATCGAAGCACTTAAACTCTTGCTTGATGCTTCACTGACTCGCAAGTCACCATATACCGTTTATTCCTTGATTGAGCGCATCTTATAACTTGAATCTTTTTTTTTTAGATAGATCGCACTGGTATACAGATATACAGCAGTCAGCAAATCGAGCATTTACTAGCTAGATTTAAACGGCAAACAGAAAGCACAACAGCTTGAGATCCGTTGAGCCATGGATGCTTTCAACAGCGGCAGCGGTAGTAACGGTGATAATAATAATAATGACGACGGCAAAAGTTCCTCGAAAGACGCGGAGTCTCTCCTCATGGCTGCCATTCCCAAGAAGAAACGACCTCCTCCGCCGCCGCCGACTTCTTCTACGGCAGCAGCTACTGGCAGCGGCAGTCTCGTAGCATCGAGCTCCGATGCTCTGGAGAATATGACGATCCCTCGGCGATCCAAACCTTCAAAAGAACGCAGCGGAGGTTTATCTGGCGATAGCTCGCATTCGTACATTGACAAGTACGGGCAACGTCCCTCCAAGATCGGCAGCAGTGGGAGTTACGGCAATGGTCATTCTTCGTACGATCAGCAGCAGCAGCAGCAGCCAGTGAAGGTGAAGAGGGTCTCAATTATAAGTAACTCTCCTTTTGTGTTGAGAATCAGACTAAGGGGAGTGTCCATGGACCAGGGGGGCATTCCTCATTCTACTGCTCCCGCAGCCCTGCTGTCTGTGAATGCACCCAAGAAAATGTCACGGGAAGAACCGCAATCCTTCGAGACGGAAAGTCTGATTTCCGCCGACACTTCTAGACCGCGGAAACGTGAACGTATTTCCTACGAAGAAGTTGATGAATGGGATGGTTTGATCGACAGTGACAGCGAGGGTGAAAATGCCGGGGAGGAATCATTTGGCGGCAAATCGTCCACCAAGAAAAGAAAATTACGACGAACTTCTGACAATGGTCACAAGGCGAGCAGTACTACCGCCAGCGAGTATGCCTCGGCACCTCCGCTGCACTCAGATTCGACAGCAATGCTTGATCCTGGGAGCCATAGTATCGTCGAGTTGGGAGCCGACGCTGCCGATGGAACAATCGATGCTCCACCACCAGGGTGTTTGGGACCTCTGTGGTATTCCAGAGAATGCGTTCTGCATATTTTTGTTGTAGAAAAAGTTGTGGGTTGGAAGCGACGACCAATTACTACCTTGGAATGGGACGATCCGAATGCTCTCAAGTTTCTAGATCCCAATGAAGCCGCTACTTTGTCGCAAAAGGCTCTGCAGCACGAAGAATTTTGGAATGATCCGCTAAAGCGCATGGAGGTATCTCGTATCAATATCACGCAATGTCCTGTGATCATGGCACTTGCCGCGGAACGAGAAAAAGCCAAGGCGAAGGATGAATCTAGACCGCCACATTTTAACGTCAAAACGGCTGCAGCAGGTGCACCTAAAACGTCGGCAACAGGAATCGATACGGATGAGCATGAAGAAGTTCTCCTTGTCAAATGGCGTGGACGTTCATACATGCATTGCAGCTGGGAGCGACCGTCGGATATTATAAAACTCGATCCTTCCAACAGCACAGCGCGTCACAAGATTCGGCGCTTTTACCAGAGCCAAGAAACTGTCTTGGGGTTGGATTGGAGGAAGCGAGTAGAAGAAGATCGGGCGACCAGCATGGCCATTCATAGTCACGGTGGTGTGTCTGGAAGTGAGGAACAACCCAGCGAAATTGACGAGTTTTTTTCGCCCCAGTGTTTGGAAATCGAGCGTATTCTTGGATGTGATGAAAATGAATTGGATATGAATGTCCTGGCGAAGCAACGAGCTCTAAATATCCGAGCTGAGCAGGAGGAGATGCGTCGCAAGGATGAAACAGAAGAGAGTGGTGAGGGACAAAAACCACATTCTACGATAAACCACCTCCTGCTGAAAGATTTGGTTGATGTGCACGAACGTGTAGTTCCTTGGGATCCAGAAGACAACGTTCGCTATGTTGTAAAGTGGAAGGGATTGCCAATGGCGGAAATAACATGGGAATACTGGAGAGATATTAAGCGAGACGCAGTTTACGAGACAGAAGATTTTTGGTATCGGCAGAAGCCTCCAAATCCAGAAGTTATCGAGGCGATGGAAACCTGGCAGCATCCGCATGTCAAAGATTTCGTGAAAATGCAGGAATCGCCCATCTATGGAATATCCGAGAGACCACGACCTACTGCAAGACTTGGAGACGGAAAAGATCCTCCTGAAGAGGAGGAAAATGAAGGAAAGCAAGGTTTCCAACTTCGAAAGTATCAGTTAGAAGGTGTTAACTGGCTTTTGTTCAATTGGTGGAACCGACGATCGTGCATCCTGGCCGATGAGGTACGATTTTGATGTTATAAAATACTTTTTTTCTCGGCCCCGACCTCACAGCTGTTCGCTTGTGTACATTTAGATGGGTCTTGGAAAGACTGTTCAAACGTTGGGTTTTCTGCAGGAACTTAGCAACAACCCACTGACGAAATTGCGGGGTCCATTCTTGATTGTAGCTCCGCTATCTTTGATTGGCCAATGGCAATCTGAGGCTCGTGGCTGGGCTCCGGATTACAACGTTGTACTCTACCACGGCTCAGCAGATGCACGAGAGTTTCTGAGACAGCAAGAATTCTACTACACGGAACAGTTCGTGCCGAAGAAAATGGCGACAAAGTTGCGAAGACAACATGTTACCAAGTTCCATATTCTCATTACGACGTACGAAGTTGTAATGAAGGAAATTCACATATTTTCAAAGATCAAATGGAAATCTCTTATCGTCGACGAGGCTCACCGGCTGAAAAATGCTCAATCAAGGCTCTTTGCGGAGTTGGCGTCTGTGCCGAGAGACCATTGTGTCTTGTTAACTGGTACACCTTTAGCGAACAACACCGAGGAACTCTGGGCGCTCCTCCATTTTGATGATCCAAAGGCCTTTGCTGATAGAGAAGATTTTCTCGAAAAGTTTGGGCAGATGAGCGATTCAAAGCAAGTTAGTGAATTACATGGTATTCTGAAGCCTTATTTGCTTCGTCGTGTAAAGGAAGATGTCGAGAAGTCGCTGCCACCCAAGGAAGAAATCATTTTGGAGGTTACGCTGACACCGATTCAAAAGAAGTACTACAAGGCCATTTACGAGCGGAACACTGCGTTCCTCTACAAGGGAGCTAAGCCAAGCAATGCACCAAGCTTGATGAATGTAATGATGGAGCTTCGAAAGATTTGTAACCACCCCTTTCTCGTGAAAGGCGTCGAGGATCGGATTTTGGCAGATGGCGCAGCGAACTGGAAGACGACGGACGACAGTGGCAACATTATACCTTTTGATAATTTCAAATTATTTGGACAGCAGCTCGTCAAGTCCTCTGGGAAAATGGTTCTGCTGGAAAAGCTGCTGGTCAAGCTCTTTGCGGGAGGGCACAAAGTGCTCATTTTTAGCCAGATGGTCCGTGTGTTGGATATACTAGAAGAGTTTTTAAGATTAAAAAAGTACCGGTACGAGCGGCTGGACGGATCTACTTCGTCTTTCTCTCGTGTCGCTGCTGTGGATCGATTCAATCGGAAGGCGGCTCAGCGATTTGTGATGCTGTTGAGCACTCGAGCCGGTGGTTTAGGCTTGAATCTGACATCCGCCGATATCGTGATTATATTTGACAGTGATTGGAATCCTCAGAACGACCTTCAGGTACGAGTAAATTTTGGTTGGGCAAATTGCAAAGCGGCCAAACACGCCGATTCTGTTAGGTGTTGCTGACCATCAACTGCTCGCCGTTTTCACCTACGTAGGCCATGGCTCGTGCTCATCGAATTGGCCAAACTCGAAAGGTTCAAATTTTTCGGCTGCTAACAGCTAAAACGTATGAGATGCACATGTTTCACAGCGCGAGTATGAAATTGGGACTGGAACGTGCTGTCCTTTCTCAACAACGGGATGACGGTGAAGGCAGCGGTAAAAGCCAAAAGCAGGCGCATGCAAGGGAGATCGACGAACTCTTAAAGAAGGGTGCCTACGACGTTTTTAAAGATGACGACGATGTTGAGGCCGAAAAGTTTATGGAGACAGACATTGACCAGCTCCTAGAACAGAGCTCTAAGAAGGTCACATATGGAACCTCTGCTACTGAATCCATGGGGAGCGGACTGGGAAGTTTCAGCAAGGCTAGCTTTGTTACGGATACTGGCGATGGCGAGAAGGATGTGGATCTGGACGATCCCGACTTTTGGGCCAAAGCCGTAGGCCTCGACGCCCCTGTGGATACTCCTGAAGAGATTGCGCAAATGTTGGATGACGGTGTGAAAAGAAGTCGAAAGCAAGTGCAGCAGTTTAATCCCTATTCTGATGAGCAGGCGAAAGTCGATGCTCAGGCTCAAAAAGAGCAAGAAGAACGGGAAGAAAGGGAGAGATTGATTGCCGAGGAGCGATACAAAAAGGACAAGAAAAAGAAGAAGAAAGAAAAGAGAAGGCGCGAAAGGGAAGAGTTGCACAAGCATCTGGAAGGTGACAATTCACTTTCAGTTAACTCTGGCAAAAGCGATGACGACCCGACGAAAATTCAGGTAGCAAAACCCACAAAAAAAGAGAAGAGGAGTAACCGCAAACGAGCTCTCCGAAGAGCAGCGAACGAAGATCCTTACATTGAGCGTTTAAAACAGGCCTGGGAAGTACCTCAGCGTAACCGAGCCACCGCTGCGTGCCTGCGTTTTGGATTTGGTCGCTTTACAAAAATCCGGCATGAGTCGAATTTGACTAGCATGACTTTGCAAGACTTAGAGGTTTTCGTTCGGTCCTGTAAGTCTGTGCGAGACTAAAAAGCTTCATAATTTTGATTCTGCAGTACCTTCATTACTAACACCTGATTTTGTATGTGATCTTTAGTTTCCTATCAGATTGCGCTGCAAGTTGCTGTCGTGTTCTTAGGACGATTGCAGGACAATGGAAATCAAGAACGGCAAAACATCCGTGACACTGTTCGCGAATGGATTGGGCCAAGTTCGGAGGCCGAAGTCGATTGGCTTTGCACCTCTATTGAGTCAATCATACGGCAACACATTGAGGTCCAGAGCTTTCGTCGATTCTTGCGCATGCCATTGGTGCTAGCTGAGCCGTCGTTTGTTTTAAATCTGAGGCGAGGTGGAGCTTTCCGCGCACTTCGGCGTCTTGGGGTCCTATCTCGCCTAAACCGAATTATCGACTTTTCTCTTGATTCGGTGCTGGTGGTGCTCGGCCACGAAGAACTCGCCAAACGAGGCTGTGGAACTACTGATCTATCGACTTTGGATCTCGACTTGAGAACACGACACGTCACAACGGAAGAAATGGCACTGGCAGTAGGTTCTTACTATCGTGATGCCGTAGAGCTTAAACCCCCCGCAGCATGGTGGGATCGCAGCTGTGACCTTGCTCTGATCATTGGGAGCTTTGTTCATGGTCTCGGAAACTATCACGCGATGCAGAACGACTCTGACTTGCCATTTGCGCACAACTCCAGGGAATTTGCCGAGGCCGATGAGGGTGCCTTTTCCGCGAACATTGCCTTCCAAGCAGCTGCAACTGCTTCTCGCAAAGTGTTCGACGATGCTCTTAATGCTGTGAAAGCGATCGCTGCGTTGGAAATTCAAGCTGCCGTTGCAGCTGCAGCAAGCGAAGCAAGAAAACGCGAGAAGGACGCTCTGGTTATGCGCCAAGGTGGAGCTGCTGCGGATGTTTTAAGCAACAAGCCTGCAATTCCGGCAGATAAGGCTGAGATTCAATTTACCCCGGGTGACAACAGGTTCATTACACTCCCGCGGCTGCAAGAAGCTATCCTCGAGGCTGTGCGAGGTAAGGAGAAACCACTTCTAGAGGCAAAAGAAGCAACGCCGCTTACCGCAGAAAGCAACGGAACAGTGGAGGTTGTCCCAGAAAGCTCCGTGTCAGCTATGGATGACACATTGCCAATGCCAGACGCCCGCATTTTGGATTGCCGTTTGGTGGAGCTAGTTAACAACATTGAGAGTAGCATGGATGGTCGCAAGAGAAAGTATCAGATTGTTGAGTGGGCATCCAAGAATGCTACAATCGCCATCACAAGCCGCGTGAGAATGAATGCATTATCAAAAGTTCTTCCAGCCAGGCGTATCCGCCAATTTTTGAGCGAATACAGCGGCGTCGGTATCAATGGTAGTGAATGTGGAATTTCTCACAAAAGTCTGGACGATGGTGCTAACTATTGCATTGGCGCTGCCACAGCAGACTTGGCACAAGTCGCTTATGGCACAGATGCTCCTCGTTATTTACGAGCCATTGGTTGTCCGATGAATCTGACCCGTTTTGCCATTGCGTCCTTGGTTTATTCGAAAGCTTCCACGTTGAATCAAATGCTGGAGACGGAGCATTTGCGTTTCTACATCAATTCTAGCAAAGAAGCCAACTTCGGGGAGGGTACCGCCGCAATTAGCAAGCACAAACCGACCGAAGAGGAGCTGCAGGCAAGCAACTCTGGTTTGGACGGAGAGGCTCAGCTCGTGAAGGAGAAAGCCGTAAGCACTGCGAAGGCCGCTCGTGCTGAATTCACTTTGGAAGGAAGCAACGAAATTTCACCAGACACGGCCAAGTCTGGCCATACCGCCAACAACATTCCTCTTGATGTGCCCTCAAAACCCATGACAAGCAAGGAACTTGTCCCCGAAGAATTTCGAGACAACACCAAAGTACGAGCCGCTATTTGTTCTGCTGTCCTTATTTACGGATATCCGTCGTCCAGTGTGGGCGCCACATCCATCCACAATTCTTTGTGGAGTAAATTGCAAGAGGAATCGGGTTCTTTGAATGACAAGGAACCGGCTGCTCTGTTCACGATGGATGATTTCTTGAAGCGAGTTGCTTCCTTTGCTGAGGGTGACGACCTTCCCCCGCCTCAACTTATTAGCAGCTATGTGGAGCAAGTTCTTTTACCATTCTGCCTGCGTCTTTGTGTCATGGGAAATGGTCCGTCGACAAGAACTGCTCGCGGAAGTAATGGCGAATTCGATACGGCCTTTGGCATCAGCCACTCTCCAGAAATTTCCAATTCTGTTCAAACTCCACTGCCCGATCCTTGTCTGGAGCTTGAAGAACAATCGTTAGAGGCCCTCGGTTACGCGTTGGCTGTCCTTCGGCGCGTCCGGCTGATGGAGTCAATGTGTTACATTGCCAGTGGCGGAGTGTCTATGGAGACATTGTCCGAAGCAGCGCGCTCTTCAATAACTTGCAAGAATCTCGATGGACTTCCCCTTTGGTGGTGTCCTTGGGTGCACGACGTTGCTGTGTTAGCCCATGCCGCAACGCGTGGTCTCTTTTCCGTTCTCGAGGATCGCCACCAGGACGGGGGCATCTTTTCGCGTCTTCGGACTGTGCAGACCCTGGAGTCTACGTTGCCGAGTGACCTCACAAAGCGGTCTTCGACCGAAGATTTGGATGAATGGACGGAGATTCATGCCAAGGACTTTCCTTCTCTAAATGTCTTGGAGCGCCGCCTGGCCTTTTTGTGCTCGAGAGCTACTTCAGAAGTAGAAGGAGGATTGCGCTTTGACAATTTTCCTATGTTTGATTCCGGTGGTTGGCCTAGACTTTAGAATGAATTCAAAGTCACTTACTGTACTTATGTCTATACTATGACAAGCTATATTAGAAGCCACTTTTTCTTTTTCTCATAAGCTGCGTTGAGCGTCTCTACATGCATGATCACTACGAATACTATCTAGTAGACTAGCTATTGATAGTACGGTATCTGGTAGTACCTATTATCAATTTTAGTAACCACAAGAAGAGGCATCCACACTGACACAAAGTGCTTTCATTATTGCAGTTGTTCGAGTCTGGCCTGCCACCCGGAAGGTCACTGGCAGAAGTTACCCGCCTTGCTTCCGTCAACCGACAACAGCAGCGTGAAGAGTTCACACAACCTTTCATACCTTCAACAAGAAGCAACAAAAAGTAGTACTCTATTCTATTATTTTTTTAACAGCCACACTCAGCATCCTACTAGCCTGATAATCAACAGGCTGCAGAGCCAACTAAATCTTAATAGCCATGGAGCTACGTGTGGGAAAAAAGTACCGCCTCGGGCGTAAGATTGGTAGTGGTTCTTTTGGTGATATTTATCTTGGAACCAACATGACCACTGGTGAAGAGGTTGCTATTAAGCTAGAATCCGTCAAGACCAAGCATCCTCAGTTGCTGTACGAGAGCAAGATTTACAGGATTCTTCACGGTGGATGTAAGTCGAACGCATCTTGGAGGTTGATGCTGTTTGAGTCGGCAAGTTAAAAGAGGCAAAGGCATAGGAATTGTTGGACGTCCATTTTAGATTTTCGTGTTTTACCCCTCCAAAAAGGGGTATTTTTGATATTTTCTTGAATTTTTTTGGTTCCCCCATTTATTTCGCCCCCTTTTCTCACGAACTTGTTGATTTTTATGACACCTCTATTTTAAAGTGGGTATTCCGAATGTGAGATGGTACGGCATTGAAGGAGACTACAATGTTATGGTTCTAGATTTGCTCGGTCCTTCCTTGGAAGATCTTTTTAACTATTGCGGTAGGAGATTCCAGCTGAAGACAGTACTGATGCTGGCGGATCAACTCTTATCTCGATTGGAATATGTCCATACGAAATCCTTTATTCATCGCGATGTCAAGCCGGATAACTTTTTGATTGGACTCGGCAAACGCCAATCAGTTATTCACGTCATTGACTTTGGTCTGGCCAAGAAATACCGTGATCCAAGATCTCACCAACACATTCCTTATCGCGAAAACAAGAACTTGACGGGAACAGCTCGATATGCCTCGATCAATACGCACATTGGCATTGAACAAAGTCGACGTGATGATCTAGAGTCGCTTGGGTATGTCTTGATGTATTTTATCCGGGGATCTTTGCCGTGGCAGGGTCTCAAGGCCAATACAAAAAAGCAAAAATACGAGCGCATTATGGACCGAAAAATGTCCACCAGCACAGAGCAATTGTGCAAGGGATACGCCACTGAGTTCCGCTCGTACTTTGAATATTGTCGTTCGCTGCGATTCGAAGACAGGCCAGATTATGCCTACCTGAAGCGATTATTCAAAGAGCTCTTTTACCGAAAGGGATTTCAGTACGACAATATGTTTGATTGGACAGTTTTGAACTTGCAGCAGGAACGATCGAGAGCTCCCCCTGAAAGACCACTAGTGCCCAACCAACCTGGCGCCGAACAAAACCAGCGTTCATTGGAGAATCAAGACCAAGGAAAAGGTCGTATTCCTCTCCAACAAGACGCGGCCGCTGTGCCAGATGGAGATGGAGGAAGCTTCGCTCGCAATCCTGCTCCATCAGCTCCGGTGGATCAGGCCAATGAACGCGATCGCAGCCGATCGGGAGGCGGGAATGACTACCAGGCTTCTCAGAGTCAGCGTGATGCCAGCCAGCGAAGTGGATACGGTGGACGGGGTGCCGAACCTGCGCCCCGCAGGGATGAAGCATCCTACGATGCCAATCGTGCTGCTGCCGCTCCTGGTGTTGCTCCTGGTGGAGGGCAACAACAGTGGTCCGAACCACATAACAGCAACCAACTTTCGGCTCATGGATCGCAGCCCGGTGGGGACCAGTTCCGCCCTCGTGCCACTGGGCAGTGATTCACTGTGAAGAGTATGGAAAAAAAAATATTAGGTTGGCATGGTGGATGTAACATTAGGCGGAGATTGGAGATAGAATGCGACGAGATGCCTGTTTTGAATTCATTTTTGAAACTAATGAAGAAGCAGCGCATTTTATCACTATTGTTTCGCAATTTTGCCGGAGATCATATTATTATTTCACAGCTGTTTGTCCAAAAATAAAAGTAGTTTTATTAAGACGAAATGCCTTTATTGGGGAAACTGTCGTAAAGCACAGTCGAAGCGGAAATGAGACCACACAAGCAATGAAGACCTTCGTGATTCTTTTTGCCTCGTAACTTGAGATGAAGATCGATGCCAGGGTTGTTGCTAAAGACCATGACATCCACACAGCTCTGCATTGACAAAATAATAAATACAAAATTGAGAAGGTGTGAACCAATAGCACATTCATAAGTACTCATAGCAACGCAAAGATCAGGCAGTTCGTACCTTCAGTAGAGCAACAAACAAGGAGAATTGCTCCTCTCTGGCCTTGTCCCAAGCAGCTTTGGCTTCCTTCCAAGCTTCCTTATTTTTATCATCTCCGTTTTGCGCCACAGCTTTGGAACTGTCCATTAATCTCGAGTGTGCCTCACGAACGGACGTTTGTCGGTGCGTCAAATAGGATCTCAAACTGGTCACCAGACCAGCGACGCCACCAAAAAAGTAAAATCGATTAGCAAAGAGAGCTGCTTTGGTTTTGATTTCACCTCGTCTTGCCATGCGATCCTTCTGGGTAACATCTTGACGAAAGTCGTCAAACAGTCCACCGCCTGCCAAGAAGTTGACATTATCTCCAGCCCAAAATCCCATCAATCCAATCATTTTAAGGGCCGAGCCAACAATCTTCCAAGCAGGATCACTCTTTTTCGTGGCAGATTCATTGAAAAGTAGATCCAAAAATCCCGATTCTCTAATCTTCTGTACTTCAATTAGGGATCGTCCCAAACGGAAGGCCTTGCGACTAGTATTAAGACTGGCTTGCATCGATTGAAAGCGTTTTGCCTGATGAGAACCCATGTACCACCATGCCAACATCCGGGCACTGTACTGACAAACCTTGGTAATCTTATCACGGCCATCCAAGGTCAGCGCTAGTTTAACCCATGATGCCAGCGCATAGGGCGTAGCTTTTCTCTGTAGACCTTGTTTGAGGGAAATTACCGGAGCAATGGTCGGGACGAAATAATAGTCACAGCTGTTCTCATCGACATCGTCATCGTCATTGTCGCCTTCTTGTTGTTTACGCTTCATCCTGGCGTCTGGAAACTTAAAGTTCTTCAGTGGCGGGGAGTCTTGAGAGGTATCAATGGACATCGACGTCATTCTTTTTCATAAAATCTTGTCGGGTGATTTTGTTGTTTGTTGGATGACTTAAAAACATAAACTTATTCTCATCGTCCTATTTGGTACAGAATTATTATTTGGTACATTATCATGACTACTAGCCTACTAGCTAGAGTAGACTGCTCACATCTTTTTATTCTGTTCTTTGACACTCATCATTTCAATGAAGATGATGATGCTGCGTCCGACGAAGTCCCGGAAACTCCCAGTCTTGTTCTGTGCACAGTAGGAGACGGGTTACGTTCAACAAAATTCGCTATGGTACTACTGTACCACTCTACTAGTAGACTACTACCATACTAGACTACTACTAAAAATTTTCTTGAATATCTAATTAACGGGGATCAGAACTATGGCGCCTGCAGGGCGCCAAGGTTACCCGAAGGCAACCATTGGCACCCCGAAGGGTGACAGAGTTGATCACAACCGGACCACACCCTACTACTACTAGTAGTCGTAGGAGGAGGAGAGGAGGAATAGTAGGGAGCCCTACTTGCGGTAGAATAACATCGTACTGATGAACACTCACGAACATTACCTACCAGTGAGTGTATGAATGTCCGGACTGTTCCTACTAGTAGCTAGTAGAATAGTAGCGATAGGTAGTCACTCACGAACATGATCAGTGTATGAACATGCCTGGACTACTAGTCTAGTGACAGGTAGTCACCAGCAAAATGCTTTATCAGTGATAGACGATTGGAAGAGAAATTCTTGATCATGCAGCAGCAGCAGCAGCAGCAGCAGCAGTAGGAGCCTGTCATGCACTAAAATCTACGTACCAGGTAGGAACTCATTCCTGGTACAGTACTCGAATTCTGTACTAGAAACCAATCCCCCAACAAGTAGTACTCTCGGGTACTCGGGTAACGGTACCGTATGCGTTAATCTACTAGTAGTATGACATCGCTGGCGGACACCAGCTGGATTTTCCAAAAGGCCTCACACTGTCTACTACTACTACTAGTAGTCTAGATTAAGCTTCCTTTTTCATTCATTTCAATATTCTCGTCGCTCAAATTGCATCAACGACTGTAGAAGCGCAGTGCGGCTTTCCTCTGCTGATAACTGATAAGTATTTCAGGCTTAATAATTAATTGTACTATCCCGGGTACAATAAAATCAATGGATGTCAAAATCAAACTGGTAGATCAGGCCCCGAGAAGCATGGACTCATGACCTGAAAAATCGTTGTTTGTGTAGCTCCCTACGGCGCGCTATTCGCGCACTTTGAATTACGTACCCCAATCAAATCCGAAATCGCAGCTTCATAGTCAGTTTTCTATCAAACATCACAGTCAGAGAACTCTCATGATGAGAGGCCTCCTGATGAGTGAAGAGAAGGGAAAAGGTTTTGTGCACTATCGCCCATCACATCATCATTAAACAAACTACTGGTCGTCTTTTTCGTTTCAAAACACAATCTAAAGAAGTAGGCATACACGCCGTCGGCATACAAGAAATAAGATATTTCCACCCATCAACTTCTTGACCCCGACAGACACTGCCACGTTTCTTCTATAGAACATGGCGACTACCTTGGTATTATTGACGTTAGCTGTCACATCATCGTCATCTGGAGTGGAGGCATTCATTGCTCCCTTTGTTCGACCAAACCACCACGCTACAAACATTAACACGGCTATCTCAGAATCTAGTTCTTCTTGGTACAGTAGCACCAGCCAAGACCAGCAATTATGGAGCGATCCTTCGAGCGAAGGAAAGAGCGCCTTCATGAAGGACTTGAAAGTGATTGGAGACGACGATCAGGTCATGAACCAAGTACAAATTCCCGGAATGGATGACACTATCGAAAATGCCATATTGAACAAGGAACAGAAGTTACAGGACAGAATGGAAGCACTGGAAGAAACGAACGCTCCCAAGCGAAAGGTCCGTGCCTCTGTAAAGGAGACCGGGTACGACAGTATGCGAAATTACATCAAGACCATGTGCAATCACGAACTTTTGAATAAGAATGAAGAAGTAGTCTTGGCTCGAGAGATTCAAACATTGATTAAATGGGAAGAAGAGCGCGAAAATCTTGAAAAAGCCTTGCTCAGGTACGTTCTATTACTTTGATGTTTTTTGTTGGGTTACCTGCGTCTTTTTGACTTGACATGCAATATCTTTGTGGTATACTGATGAACATCATGTACCTTGTTCTTCTACTCTGCTACAGACCACCCACGTATGCCGAATGGGCAGCTGCCATTCGCGAGGACATGACGGTGCCCGAATTGAAGAAACAGATTCGTCGGTCTCTTCGCGCTAAGGCTGCCTTGACCGAGTCCAACGTTCGATTGGTCATTTCCATTGCCAAGCGTTACCAGCGTCGTGGGTTGTCCTTTCAGGATTTGGCCCAGGAGGGCATTTTGGGTCTAACACGAGCCTGCGAAAAATTCGACCCCGAACGCGGGTTTCGTTTTAGTACGTATGCCACCTGGTGGATCAAACAATCCATTATGCGCGCCATTGCCGATCAGGGACGTACCATTCGATTGCCCGTTCATATTCACGACCAGCTCAATGCCCTTCGCAAAAATACGCGTGAACTAAAGTCGGAATTGGGACGAGAGCCCACAATGGACGAAATGGTGGCCCGTACAAATGTGAAAGCAGAGCGCATTGATTTCTTGAATCGCGTCGCTCAAAATTCTATTTCCATGGAAACAGAATTGAAGTCATCGAAAAGCAAGGGATCTTCTGCCGGTATGGGTGGTGCCGATAGATCTTTGACTCTAGGAGATACAATGGGCGATCCAGAGCAGGCGCCTGTGGACCAAGCAGCCTACCAAATGTTGAAGGATGATCTTTCCCGGTTGATTTGTACTTTAAACTCTCGAGAACAAGCTGTCATTCGCATGAGATTTGGTTTAGACGATGGCAAGCCAAAGACGCTGGAAGATATCGGACAACGCTTCAGTGTAACTCGCGAGCGGATACGGCAAATTGAAGCACGGGCGCTACACAAGCTTCGTCAACCCTATCGCAACCACGCCGTGAAATGCTACGTGAAGGATTACTCATGATAAAGTACTCTGGGTCACACATACTTGTCGGGCTACACTCGGCATCGTATCCTGCCTCCAATGGGTGGAGGACCAATGGTATGCATAATTAAACGAGCGAGTGAGCTGCATTGGACCGGGACTGTCACGATTAGCAAATGCATTTCCAAGCATTTGAATCAGACCAGGCCGACTGAACAATCATAATAATTTAGAATGAAACATCACAACTTGAAAACTTTCATGACAGTTACGAACATTAGTTTTCTATATTAGTAAGCATCATTTGCTTTTCACCTGTCAAGTAGGTGGATGTGTAGGACACAACAATCACCACCCACCTTGGTGATAGGCGCCGCACACGTTTTCTTGCTTGCATTCTACAACCTGCAGCTACCTCTGCCCTTTCTCTGATAAATCTTCGATTATTTACTGCAGTACATTTACCAGTACTACTAGCTAGACTACTAACTAGATGGATCGACTGGTATAAAACTAAAACAAAAAAGAGTGAGTAGACCAGTCACCGCTGGTGACCTACTGCAAGTTGTAGCAGTCTATCTATCCCCTGGTAGTGGTATTAACGTTGTTAGCCCCGGCCCTAAAATGATAGTCAAGAATGATGACCGGCTCTCGGTTGCTGGCTGCAACCGCTTCCAAGGCAATTGTTGGTTTGATTGGTGGCTACTACTACTAGTAGTCTACCAGTAGCACTAGTAGACTACTAGTAGAGTAGCTAGCTACTACTCCGGAGTACTACTAGTAGTACTCGGGTAATCGAGTACCGGAGTAGTAATACTGTAGTACAGAAGAAGCTACCACGGGGGCCGTTACAGCAGTACTAGTCTACTGCCTATCTAAAAAAAAGTCTCGCTTTGTCACATGATGTTACACGAGAACAAAGAGTGAGTGTGTTTGTGTGTGAGAGAGAGAAACTGATTTACATAATAATACACTGGAGCAGAGTAGATCAGGAGTCGATTGTGATACATCAAAAGAAACTTATCCCAAGCCAGCAGCTGGTACAACTACAACTACAACTACAACCACAGTATACTGCAGGCAGAAGAAAAGCGGGACAACAACAAACAGTCAGTCAAAGAAGACCTTGAAGTCAGAAAAGGCGACTCTTGTGGTCCCCTGATTCGACTTGAATTCCAGGAACTGCTACTACTGTAGCTAGCCAGAAGAATCTTCTTCCTTCAGCATCTTGCGATCCGGTCATAAGAGAAGTAGAAACATCCTACTCGTATTACGGAATCAAAGCTTTGAGCCATCCTCTTCTTTTTTTCCCCTCCCTTTTTCAATTTCCTTTCCGTTGATTTGTTGATTCTCTCTGCCAGGAGTTTCCTCAGTCCTCCAGTCATGTCCTTGGCAGCGATTCCTCCCCTCCGCGTAACAACAGCGTATGATCTGCAAACGCCCATTGCGGCTTGGTTGGATGATATCGATGATGCGGCATCAGCAGCAGCCGCTGCTGCTGCAGCTACGGCTGTTTACAATAGTTCGATGCTTGGAGGTACGACAACAGCTGGTACAAATTCACTGCGTTCATCGTCACCCAAAAGACCGCACTTTCGTTCTCGAGAAGTAATGCACGACTTGGCCAAGCTGCAGAGATTGAGAAGTACCATTGTCGATGTTCTGTTAGTGAGTAGTCGAGCTGGTGGGAAATATGATGAAGCAGCGGCTGAATTGGATACCTTTTACGAATATCACGCATCTCTGTTGCAGTGCGAACAGCACGGGATCTGTGTCGAAGAAGTCTCGTCGCCCTTGGAAATACCCTGGGCACTGTCCGACTTTGGAAGCAATGGCAACAATGCCCACGCTAACAGTCGGCACAACAACCAGGAGGGTGACTCGGACGATGACCGAGCCATGAATTTAGGACAAAACAGCAGCACTGATCGATACCGGACCAATACAGGTACTAGCAGCAATGATATGGAAGTACACGGTTCCATTACTTGGGAACGAATTAATATTCTTTGGAACATTGTGGCACTGGAAGCCTACTTGGCTTCGAATCAACGTTTGACGACACGGCAGGAATGGATGAAGGCGGCAGTGCACCTCGAAAAGGGTGCTGGTCTTTTGCGGTACCTTCGCAACAATGTCCTGGGTTTAACCTCCAACAACAGCCATTCAAGCAATGGAACTCCCAGCAATCCTCACCAGAGCCCCTATCACCAGGAACAGCAACAGCAACAGCAACAACGACCTCAACTGTCATCAGGGGCTTATTCTTCTTCTGGATCACCTACCAACTCTCCAGATTTTTCCAATGTCTTTTTACATCCCTGGGAAGCTTTGCTAACGGCACAGGCACAGCGATCTTCGTTCGAAGCGTTCCGGTGTGCAGCTCGACCAAGACATTTCATGTTGGCCAAGTTGGCTGCGGCTGCGGCACCCTTGTACGGAGAATGCGATCAGGCTTGTCAGACATCTGCGGCTTTTACACGTCAAGGAGGAGGAGGTGGTAGTAGTAGTAGTAGTAATGAATACCACGTCTTTCTATCACGGTGGGAATTGTATGCCCGATTGTGGGGTATTTGGATGAGAGCCAAAGCAGAACACCATCAAGCTGGCGTGCATCGCGACAAGCGACAGCTATGTATGGAGTTGGCCCGTCTCAACAAAGCGCTCGCACTGGGAAGCAAATGCCAGGAATTGTGCTCGGCAGGTTCGCAACGGTACGAAAATAATATGAAAGAATTGGAAGGATTTGCATTAGAGGTGCAACAGACAGTCGACGAGATGCAAGCACGCCGCGCCGATGCTACGCAAGAGCAAGCGATCGCGGACGACGATCTGGGTGGCAACAATACTCACGCGGCAGTGTCACCCGAGGACTTGCCTGAAATTGCCCCTCAATTGCAAGTGAAGGTCAACCAGCCGCTGGAAAAGATACTGCCACCGTTGGAAACACCACTGTTTGAAGATATAATGAATCCTATGGTGCGAAGATACGTAGATCTATTTATGACAGAAATGGATAAACTCCTCTTTCAGATGACGTCGATTGCCGAAGAGAAGACCGAATCGGCGCGGAAAGCACTTGCCACTGTCAATTTGCCACATTCTCTCACAGCTTATCGGCAAGAACAAGCTGGCGGAGGTATTCCGGAAGACTTGTGGCTCCGGGTCGAAGCTGTACAACAAGAAAAGCGCGTTCCTCGGATCAAACAAGAGTTATGGGAATTGCGGGATATCGCTGACTCGGCACGGCACACTTACAAGGTGATCAAGCATCAGCTAGAGGAAGATTTGGCCATGGACGAGTTGTTTCGCGAACAGCATCCTAACTTTCAAGGACACGATGCAGCCGAGGTTCAAAAGACCTTCCGGCAATCGCTTGAAAACTATGATCGACTTCTAGTCACAGCACAAGACGGTGACGCTGTCTTGCTGCGTCGGTTGGAAATGCTGGATACAGATCCTAAATACAAGCTCTTGCAGTTTCAAAAGTCACAATTGGACCGACTCTTGCCCGGAGCTGGCATGGTGGGACCGGCAATTGATACATCGCTATTAAGCAAGTTGTTGGTAGAGCTGTCGGTTCTATTTCGAGAAAGGGAAATGATTTTAAACACCATGCGAGAGGAGCTTAAAAACTTTGACATTCATTCTCGATTATGCGAAGTCGATCTATCGAATGTTGCAAGTGTTGCCTCTCTTCCCAGTGGTGCCGGCGAAGTGAAAGAGCTTAGTCAGGGCCAAAGTCAGGGCCAAAAACCCGAAGTTGAACGGGAATTTCGACGAATTCTCATTGAATCTAAGGAATCATTCAATGAGATTGCCTACGACATCCAAGAGAACATCAACAAGCAAACTGAGCTGGTTCAGACCATTCTGGTTCAGAATCAAAAATTTATGGATGCCCGAGATGCCATGCAATCGTCCAGCTCAAGTGATTCCTGCATTGTCATGATCGAGGATGCAATTGAAGAAATCGAGCAGTTATCAAAGCATTTAAAGGAAGGTAAGGACTTCTACGATGTGGTCATTCCCAAGTTGGACAAGCTGAAACTTCAGGTTGGGGATGTCAGTGCCAGATTGACAGTTGAACGGTGCGAGTACGAAGATAACTGTCGGCGGAACGAGCAAGAAGCAGAAGATGCGCGTATGGCAGCTACTTTCGCGGGCAACAGTAGTGAAGGTTCCGGTGGCAATGATGACGGCGACGGTGTCGGTTCATCGTCGAATGCGCCCATGGGCGAAGCCGGTGGATCCAACAG
>Ga0210025_1002357_pt1 | contig 18618 bp, 9 predicted proteins | sample CryGeyme20150102_FD_183989 | JGI IMG/M metagenome (GOLD analysis project Ga0210025, IMG submission 183989) | Groundwater microbial communities from Crystal Geyser aquifers in Utah, USA - Crystal Geyser metaG 2015-0102 (SPAdes) (version 2) | ecosystem: Environmental > Aquatic > Deep subsurface >...
CGAAAGCTTTTACATTTGCAATCCACCCATTTGGGCGAGGATTCCTTGGAAAGTTTTGCGACCTCTGCTACCGTCCCGGGTAGTACACAAAATTGATTTTTTGTCTCCGGGAAAATCGAAACACGAACGCAAACGACTGCGAGCATTCCTGCAAGAAGAACACTTGCCGAAAGTTTACGGAGGATGCCGGGGACACCACGAGAATCAACATTTTTTGCTGACTGGAGAGTGAAATTGAACCAGGGCATTTGCACGCTTCAAGCACGAGGAGGACGTGCGCCGGGCATGCAATGTTTTGATCGGTTCTTACGGCAGCGAAAGTTTGCAGCTTAAGTTTCTTTTGGGAAACTGTCAGTCTATGATAGTATGGACTGTAGATTAAAATATCACGATATCACGGTAGCTTTGAAAAATTATTATTATTTGCTGAAATCTCGGATATCATTTTTTTAAACGTCAAATCGATCCACCTTGCTGGCTGTGCCTGACATACAATACTTTTTTAATCGAGCTGCTTCAAAAAAATTTACCTACTCAAATCAGGAGGGCGAAACGATGCCTCGCCAAGCTTGGCAAAGAAATTGTATTGATCGCCAATCTCCTCAAGAATATCTACTGCCTTTTGTTCAATGTCCCCCTTGAGGTTCAGCCCAGCTGTCTTTTCAGGTTCAAGACTCAACAACATCCCTTCGGCACTGCAACAAAAAACAGTACCAGGTTCAATGAGAGGGTGTAGAATATAATCCGATTCACCAGGGACTGTCACAGTTCCTCCGATGGGAATCTTCTTGAGATTGGGCATCTGCAGTGCCTCGTGAGACACTGATGACGGCACCGACAGGTCGGCTAGCAAGATCTCTCGGTTGGGATGCAGATGCTCAGGAAATACGATGGGCTTTCCGGATGCTGTGGCAATGACAATAATGTTGCATTCGCTCATGTCCGCCATTCCCGTTGATATTTTAACGTCAAGTTCTTGCTTGATGGAAAGTAGCTCTTCTTTCATTCTATTCAATTTTTCCGGGGTTCGAGAGATCAGAGTCAACTTAGTGACGGGTAGCTTGCGGATAATTTGCTGGGCGATGCTTTTACCAATGTTACCCGTGGCGCCCACAATAGCGACTCTTGTTTCGGGGCAGTGCAGGTCAATATTTTGCTCAGCACAAGAATCTTGTAATCGACGCATACCTACAGCGACAGTAAAGGAATTTCCGGTCGACACACGCATTCCTTCTGGCGCACGTAAGGTCATGCCATTCCCTGACACAATACTCGTAAATCCACCCAATACGCCAACGGTACAACCGTACGATTTTCCTAGTTCCAAGGCCTGTTCTAAACTTCTTGTAACATCAGCTCTTTCTTCGTCGGAAGTTTGGAGGGCCATCTGGACGGCATCGAAAGGCACCATTACGTTCAAGAACCAAACCTTATTGTTCAGGATATTCCGAGCATTTCCTACGGATGGTTTATAATCCACCACTTGGGCCATTTGTCTCATGAGTTCTACTCGTGCGACAGGGTTCAGGGCTCGCCAGTCTGAGTGCATCCACTCTAATTCAATGTCAGGCGAAGTGTTGTGGCTAATGAACACTACCCGCTGGGCATCTGGATGAGGCTCCTCGATTTTGCAAGAGTAGGGCGGGAGCTTCATGGGAGGAGTTAACAATTTCTCCCGACGCACCAAGGCTTCGTCCAAGACGTAGCCAAAAAGATGCAGCACATCGTCTTTCAGAATGGCTTCACACATTTCTGTTACACCATTCACTAACAAATCAATAGCCTCGTCGTCAATGTAGACACTGGGCTCAAGGCGAAGCACATTGGGCGCTGACAGGGTAGGATTCAATCTCAAATTTTGCCTATTGAGCAGGTAAGAAGCGGCGCACCAGCCCAATCGATCACCGGTATGAAACATGCGGAAGGCAAAGGCTTCCTTTGTAATTTCCGGATTGATTTCAACTCCCAACATAAGTCCTTGGCCTGTAACAGCTTTGATAATGGTGGGGAATTTCGTTTGAAGTTCTATACATCGTTTCTTGAGGACTTCACCGCGTTCTTTAGCTCGCTGAGGAATGTTGTCGCGCTTGATAATCTTCAGCACCTCTTGTGCTATCGTACAAGAAAAGTTGTCTCCTGCAAAGGTCGATGAATAAAGATTATCAAAACGAGGAATATATCTATCCTTTACCACCAAAAGGGCGGCAATTTTTGCAACGCCTCCTCCCAAGGCTTTGGCAAAGATGTAATAGTCGCCGTGCAGTCCTTCAGAGGCCAGAAATTGTCCTGAGCGACCAAGACCACACTGAACTTCGTCATAGATGATCGGAAAGTCGTGACCCTTGAGCTTTTCCAACAATTTGCGATTAGGCAAGCAAACGCCGCCTTCTCCCAAGATTGGTTCAGCAATGGCGGCTACAATCCGGCTAAAAGTGAAAGTGGTCTTTTCAGGCTTTCCGGTCTCCTTGTTCCATTGTAAAGCAGGCACCGACACCATTTCCTTTTGAAATATCTCATTAAGGTCCACGTCCCCTGCAGAGCTATTGGTTGGTAGAATTATGGGTTGAATTCCCATCATGGTCTTGAAGGGGGCTCTTACTGATGGATTGCCAATAAGACTTCTTGCTCCTAAAGTCTTACCATGGTAGGCACCTTTCAATGTAACTACTTTGGTCTGTTCAACATTCAGGGCATGATGCACTGCGTCTTCAATCTCTTTTAACTGATCGGGCACGTGGGCACCGAACTGAAGTCGCTGTTGTGTCAAGAATGCCTGAACCTTTTGCTCCCGCTCCAAACAGGCATGTGCCAAGGCCATTTCCACGGCCTCGGAACCAGTATTGGCAAACCGTGCCATGTATTCCTTTCCACCTGTGTGTTCTCCCACCATCTGTGACAGTTGATAGGCCAAGGCATGCTCGCCTTGCATACGAGTGGATCCTTGATCACAAATGGCAATGGCAGGACTCTGATGAAACTTTAGAACGGCTTCTTTGATACCAGGATGGTTGTGACCCAATAGATTGGTACCATAGCCACCGACAAAATCAATTACCTCTTGAGGCTGACCGAACCTGTCGGTACACCACAACCGATCACCGGTCGCGGCATAGTACTCTCGATCCAGCTGCGACATGCGAGACATTTCCGTATTGTAAGGCAAGGTGAATACCGGTGGTTTTTCCGACTTCATCAATTGGGCCATCAGAGAGGCGGCACCAGGAGGCAACTTAACCAGCACACTGGATGCCGCCCCTGAATTCACCACCTTCTTGACTAACTTGGTCTTCATGAGCCAAGCTCCAGCTTTGGACTGCAAAAACATACCGAAAAATTTCATGACCATCTTCAAGGCAAAGTTCATGATAGACTTTGCAAAAGGTAGAGACATCAATAATGAAGCCGAGGCCTTTTTCTTCGCAGAAGAAATAGAAGTAGCAGTAGCATTAGTAACTACCTCGTTAGGCGTTGAGATCGCCACTTCTGGTTCATTGTCGTTGAGCTTTGTGGCCCGTGTTTCTTCTCCTGTCGTAGAGGTCGAGTCGGAAGCATTATCATCGCAATTCCAGTGCTTGTCAACAGGTCCTGCTTGTTCGGCAGCCGTGATAATCATCTTGATTGTAATAAGAATATGTCTAGAGATATATACGAGTTATGCGTAGTGCTACTGTAGTAAGCTCTCTGTTCCTTTGCAAATGCGAAGCAATAAATTACTTTAAGGTAGTCTACCTAGTACCAGGGGTACGGTATTGGAATAATTATTTTTATGTGTTGGATTGGATAAATCTCGACCATCAGATTCTGTTTAAAATTTAGCATACCTACTCTAGTAGTAGAGTAGGTACCAAAACTTCTTGGGTTCTTGCAAAGAGCTGGAAAAAACAACCTAGTAGTTGTGGAGTAATACCAGTGTAGAGAGTATTGACTAGTAATACACTACTACGGTACGGTAGTCTACTCGTACGGAACAGAGGTGCCATCCAACAACACAGTGTTATTAGAGAAGCCAACGGACGTATGCCTGCGACAATTATCAGAAGTAGTACCCTAATAAAAATTCAAATTGTCAAAGCGAGGCGAGGAAGCTATTTTTAACCTATGGTACAGTACAATACCTGGACTGGACCGGACCAGTCCTCCAAAAGCAAAGTACTGTAGTATTACAACTACTGTACTTGGTTCCTTCGAGACCGTGTACCTGGTACTACTTTGTAGTACCAGGTACCAGGTACCAGGTACAGTACCAGGGTACTAGATACTGTAGTACAGTAGGTGATAGGCATAAAAGGCTGTTTGGACTTAGTTGGCTACCAGTTACTACAGCACTAGCTACCAGGTAGTACTCCGGAGTAGTACTCTACTAGTACTGGCTGTAGTAGCTAGTAGACTGGCTGGTCTATCGAAATTTGAAATTTTGATTGCTTATGATGGACCGAAAAAGCAGCTGCTCTCCTGATGATGATGATGACAGCTCTAGCGAAATTGTTGTTGTCAGGCAGATAACTCTACTCCTACTCCTACTACTAGCTAGAGTAGCACTCTCTAGTAGTAGTAGTAGTAGTAGTAGTAGTAGTGAACGTAGCTACTAGTTGGAGTACAACTAGCTACTCGAGTACTTGTTGTTTAGCTACTACTACTAGGCAGCAGTAGAGGAGGAGTACTATTAGACTAACGGTAGTATGAGATTCAGAGGAAATCTCATTTTTTGTTGGACAAATTTCCCAGGAAGGTCCGCCAATTAGAGCTCATATCCCATATTAGAGTTAAATTACTATTTTACAGTTCCTAAATGAATCCCGTGTTGAAATATAGTCCCGCCTTTGAGTCATGTTGAAATTTGTTGAAATTTGTTGAAATGTGTTGATACGTGTTGAAATATGTTGACACGTTTATTTCAACATATTTCAACATGACTCAAACTCTTTGTCAGTATTTAAAGCTTTATGGACCTCTTGGTTTAAAATTCTATTAGGGTTAAAAGTAGGGGTTTGGCGGACCTTCCAGCAGAATAGCTACCGGTATGTTTCGACGAAGGCTCGCAATCATTCATGCGAAAACTTGACCGCAATTGAAAACCTCCTTGCCAAATATCAAAAAATATCTTGTCGTATTAATGTATGGTTCATCATGCCGGTTTTTTACTTATTTTTCCACTGGTAAGCTAAACTACTACAGTACACTACACTACCACCACGCACACCACTCAGCATGTGATCCATGGCGGGACCAAAAATAATTCAAGATCGCCAGCTTCTTGTATCAGGATTCAATCCGTTTGCGCATGCTTTCTCTCATCCTCCTCGTTTTATGTCTGTTCATCTATTTTACTGGCGACATGTTTTGCATACGGACTGATAACATTCATTTGTGTTCTTATCTGCGTGCATATGTATCACAAAAGACGAACCTCATTTTTTGGAGTGATGAAGTTCGAGTACTACTAATCTGAATAAACAATAAACCAGGCCCCTAAACCAGGTCCGTAATGATTAAGACCATCACCATGGCAAGAAGATATCTAGGAATGTTAATCTTCTCGGGTTTCTTCTCGACTGTCATATCAGCAGCTCGTACACGGTTGACATGGGTCAACGGCATTGGATACTCACTCGATCACATGAAAAGTGGTCAAGTAGAAATCTCCAAAATTTTTGGTGGAAAGAAAGTTGAATTTTGTCATAACGTAAGTTTTTCTGTTTTCTGTGCGTGGTTGTTGGTTGTTGATTTTTTAAAGTTAAGTGCAGTGAATACATGTATTTTGCGTGTCGCCCCGTATTGCTCTAACTTGTTTCTTTTAAACAGCCAACCGCAAAGAAACACGAAGACGATTTTTATGGATATTTGGGAGATCTCTCGCAGGCGGGGACGCAAAAGCTAGGTCGAATCACTGAGGAGGTTGATGCTTTAGTTGCGTAAGTACAACAAATAACAAATCTGCAGGACAAGAAATGTTCTGCTTTTCGCAGTGCATTCTCACAGTAGTACTTCATTGAATAATATCTGTATAGTCACTTGAAGGATGCCGTGGCTACTGTGGGCAAAAAAGGCAAGGTTGTGCATATTGCTCACTCGCAAGGTGCGTTGGTGACATCTTTGGCAGCACGGCAATTGTCACCAATGGAAATGTCACAGATTGAGGTGATAGCTTTTGGAGGAGCTGCAGCCTTGCAAAAGACTCCTTTGACGCCTTTCAGCCGATGTGTCAATTACTATTCCGCCAATGATCCGCTTCTCTTGTTGGTTCCATCCGCCGTGCAAGCTTTACGATCTGGTTTTGTTATCAACGAAGAATTTTGTTTTCTAACGCCACGAGAAGGAGACCCAATACTTGATCACGCCCTATTGGGACAAACGTACGCTGCTGCATTGATATGGGAGGGGCAAAGGTTTCAGCGCATGTACATGGGTCTTTGTGAACGTGCATATCTTATATCCTTACTTTCTGCCACAACAATTTTGCAGTCTGCTCCACTGAAAACTAAGGAATTGTTCAAGGTTTTACTTCGGCCATTTGTTTTGCTGTGGTTGCTATTGCAGCAAATATTTCTGCAACCAGTATGGAATGCATTTCGAGTCAAGGTTTTACCGCCTCTCTTGTTGGTCTTTGTTTTAGCTGTGGATTGGATCATCATGACACTCAAAAAGCTACGCGGAGATGCTGGCTACCTTCCTGTGGAGGCCATTCTATCTCAAGCCAGCGAGTCTCAGCAGCAAAAACAACAGAAGAGATGACGAACAATAAGCAACTATATTAATATAGAGATAATCTATCGGCACCATAGATTACGCTTTTCGATATTTTCTCCTTGCTTCCGTCAGCAGCCACAATTTTAGTTCAAAACGCAACATCGGCCTTATTCATCATTGGTGAAAAATACATGCTGAATGCAAGCCGTCAAATCACTTTGGAATTCATATGTAGAACATGAAATCAACAGATGAATTATCTCGTCATCTTAATAAGAGTCAGCCATTTCCTTGTCTCCCGTCTTCATGACATCACTAACGCAGTTCACGCGGCGATGTTCGCCCACTCCGGCACAAGCACTCTCGGCATCCTCTTTTGTGATAGCAGATTCTCCAAGCTTACGACGGGTCTTGAAAGCATTAGCAGGAGGAAGCTCACACTTTGCAGGGTACTGGGGTTGGCGCGCTTCGGCAAAAAGCTCTCCGTCCAACTTGGGGCGGACTTGCCATTCATTTCCAATTGCATTCGGGTCCTCCAAATCCATGATGCTGCCATCACGGGCCAGCATGTCACCTCCTGTAGTCTCAAAGTGGCCCATCATGCCGCTGGCATTGTGGAAAAGTTCCATCTTTCCATGCAAGACCTTGATAGACACAAAGTGTTTAAAAACCACAATCTCAATGTCAACTCCACTTCCCAAATTGATGGTAAATATGGTTTTTTTCTTGTTGATGCGCTTTTCTGAGACCAAGTGGTTGTCACCAAACGCTGCTGGCAAGTCAATGTTGTCGATATCATTCAACATGTACTCACCATGGGATTCCACTTGAAATGTATCTTTGCCCATGCGAACGGCAGCTTGACTGATATAGCTGAAGTCAAACTGGTGGGTGGTGCGCACATGAATATCCAGGTCAATCAAGGGAGCTCTCAACAAGACCATGTCACACTGTCCATGGAATTCAAAGTCTTGATCATGCCATGTGTGGAAGTGAGGATCGCCGTATCCACCAGCTTTGAATGGAAATAGAGGAGTCAAAAAAACATGTGAGAAACCAATTCTATGAATCGAGCCAAATAAACAATGCCACACTATGAACTTACGAGGTACCGTAGTCACAGATTCATCAGGCGTGGTTGTTGTAGTGGGAGTCACTGGATTCGCAGAGGGATAAGGGGTAGGTGCTGAAGTCACTGGGGCCGGAGTAGGGTCAGAAGGTGGACTAATTGGACAATCCGCGATAGATCCACTGGAGAGATTGATGTCTTCTTGTGAATAGATCGGTCCATCCACGTAGCCGGGGGAGAGAGAAACTTTGCCGTCGATAACACAGAGAGTTCCCGTGAGAACCGATTTGCAGCAGCCTGTGCCGCCGCCGCCTCCACTGGATGCGACCTCTTCCTGTACATTCCAAACGACATTCTTTTTTGCAAGATTGGAGCAAAGGGTAACCTTTCCCTGATCGGTCTTGATTTTGTTGGCCTTAACGTAGAGAGGAAGGCCACCTTCGGTGCAGAGTTCCACGTCCTCTTTGAAATCTGTATCGTCTGTTAGACAAACAACGACTTTTCCATTACCATCAACGTCCATTCCACTCCAACTGGGGCCCTTTGCGAAATCGGAATCCTTGTTCAAATGGTAGTCACAAGGAAAATGGCTGATGTCATTGCAGAAACTGGAGGCATCTGTGATTGCCTTTGTTACAAACTCAGAATCAACAACGACTTGACCTTTCACCCAATGAGGGTGGCCAAAGTCGTGGTATTTATCGTCTTCGCATTGGAAGTAAACATTGCCTTGCACAATTTGACCGCCGCTCTGACTGATTTCTGCACCACAAGCAAGACAGACTGTTCCGATGAAGGTTTGAATACAAACAGGAATACAAAGGATGCCACGAAAGAGGATGAGGCAAGAAATACCGAGCGGCTGATAGATGAGAGTACATCCTTGACATACCTGATCCAAAGGTACCGGTAGGGTCTCCGTGGGACATTGAGAGTTTTTTCTCTCCGTTCATTACAAGAACAGCTGTTTCATTCATTTACCCAGTAAAAAAGAACAGCAGGTCAGTTTAGTTTGGTAAGCTACAGAAATTGCCAATAGATTTGAGCAATCATGATTCATGATGAGCTGCGTGGCGGCCCTCCAGTGAACTTTTGGACATAGCACAGCCGCAGCTATTTCAAAAAAGATGATACCGCAGGGAGGACAGCCGGACAGCCTGACCTTAGGTTTGAACATTCGTTTGGAGTAGGTTTCACACTATCCGGTTTTCGGTACTTACTACAAGAGCGTGCAAAACCTAATTCATTGGAGGCATCCTTACAGACCCCATATTCGTTGCCACTCGCAATGCGGAGGACAGCTGCAAACAGCAGGATAGGCAAGTGAATACGGATCATTGTTTCTCTCTATTCTTCGATTGAAAAATAATGCGCTTTACCAGGTATGCTGGCAAAGCATATTAATGATACCTGGTACTTAAATAGTACTCCGAGTACTCCACAATTTGACTTTGCTTTGTTCACCTCCAATTCAGTGGTCGCCGACCTTTATTTACTTACGGTGAGCATCAAGATTCTTACCTGGTAGTATCCATTATTTATTATATACTCATTTTTTCCACTTTTATATATGAATAGCAACCACAGATTGGAACTTTAACAAAAATGAAGTAATGTGATGGCCACCACTTAGTCAACGACTCGTTTTCAATCACAAGACTCAATGCTGTTTATTAATTGAAAATTGTTACAGTATTCTTTCCTATTCAGGAATTATGAAGTACGTGAAAATCTAGATGCTCGTCAAACCTGATTATAAATAAAAAAGAGTTGGCTGCACCAAACAAAAATCTAGATGCTCGTCAAGCCTGATTAAAAATAAAAAAGAGTTGGCTGCACCAAACGATTAAGTGTAATGGTAGACTCGTCTATTACCAGTAGTGTACATACCGTAGCTGCCAAAACATAATAATGAAAAGAGTGAAACCGGCACGAATCATTAGACTACTAGGACTCTAGTACCGGTAGGAGTAGTACCAGTAGCAACTAGTAGTACACAACGCTAGTACCATGGGTGAATCTCTTTTGTTAAAAGGAGAAGCAAAAGTTTGCTTGCGTACTAATAGCTACCAGGTACTACTAGTAGTAGTACGAGCTCTCTCCAGATTACTGGACGGGTGTGCACCTCTTACAGCGGAGTCCACTAGGGGTCTAAAAAGAGCGACCTACTGGTAAAACAGTTCTGACGGGGTGTGGCATCTGCTTGAAGACTTTTGTGGTTCTCTCAAGTGCGCTAACAGTAAGTGTTTTAAAATGGACGGCAAGGCAAAAAGCAATGATGACTGGGGAGCCCCCTTGCTGAATCAGATTATGTAATGATTAAGATGAAATAACTGTAGTAAGCTTGTGCTGTACGATGCATGCTCGTAGCAGCCTACTAGTCTAGTCAAAGAGTTTCGCTGAAAAAATCATGCAACTGCCTCTCCAGTACTTCACGGCACCGTTGATGTCATATTTCCATTAGTACAGTTCCGGGCCCACCATGCCACTTTCTTCCAATTCCTTCATAGCCTTGGGTGTGACCGATACCATGACACCCAATGTGTCGCATTCTTTGGTTGGTTTGAAGACATAACAAATAGAAAACAACCGCGAAGGCATGCGCCAGGAATGTGTGGGCACCAATGGCATGTGCAACAATTGTTCACAATGCTGGAGCGGCACGGGACGAGCAAAGTCGGCCAAATTCGTAAAGAACGAAATGGGACTGTTGACGGAAACCAAGTGCTGCAGAGATGTCATGGGTTTGGTGGTAGGCTTTCGCTGTCCTAATTTCAATTGATTCACGACTTTGCGCACTCCCACGGGCGTCGAAAAGTCGGCCGGTCGGAGAGGATTGAAATTGTAATAATTTCCCGCATCGTTCTCGTGACAATCTTTAATTTTCCCGCGAAAGTTGACCGTCATGAGAGCTTGATCGCATTGGGTAGTCCGTAAGAATTGTGACGCCAGAACATCGTTGGACGACAAAAATTCTGGTTTCTCGGCGTCGTCCTGAGCCTCGAACAATCCTACCTTCTTTTGTTGTTTGATCCATGTATTGTTAACCCAAAACAACTTGACCTCGGTGGCTGGTCCCACAATCAAGGCCGTGACGACGGATCGGACAATACGCACCACCATGCCAACGGATGGGAAACAGTAGCATCCAAAAAATTCCGGACCTCCCATGGTTTTGACCATGGCTTGGTGCAAAAAGTGTTTGCGCTGAATGTTCAAAGCCACAATGGGTGCATTGTGTGCAATCATATTGTGAAGATTGTAATAGGTTTTGCCATCGCCGACACAATGTGCCAACGACGTGATGAGGGCAAACCTTGTTTCATCCTTACAGTCTTGCACCAAGGCAACCCGAAAGAAGGGTGCATCCCAACCCCACAAGGAGAAATAGGTTAGAGGAACAACAGTCTTTTGCAAGAGCGCCGAGGCTTCGGGGTACGGAGTGTCCATGGAAACCTTTATATCTTGTTGGTAGAACACGGTCAAGATTCGATCGGCTTGCTGTTTGGACTGGACAGGAGTATAGACAATGCTGGCAGCAAATTTTCGTGTCTTGATGCGTCCACCCAACCACGGATTGGCTTCCAACATTGTCGTTAAGCGGTCCCGAAGAAATGTCGCTACATCGTCGAGACTGGTAGCGTTGGAATCCATCTTGTACCAGGTCAAAGTAGCCGTCGAAAATTGTTGTTGCATAATGGGCATGGATGTTTCAAAGGGAAGCAGCGACACAACATGCTCGTCCGTTTCGGTAGGAGGTGGACTGTTGGTAGAAGTCATAATGATGCTTGCTTGCTTATGGCCTTTTTTGTTGTTGTTATTGTTGGTGGGATGGTTTGTGTTGTTGAATATGAGTAGACCCTACTAGCTACGGGAGTACCTGGTAGTATCTGGTAGTAACTCTTCTTTTACTTGTACTCGAGTACCTGGTAATGGTCGATCGAATTATTCATGGTGTTGCGGCTGTTTTTATTACGACGATGAAAAATAATGATAATAATAATAATAATACAGTATGTAATGAGGACTGTTTTTGAATTACTTAAGAAGAAGACGTTAAAAGAGCAGTTCAGAGCAGTCCGGTGTTGATGAAATGCGAATAGAATTCCTTTTCTCCAACAACTCATTTCTTGACCACTCATCATCACAAGAACCACCAACCACCACACACAAGCAAACAAATAACTGCACCATGGTCTCCACCGATATTGAATGTACCCAATCCAAGCCCCCGAAGCCTCGTCGGATTGCCATTGTAGGCGGAGGCGGCATATCGGGTCTTCAAACTATTCGGGCCCTCCGGGCACGTGGTTTTAACGTGACCGCCTACGAAGGATCCGACAAGGTGGGTGGTATCTGGAAATCAAATTACAGCAATTTTAGTGTACAAGTTCCTCGCGTCCTGTTCGAATTTCAAGATTTTCCCATGTCCGAGATTGGATGGAACGATTATGCGACCGGAGTGCAAGTTCAACACTACATTGAAGCCTATGCGGTCAAGTTTGACCTGTTGGATTCTATTCAATTTAATGCGTACGTTACGAGTGTCAAATTGCAACCCGATCATCAGAGTTGGTCCGTGGAAGTGACTGTCCAAAATAAGAAGCACGTCGAGCAATTTGATTATGTCATTATTGCGTCCGGTTTGTACTCGGGTACCAATCAATTCATTCCCAATTGGACCGGCAAAGAATATTTTCGGGGAGAAATTGTTCACAGCTGTCAATTTTACGATGCCTCGGTCGCTAAAGATAAACGGGTGGTGGTGATTGGAGGAGGCAAAAGTGCCGTCGATATTGCCGTGGAAGCTGCTGTTCATAAGGCTGCCAAAGTGACCTTGATGCCTCGGGAAATGCACTGGCCTTCTCCCAGAATACTGTTGGGTCTCATTCGGACCCACAGCATTCTCATGAGCCGGCTTGGTTTGTCTCTCGTTTGTTCGCAGTCGGGAAGCTTTCCCACCGACAGTATCGTGAGTACCCGAAGTCGTCTACTGGGTATGCTGACCACACCCCTCTACAAGCTATATGGGATGGTAGTGGCTTGGCAATTTAATTTGCGTGGAAAATTGTATCCCAGGACAGAAGTCATGCGAGATTTCTACAACATCCATTACAGTGTCAATAATGATTTGACCAATATGAGGAAGGAGGGCAAAGTAGACCTAATAGTTGGAGAGATTGACGAATTTCAGAAGGATGGGTCGACCTTGGCCCTGAAAGATGGTTCTACCTTGTCGGCGGATTTGGTTGTGTCAGCTACTGGATTCCATGAGAATTATTCCTTTTTCGATAACCCCCAAAAAATGCTCAACATTGAAGATGATGGAGTGTATATGTACAGGTTTATGCTGCCCCAAAATATTCCCAATTTGGCATTCATTGGTCATGTCAATGCTGTATCCAACATTGGTTGTTACGGCCTCCAAGCCGAGTGGTTGGCACGATACTTGGCGGGGGATTTAGTGGAAGAAGTTACTCCCGAAAAGATTAAACGAGATATTGAGAGGAGAAAGTCTTGGGCTCGAAACTTTATGCCCAAGTCGAAAGTACGTGGAATGACCATTTTACTCCATGAAACCCATTACTGGGACGTTCTGCTCATGGATATGGGTCTAAGTCCCTACCGCAAGAGTAATATCTTTGCGGAATATATCATGCCGTATGGTCCTTCCGATTACAATGGAATCATCGGTATGCCGAAGCCCAAGAAAATTTATCGTCGTTCGTTCTGGTATGCCCAAGCCTAAGAAAATTTAGGTCTTTGCTGTCTTAAGAAACCTCAGTGTGCCATTGAAGAAAGTGGTTCCAACATGTTCATGGTTATAACCTATCACTGATTTTTTTATTTGTACGACAAGTATGCTTGCTATACTAGAAAACAAAATATGTATCGCAGACTTTATCAGGTAGATTGCATGCATGCGCTACGCTCAGTCCCCGACGTTTTTTAACGGATTGAAGCGAACCATTAAGCCACCTCATCAACATCTTCGTATTCGGACCTTAGAGACGGAACATCTAGAGATCCACCAATGGGCAATGTCACAAAGTCGACGTGCGAGTTTTCTGGCAGTGCCAAAGCCTCTTGAAGTTTTTCGGGGGGTTCTGTCATGGGTTCCTCGGATAGAGGAAATGTGCCCCAGTGAATTCCAACGGCCTTTCGGGCCTGTAATTGTTTGCAGCACTCAACAGCCTCAGCAGGATTAATGTGCGCATCTTGCATCATGAACGCAGGATCGTAAGCTCCGATAGGAATTGCAGCCAAGTCGAACGGGTGAAAGGCGCGTACTGCTTCTGTGCTGTCATGCTGCGCCTCCGGTTTGCTGTCGTGAAGCGAATTTTGTTTGTAGTGGTCCTGTAGTGGTTGTTGAGGCAAATGATACTTGCCGTATCCACAAAAGTCTCCAATTTGCTGGAACAAGGGGAATTTATTGCGTGGCATGCCAGTATCTCCAGCAAAGTAAAACTTTTGCATGACAGCTGAGTCATCCAGTTCCTGCCCACGAGTTTGCGTTTCCACTGCAAACCCACACCATAGGCGTTTGCAACGATCCATAAAATTGCGACTGCCCCAGTGCTGCGCTGGACAGCAGGTTATCGTCATGGTGTCGTTGGTGGCATGACTAACGTGGCCTATGCTCGGAATAACGTTCCATCCCGTTGCCGACCCATTCGAATTTGCCGACGAAGACTCTAAATGGACCGATTCCCACCACTCCAATTCCACCATGCGATCAAGATCCACACTGCACCGAGTCTCGAGCCATTCTTTTAGACCTATGGGTACTACCCATAGATTTACTCGATCTTTCAATGCGCTAACAGAAAGTTGATCCAAATGATCATAGTGATCATGAGAAATCATACACACGTCAATCGTTTCCGGCAGTTCTTCAATAGCCATGGACGGCGCAACATCTCGAGCCACTCCCATCCCCGGCAGCCGTTGAAATGGTGCACAGCGGTGAGTGAAGATTGGATCCGTCAAAATCGTCGCGTTACCCATTTGAACCAGGCAGGTACTGTGTCCAATCCACGTCAGCTGTATGCTCGTAGGCGACGGCGGCTGTTCTTTGGACGGCGTTGTTTGTTGCTGTAGAAGTGTCGTGCCCTTACGGAGGCTCAATGCAGATCCGAACACCATCTGGTGCAGATCCTTTGGCAAAAAACTCATAATGCCACGTGCCTTCCATTCGCGAATGGCTCGCTGCCATCTCCACCTGACAATGTTCCAAACAGGTTGAACACCCGAAGTCGACCAAGACATCCATGGATTGACAAAGCGTCCCGCAGGATCCCGTGCTGTTAATGGTCGACCATCCACGGGATCAAACCAATGCGCCCGAGCATATTCTTCAATTGTAAAAATTACTTGTTGATTGATTGGCACGATTCCTTTGGCAAGTCTGCGTCGCAACCAATAACTCTTGAAGGTATCTCGTGAATTCCTCACGAGATCCCGCCGACGAGCCGACCATCGCTTGTAGAATTCCTGTCGCCGTTGATACAGTCTACTGGACACAGACTCTGCCTGTCTCTTTCGTTGATGATAGTAGTTAGCGACTCGATTGCTGTATTCTAAGCGGGTGTTCTTGAATCTCCGTTGAATTTGGTCTCGTTGAAACCTGTAACCTTGTTGCATGGTCACCTTTTGTTCTTGATACCGATATTTCATAATTTCCCGTCTGTTGTCGTACCGGAGTTTCAATTTGGTAGCCTGTGATTGATATCGTTCTCGAAAGCGAGTCTTTTGTTGTTGATAACGATTCTGAAGACGGACACGAACTTTGGTTGGCGAATGTTTCTCCCAAAAGAGTTTCCATCGGTATGTAACTTCCGGCCAATCACTAGGAAAGAACAGGTAATGTCGTCTTTGTTGATGCAAAGCTTGATGCGGACGTGGCTGTCGATGACAGCTGTAGCAGCTCAAACGGTTCGCATTTTGAATATTGGACTTCTCAAGTCGGGATAAAGTGTGCAGTTGCCTTGTTTGGTTGGTAGTGATAAAATCTGCAGATAAACCTGATATTGTTACCATTTTCCAGCTATGAATAGAGACGTGTGCATTGTATCTTTGACAGACAGGATGTGCTCTCAGAACCAGCAGACGGCCAACCTTTGTAGAGGAAATCATGGTTTCTATCAAAATAATAGTTCAACCCGCCGCACAGAACGCCACTTAAAAAATGCTTGAATACTCAATAGGCGACGTCAACTGAGATCTGAGATTGTGCTGCCCGTTCTTTGCTCTACACTAGACTACTACTAGGAGCTAGGAGCAACTCAACAGTAGCATTACAGTTCGGCCTGAGGTTGAGTTTTGTTGTGACATTTGCTATTAGAGTTTTTTTTTTGATTTTGAACACAGTGATACGCACCACGTAGTGTACTCTAGTAGCTAGTAGTACTAGCTATTAGCAGGCAGTGGTGAACATAGTAGTAGTGTCAACCAAAACTTCGGCTGTAGAATTAAGTACTAAGGTCTACGTGAAATTAATTAATGGTACTAGTACAAAGTCTGTGCACTTAGTAGTAGCTACAGTAGTAGTAGTACTAGTCTACTGTGGTACTACTACCAGGTACCAGGTACAATACACTCATCCACTTTTTATTAGTACTATCCAACTCCTCCTATTTCAAGTCCCACAAAAAAAGGAAACAAGCGCTACCGTACTATAGTGCGTGTCATGTTTCTACCGGAAGATATAATAATAATAATATGATGATGATGATGCTGAATTGCGCAAGGTCTCTTTTAGGACAAGTATTTCGGAGTATAACAGTAAGCGAGATATAGTCCTATCTATGTTCGTGTCTATCTTGCAATATTCTGGCCTCCAGTTGCAATAACCTTGCTGTACCAGAGCGCAGAACGTTTAGGAGTTCTCTGCTGCGTTTCAAAATCGACAAAGCAAATACCAAACCGCCGTTGATACCCGTATTCCCATTCAAAGTTGTCCATGAAACTCCAAGCAAAATATCCTGCCAAGTGAACGCCAGCTTCGATGGCTGCAGCACATGCTCGAAGATGGCCTTCAAAGAATCGTCTACGACCTTCATCTTGTTGAGCAGTTTTTACATCCTCTTCATCCTCTGCCGTTCCATTTTCTGTAATGTAGAGGAGTGGATAATTGTACCGCTTGCTAATCCATAAGAGAAGCTCCCGAGTTGCATCTGGTACTGTGGGCCAACCCATAAAGTTCTTATCCCAGGAAGGATCCACACTGGTTGTGACAAACATGTCTTGCCAATAGCCACTCCATACTGATTCGCTATCTGGTTTGGACGCGAGTGCAGAAGAGTATGTATTGATACCAAAGAAATCACAAGAACCCAGGAGTTGGTACCGTTGGTCTTTTGTAAATTTTGGTAGTCGATCGCCCAGGCGCTTGCGCATGACGTCTGGGTAGTCTCCGCGTATGACAGGTTCCATGAACCAACCAAACTGAAAGAGCATGGCTCTCTCTGCAGCATCACGGTCATCTTTTGAGTCCGTGAGAGGATATCGAAAATCAGCCGAGTTGGACATGCCAATCTTTCCCTTTTGCTCTCTGGCGAATTCGTGTTTGTATATAGACGCAGCTTTGCCATGCGCCAGCAGTTGGTTATGGGCAGCAATATATGTTTCTGTGGCCCCCATCTGTGAACGCCCCGGAGCTTTGACACCGTCATTGTAACCATGAACAGCAACCGTCCATGGCTCGTTTAAAGTAATCCAGTGTTTGACTCTGTCCCCAAATTCACGAAAGCAAATTCTGGCATATTCTCCAAAGGCGTCTACTACGACACTGTTGCCGCTGTGGTCCAACCAGCCTCCAACATCGTCCTCCAACTGCTGAGGTAGGTCCCAATGGTAGAGCGTTATCCAGGGCTCAATATTGTGTTCAATAAGTGTATCGATAAGGCGATTGTAAAATTTGATCCCAGCTTGATTGACGTTGCCTCCGTACCCATTCGGTAATATTCTTGTCCAAGCAATGGATAGTCGATAGGCTTGCAAATTTAAAGACTTCATCAGCTTGACGTCGTCTCGATAACGATGATAGTGATCACAGGCAACATCTGCACTTTCGTTTTTTAGCACGTGTCCTCCTTCGTAACAAAAGGTATCCCAAATTGTCATGCCTCGTCCATCTTCATGGGTTGCTCCTTCAACTTGGTAACTGGAAGTTGCCGATCCAAAGAGAAAGGAAGATGGAAACGTATGGTTGGTGCCATCGCTGGTACTTGCTGTACTCAGGCCATTATTTTTTTGACCATCAATGTTCTTGCCGGAGGTAGTGATAGTGGTTGTAGCTGTATTGGTGGGAAGGCTAGGCTCGTTATGAATAGCACAAATGAGCATAGACAACAAAAGAAAGCAGGCTAAACCAATGCCCAAGAATTTACAGAGTTTTTCTTTGTTCTGTGGTTCCCGCCGTTCATAATCCTTTCCGTCTCCTTCTTCAGCTAAGAGGTTTGATCTCTCTGTTGCCGGTATTGATGACATGGTTGCTTCAAAAGACCTTGGCAAGCATAGGTAGTTACTCCTGTGATCGCTACAGACCACAGCAGTAGAGACATGAAAGACTGGTGTATAGAGTATGGCGTCGTATGGCGTAGGGGATATTCGAAGTTCGAAGGATTGATTTTGTGAAGCATGTATTGAACCACCCGGGCACTCTGCAAAGTAGCTTGCTTCACAATTACTCCGAGTACTCGAGTACTGGTTGTAGTCTAGTCTACTAGCTACGCTAGAGTAGTAGCTAATAGTAGTAGCTAATCAGAGCCAGCCGAAGGGAACGTGAGACAAGGAGACCCGAAGCCGACGTCACCGGAATGACCCGAAATGCCCCATCCCGTCTCCCACTCAGAAACAGG
>Ga0210025_1002373_pt1 | contig 18540 bp, 10 predicted proteins | sample CryGeyme20150102_FD_183989 | JGI IMG/M metagenome (GOLD analysis project Ga0210025, IMG submission 183989) | Groundwater microbial communities from Crystal Geyser aquifers in Utah, USA - Crystal Geyser metaG 2015-0102 (SPAdes) (version 2) | ecosystem: Environmental > Aquatic > Deep subsurface >...
GCTTAACCACTTCAGCTACCATCTGAAGATAATGCCTCTGAGCCAAAAGAGCACCCCGCAATGGGGTCAGATAATGTGTAATATATAAATCCTCACAGAACTGGTGGCAGGTTCCCTATCAAGCCATTCTCCGACAGCCAAAGTTGTTCCAGTGTCAAAGCGAGGCAGTCCAGTGCTTCTATGATATTATCGAGTCGACCCTGAAGGTTGTTTTGTGAGAGTTCGAGAGCCGTTATCTGCCCTCTCGGATTGCAAGTTACGCCACTCCATTCTGAAACATCTTCACTTGAAAACCACTTTTCCTTGCGGCACCAATTGTCGCCTCCAAGAGCGTTATAGATCAAACGTAAGGCATTCTTTTGCGACGAACATCTTGCTTCTATACTGGTTGTATCATTAACAGAAGGATTCATCACGCCAAACGCCAAAATATTTCTTTCTCATGATCCATGCACTTCACATTTTTTCACTACTGGACTGAATGGACTCCTCTTACGAAGTACTCCGAGTAGAGTACAACTCTACTACGATGAGTGCTAAAAAAATAACGAGCAAATGTGCATACTTTTCGAACAAAGCTATTGCCAGCTATTAGGCACTCTACTAGCTAGTCTACATGTACTAGAGTAGCTGGAGACCTCCTACTCGTTTTATTTATTATAAATTTTATTGTGCCCACTAAAATTCTTTACTACGGAGGTGCAGTAACTGAAACCTGAATACTCCAGGGAGTGTTCATAGAAACCAATTAAGCATGAAAAACTTGTACTTAATTTTTGTTTTCAAGAATATTTACACGACGAGGTCATATTATCAAGCTACCCAAAGAATGCCTGGGACTCCCACTCAGACACAGTTCTGGTGGGAACAGTTTACTGTAGATAATCCATTTATAAGAGACAGTACTTAGGTGTCTATGGCCCACTGGTCGGGGATTGGTATCCCCAAGACCAACGCCATAGCACTGGAAGTCAGTTACACACACACACACTACTATTTCTACGGCGGAGTGATGGGCTCAATCCAACTATCACCGGGTCCTGGACGTCGGTTGCGCCAAACAGACTTTGTTTCGTCCTCTTCCTCGTCAGTAACGTCTTCTACAATGACTGTCACACGTCGGCGAGGCTTTTTGTTGTTTTTGGAAGAAGATGTCTCTGTATCCATCGAGTCGCTTCCGTGCAGTTTGACATTGACCTCGGTCGTTTTATTGTTACGTGCCGATGGTGTTGTAGAAACCTTCACCTCGGGAGGAGAAGACGATGGCGAACTTGTCTCAGATTCCATCTCAGTAGGAGTATCGTAGCCTTCATTGTCATCATCATCATCATCTGTTTCTGTATCCATGCGATCTTTTACGATGTAGACCCTTCCATCACGACCACGTACGTACGTTGGCCGACCAGTCTGTTTGGCGGCTTTGGGAGGTGGAGTGACTGTACGACGCTTTGGCGCAGGATGGAGCTTACTTATCAGGGGTTGCTGAAATTCCTCTTGTTCCTCGTAGTCCTCATCTACAGGCACACGGTATACGCGCCCATATGGGTCTCTGACAACGGAATACGATGGATACGGGTTTCTGCGATCAAGCATGCGTTGCCGTCGAAGCTTCTCCTGTCGTTCAGCTTCGCGGAGTCTCTGAAAGTACTCCTCTTCGGCTCTCTTTCGACGCAAGGCTTCTTCCTGGCGTTGACGAAGACGTTCTTGTTGCTGCCTGTACTGTCTGTAGCGCTCCATCTCCGCCTGTCGCTGACGTTCCCGGTAGGTCATCGGGTAGCCACCGTAAAATCCATCATCAAAGTCTCCAAAAACACTTCCTAACATGTTTTGATACCGATATTGTTGATTTGGTCGTGGAGGGTTGCGAGTTGCGTTAGTTTTGTTATTACTGTTTTTTTTTGTAAGAAAGCAAAAAACAAATTCGAAGGTTTTGAGGATTGGAAACGTGCATGATACAACACTGTTCACCAATCAGGTCCAAACGTGCACACCTTCGGTCACAAGTTTCATCTTTGCTTTGATTAATTACTCCGATAGCGTTAAGGTTATATTTTGCATTTTTGAGATCACCGCAGAGAAAATAGAGTAATAACAAAATCACCGAATCACACACTCTAGTAGTTCACCACACTGGTGGAGGCATATCAAATGTTTTAGTATTATTCAATAGTGTAAAAAAGTCATTTAAGCCTGGAGTTTGCAATAGGATAGGACGATAGGCCACCGACAATTTCGGAAGTGCCGCGCTGCCAGAGCTGCGACAAGCAAGGGTGAAAACGATAGCAGCAAGTTTTCACTTCGCAGCCGATGCGGTGCACGAAAGTGGACAAAAATACCTGGAGTGAACTATTAAGAAATGAAATATTACGCATAAAACGAAGCTCGGTTACACACCATGTACTACAGTACCTGCCACATTATATTTTGCACTCCAATTCCCTCAAAACTAAGTAGTTTAATAGCTTTATGTTACTTGGGTCAAATTCTCAAATGCAATTTTCTTTTTAGTTGCATACATATGACTTTTTGAGGAATCCCTTGATGTTGGGATCATCTACGTATTCGACCTTGCATCGTTTGTAATCACCTCTATCCACATTGCCGTATGCATCCACTCCCCCTGTCTTCAGAAGGGTTGACATGCCCGCTCGAACACAGGCATCTCCACGTGCTTTTGATGGTTGGCCGAATTTACAGAGCGCTTGGTCGTCACTCAATTTTTTATTGGACTGTTGGGAATCAGAAGATGGTTGGATCAATTCTTGAGACATGAATGCATCTACATCCAGAGCTTGCGCTGGTGTGCAATATGCTGAAAAGCTTGTTGCTACCGAGAGAAACGATAGGCTAAGAAGATGTCGACGTCCATGGGATCCGCAGGACTGGGCAGTTGTTGAAGTCATTGATACCGACGAAATATGTTCACGGTGTTGGGGCGATAGAGAAAAAGTGCCGCCAGAAAAAATAAACATCATCCCCAAAACAAAGGACACATATTTTGTTGTCACCATCGTAGGCATAGCTTTAATATTGTATGGATAAACAAAGGTTAGACTGGATTCCATTCATCTTGTACGACGTACGACACCTGCTTCAAAAGTCAAAAATCGTCGGTCGTCGCCATCGTCTCACCATTTTCAAATATTTTCAGTATTTGACGTTTGAAGCTACTCCTTACCTCGTAAAACATCAGCGCCAGCGATACCTCTGTGTCCTCCTTTCACTTCCGAGTGCATTTATCTGATCAAGCCGAGATTTGCAACAAAGGACAAGCCGCACCATCGTCATCATCTTTGCTAAAAAGAGATGTTGTGTAAGAAATCAATGAGTCACCATTTAGTCCCGAATACCAGTCACGGGATTGACTCAATGTTTTTACAGGAAGTTTTTTCCACGAACTCCAAGTAATGTTCTTGTTGTTGTGGTCTACAAAAGCCGGTCTTTTCTAGCCAGAAGCAATGAGATGTTTTCCAGAAAGGAATCAAGGAAGAAGCAACCAGATAAACAACTAGCTACAGTTCTGCAGCTCCTGATGCCTGATGAACAGCGTCCTCAGTTTCCGCCTCGTCTTCCTCCGTACGAGAGTCTATCCAATTCCAATCGACCTTGTCACAGAGTTCCAGATCAACATTGCGCTGGATATCACTAACAACTCCAACCCGTCGTCGATTCGCTCCTGCGCACTCTATAAACTTTGGCCCACACATTCGTTCATCGCACTCGAGGCAAGGATCGACTGGTGATTTGTGTGACCGATGATAGAGGGAAGGAAGCCACCGAAAAGGAGCTAACTTGTGCTTTATACATGTTTTGAAACAGTGCTTCCAATTACAGCCTACGTTGAGGACCCAACAATCGACGCACGGTAACGAGAGCTCACTTCCTCGCCGAAGGCATTCTTTTACGTAATTCGTGTCCAAGCCACGCAAGACGCCACCTTTGGTACATTCAGTAGTCATGCCTGTCAGCGTGACTCGAGTCTGCTTGTAAATTTGAATATCGTGACGATTAGAACATTTTCCACAGTGTCCACAATTTAGTATGTGTTGCTGATGCTGCTCTTGATCACTCTCGTTCGTCTTCCTTGCATTTTCGGCCAAAGTTTTTGTTGATTTTGTTGCGACCGATGGTGTGTCAGTATCATCTTTTGCAATTGTTTCGACGCAAACATCAGATGTTGCATAAAGGTCTAGCGTATTCGGAGTACTCTCCCACACTATGAGCTCTTGTCCTTCCCCGATCAGGAGGTAGACGTATAAGATCAGAATGAATAGGGCAGTAATCAGAAGTATTTTCGACGATATGGCCATTTCCTTACTTTGATAAGTAATAAGTACTATAGGATATATACGCTTCAGCTCGGCAGCGAATGAGTTAATTAGCAATGTTTGTACCAACAACCACTGTTGATAGTAGAAATTCTCAGATCTCAGATGTGTGCAATGTTTGTTGTACCTTGTAGTAGTCTACTTTCTCAAAAACTTCGCTTCTGTGGAAGTGGAAGTCTTGATCGAGTCATGAGCTCCACACGACTAAATAATAATTTCGGCCACCACAGCCAAATAACGAGAATGTCAAGCGTGCTGACACGTGTTACTCCACCATCTCTCAAATACGCTCTACCATCATCAGTTCTTGTCCACTGGAAATACCAGCATCGGCCATGGTGGAACCTTTGTTCTCGACGCTTAGTTCAAAAACCTTGCGTGGAAATCTCGTGACTAGTCGAAAGCTTGGTAGGTGTGGTTCTGGTGTAGATTCTCCCAGTGCGGCTTGGGCAAACAAAAAGAGATCATGGAGGGTTGCATTTTGCACAACAAATCGTCTTCTAGCAGAGAGGCCGCCATCAGCTCGTATTTGTACAGTGCAGACGCCTTCCTTCAAGTCTTGGGGCGGTTCTGGTAGCAAATGATTCATGGCGACGGCTGCTGTTGCTGTGTTGTTGGATGCATCAACAATTTTTGTCCGCGAAGCAGGCGAATCCGACACCAATGTTCGTCCGCCCGATAGTGTGTGTCCCACGGAAGTAGCCGCAGCTTGGCTTGTTTTTCTTGTATCATCACTATCACTTGTCTCGCTTTCGGGGAAATCCTTGACTTCTCCAATCTCCACTTCGATATCCGTATTGATACACGTCACAGCCCCGTAGGTTGCTGGAAGAACTTTTGCCACAATCAAATCATATTTAATCCCCCGGTGCCAGGTGTGTACGGTATCGTTTACCGACAAAGTGGCTCGCGTACGAATGAGGGACTGTTCCAGCACCATTTTGACATCTTTCAAATTGTAAAATCCATTCCGAATGGCATCGTGAGTTGGTGTCAAGGTGCATCCCTTGCCCTTGGGCAGTCGCACCATGGAAACTTCAATGGGTAGATTGGGGACATCAAAGGCTCCGTAGGCAATATGACCAGGTGTTTTTTCAGTGTCATCTTCTTCATCGTCGTCATTCTCTTTCATCCTTTCTTGATATTCATTCATCTTGTTGGCTGTATTTGTTTCTTCTGTATCCATGATTTCAACGTCACTGATTCCTTCCCTCAATTCTTTCGTCAATACAGAAGCCGATGGATCTATAGTCCGTTTCGTAGAAATTTCAAAATCACGATGAATGTCTAATCGCCGTCGAGGGTCCAACAAAGCTGCTGCCATGGGTGCCGGAAGCCCAATATCACCTTCTTCTTGAGTAAATTCTACCACTGTGCCGTGGGTATAACTGATATATTTGTGTCCTAGTTCATCTAGAAAGGCAGCTTTGGAATTATTGCCGTTTGTAATATCGTCGTCGTCGTCATCATTGCCTGTAATGTCCTCGCCTTCTTCCTCGTCGTCATCGTTGTTGGGTTTTAACGTTTTCATCAACACCGACGCTGGAAAGGTGTACCGAGGATTCAAAATTCCAATGCGAAAAATCCAAGGAGACCCTTGCGTCGAAATATTGTCGTCGTTCCCAATAATGCTCTGTGTCAATCGTTCCAATACAGACGGTGGCAGTGCAATTTTGTCTCCTTCGCCCCAAATAGAAGTGGCAGACAATTGTAAGTGCGGTGTGCTGCTGTTACTGCTGCTGCTGCTGCTGCTGCCGCTGCTGCTGCTGCTGTCAAAAGGAGGAGCCAATGATTTGACGCCCAAGGCCCGTTCACAGGAGGTCATGTATCTCATCTGAAAGTCTCTTTGCTGTTGTTGCTTCAGTCGTTCTTGTTGTCGTTGAGCTGCCTGTTTTCTGCGGTACTCTGCTTCTCGCTTGGCCTGGGCCGATACCGCCACGGGACGACGACCACGTAATTTTTGCTGATCTCGTGCCAAACGTTGTGCAGCGTCTTCAAAGTCCATTGTCCATTGTATGATTGCTATGTTACTCTAATAATTAAAATACTTCTACTGTCGTTTTATTACTATGAGAAAGAAAAGAGGTTGTGGTTTGGCTTGTTGGTCGTGACGATTCGATTGATTCGTTTCTTCAGAAAGAAAAGGACGACAATCGAACATGGTAGGGTTAACGCTATATTTTCATTTGAGGTTTTGAAAATTTATTTTCCTCTGGTTTCTCAATCTCATTTTCAAGTCCAGTCCTTTTCAAGAGAGCCCTACTAGTCTAATAGGTCTACTAGAGGTAGGTATTCGCCAAGCCAACTTGATAAAAAAAAACTATATTATAAGATATATCCGTCCCCTTGACATTTTCCTGTTTTTGTGCTCAAGTCCCCCCATCACTTTCGTCTTCTCCTAGCAGGATACGGAGCTAGTTGCTGCTGTCAATTTTGGTGCGTTTGGTTTTTGGTTCTTCCGTAGTAGCATCGTCTTTCTTGTACCACGTCAACGGGGGCAACTCTGCCTCTTCGGCAGTACTTTGTTTCTTCTTTTTCTTCTGGTCAATTTTCGGTTCTTCTTCAAAATCCATCCCCTCCAGTGCCATGGCATCCAACAAGGCATTTTTTCGTTTCTTGACTTCTTGACTCGTTTCGTCCAATTTCAAGTAGGCTTCCGCTGCTTCAGTGGCCCCGAACCGACATCGAGAACGAATCAACAACAAAATCAAGCGCTGCCGTGCTTCTCTTTGATTTCCTACAATTTCCAAAAAGGTTTGCACATTTTGCAACTGTTCGTCTAAATCCAAGTCCAACAACTTTTCCGATGTCCGCAAGGACAATTCTCTTGCCTTTTCCGAGGTCAACTCGAAGGGCTTGTTACTGCTACCGGATGCCTTGGCTTCGGCGTGCGCCTGATCGCAAAGGTCCTTAATATCATCGGGAAGTGCCTTGAGCAAGGCAGACAATTGTACGGCGGTATCATTCCGCAAATCTCGAGCAATTTGGAGTGTTGCAATGGCAGTACAGGGATCGATAAAAGCTTTGGAATCAACCTTGCCGTACGGAATGTTCTGCAACGATTATTGGCAATAAAATTAGATTCAAACGTTGAAGTTGTGAGAGAAAATCAATGAATCAAAACAAAATATTTTAGAAATTGAAGCATCTATACATCCAACTTTCCTACAGACTCATATATATTATTTACATACCTTGGATTCAAAATCATAGTCCACTTCTTTGCTGCTTGAACGCTTGGAGGGTGCTATTGGAGCGTTCGCTTTAGTAATGATGGTGCTTGTTTCTGTGGTATGTTTGGGTGATGTTGCTGGTGTTGGTTGTGTTGGTAGTACATCAGCTTGGGCCACTGATTCCTGTGTATCATTTTTTTGCGGTGTTGGGGTTGGCTCTTTGTTAGCATCTTCAGTCTGCTTTTCGGGTGATTCTTTAGAAGGGCTAATGACTACCTCCTCCTCCTCCTTCGTTGGTACTTGTGCCGTTTTTGTAGCTTCCACAGAATCAGCAGCAGCAGCAGCAGTAACAGCAGTAGCGGTAACAGCAGTAGCAGGTTGCTGTGATACTGCCAACTCTTTCTTCAAGACATTAATCAAAGTTGGCCCACCAAAAACGTGTTGGGCATCAAATTGTTGTTTGACAACAGTTTCCAATTTTAAGCAGGTCGTTACATCCAAGGAGTGACTTTGAACAATGCTCAACAATGCTTCTCCTAAAGCATCTCGCATATCCGAAAGGCGTTCCCATCTTGGAGTACCAGCATCCAGTAGAATCGATTCGACAAGAATTTGCAAGTACAACCATTGTCGTTGAACTAAAGCTGGAGTTGATGCAACAACAACAACGACATTATTATTATCATCGTCATCATTGTTGTTGCTATTGTTGTTGGTGCTGACAGTGCTGGGGTTCTGAATGGCCTTGGACAACGTTGAAGCGAGGGCAGCAATGTGTTTGCGACGAAAACCAATCCATTTTGCCAGAGCTTGAATGGACTCTTTGGAAGCTGTGTCAGCTAATTTGGTCATGCGCTGGTTTAGGCGAAGTGCCATGGGTGTTATTGTTCTGGTGTCTGTCATTGCGAGAAATAGAGTAATTATTACAGTAGTACACGGCTTTGCAATTATTATTGTATGATGTTGTGTGATCTAATCGGGGTGGGGAAAATCGTGAAGCTTTTGGATGGGTGCATATGGGTGGATGGATTTGGATTGTTGGTTTGATGCAGCGAGGTTGGAATACTTTAGACGCACACTTTGCTTGAATCTTCTACGATAAGTACCAGCAGAGTAGAGCATCGAGCAGAGTACAGTATTCTAGAGTGTACAGTACGTGCATTGAGCCGTTGCTTGGCGACGATGGTGTGCTCTTCGACCTTTAATAATAATAATATGATGCACCATTGTGTCATTAGCTCTGCAACAATAAAAAGCTCTCCACATATACCAGGTAGCAGAAAAAGGGCGATTAAGAAACAATAACACAAGGTAGTAAACGAGGGAAAACTAGCTCGAGAAGAGGTGAAAACGAGGAGGCTTGGTTGTTTTTGGCAGTTTAACATTGGTGCGTTTCTGTGCATCCCAAAGTCTGCTTAAAAAACTCCTTCTACTGGACCCACCAAAGTCGGTGCAACTCCTATTTCCTATTACAAGTAGACTAGAGCATTATTAGGAGTAACTGTTCATGAAAACACCGAAACAACAAATAATAATAATTACATAGTCATCCAGCAAAAAACACATACTTGTAACCATGACAAGTTGGGGTTTTCTATCCAAGAAGGAACAAGAAGTAACACCGACTACTACCTCGACTGCTGAGACTGGAGAATCACAGCTGTCACCATTCAAAAACCGATCTAGAAAAATAATGGGAGGACGAAGACGGAGTGAATACGAACAACATCTCGCTAATAATAATAATAACAATAACAACAACAGCAACAACAGTAGTACAAGTAGTGGCAAGAAGAAACCACTAAGCTTTGGACGTAACTTCAGACAACAGAAACAAAAACAATCGTCACCCTATAACAACAACTACACATCCGCACAAGAGGAAAGCGATAAACACCAAGCCATTCAATTGGATGCTTCGGATGATGGTATCGAGTTAATGTACGGAGAAGATCATTTCAAACAGCATCATCATTCTTCTGCAACTCATAATACTACTACTACTACTGATAATAATAATAATAACAACAATAACCAGCAGCACCATCACAGTCGAAGAAGTATGAGCAACCACAAAGGTCAACGAAGAAGCATACCGGTATCTCCCAAACCAGCACAGCACGAAAACTTCGATCTACCTTTTACGAATGCTGCTCCTGGTACTACTACAGCTTCTGCTACAAGTACAAGTCTGACACAGAGGCTTGTCAACACTGCCCACGTGCCGGTCATTTCTTTGGAAAAGGATGTTCTCGTGCAGCGCACCAAAATCTTTCGAGCTCAATTCAGTGTTTTGTTTCCCGTTTCTGCTACAACAACTGACGCTACCACGATGACTTTCAGCACGAATAATGCTCTGGGAGCACCGCGACATCGCATTCCTCTGGGTGGGACGCGACCCGTTCAGTTGTCGTACCGTGAAACACTCCAGTTATTACAAAATGCCAATCCGGGTGATGAAATGACATGCGTCAAGGTTGAATTGCACAGAACCAAAGTAGAAATGGATGTACTCGAACAAGATAAAGATGCGTTGAAGCGACGATGGAGATCATTGCAGCAGCAGCAGCAACAACAACAACAATCCAGCAGCAACAACCAACACACTATTAATCCACTGCAGAAGCAACAACAAGAACAGCAGCAGCAGCAGCTGTCTGCATCGTCTGTGGACTGGGACATTCATCGTCTCTTGCATTCACAACGAAAGATGGGATTGCAAGAACGATTGGATTTAGAACAAATACGAGGAAGATGCATCACTGTTCATCTCTCGAATCCTCGAGCTGAAGATGCCTTTTTGAACAAGTGCTGTGGTGCCAAACAACACTTGACTCCCGATTCCAACACGGAAGGTCCGTTGTCGTCGTTGACCATGTACACCATGACACCCCAGAATTGTCGTGCGGGAGGTGCCGGTGCTACGATTCGTCATTTAGCCTTGCTGCCCCGCGGATCGTCCTTCTTTGTTAGTCGGGACAATGGGAAATCCTATTCGTGGGGTCAATTGCCGCCACGTATATTGCAGCGCATGAAGACACAGGGCCTAGATCCTGTTACGCATTGCGGAGGCTTGAAATATCTCTCGACCGGACCTAATGGTTCCTACTTTGCTGAGTTTCGTTCTGGCGAATGCTGGTGGGGTTGTGCTGGAGAAGGCAAAGAGTTTTACGAAATATTGCAACAGTGGGATGTGTACCGCGTCGTCTTTGGGGCATCCATGATGCACACAACTACTACGAGTGGTGGTGGTCATGACAACAACATTATCACCAACTCCTGGATCATTTTGGCCAAGGACGGACGCGCTGCTTGGAAGAACGTACCATCTCGCCTGCACCAGATCCTGGAAAGTCGCTTGGCCAATGCAGCTGCACCTGCCGAAGTATCGTTAGGAAGCGGAGAATCTTACTATGTTCGCTTTTTGGATGGAACCGTGGACTATTGTCTTCCCGCCGAAATTGCTGCAGTGTGCGAACGCATTCAGAGCCATGGCGGAACCATTACCGACATTGCCATGAATCCGGAAGTATCGCACGAGTTCATGATCCGGCATACGGAAGTTCCGACGCATAGATAAATAATAAAGTAGTAGTCTACTCGTACTAGTGAATAATGAAAGCAGCAATTAGCACGCTAACTAGAGTAGTAGTAGCTAACAAGAAGCACCAATAGGAGTAGCAAACCTACTACTTTTTCCTCGTAACAGTACTGCAGTACCTCCAGTACTACTAGTACTACCACTAGCTACCCCGGAGTAGTAGACTTCTTACCAGGTAATATCTCATCACAGTACTACCACTACCAGGGGGGGGTACTGTACCTACTACTAGTCTAGTACCTGGTACTGTAGGTGGCTACAGTAGTACCGCTCATCATGATAGCAGGAGAGGAAAGTGGCAACGCTCAGCAGGGGGTTCTCTAAAGCAAGGAGTAACACTACGACATGAGGAATTCGTATTCCTGATATATTTTTAATTAAAAATAGACAGCTTAAGCTCTCAGGTTATGGGTCATGTCCGAGACAACCAGCAAATTTTTTAGCAGTATCCGATTTCGGGTCTTCTGCTTCTGATGATGATGATGATGATGATGCCGACCAGGTGCATGCACCAACATTCATGCAACCAAAGTCATTAAATACTCAATATAATAATAGCAATTGGTGTGCCCAAGCTACTAGGCAATGAAAAGAATACGAAGGACGACACACAATCACAACAACTACACAGACTATCCATAATAGCATCCATCGCTCATTTACTTTTTGATTTCCGTCGGAGCACAGTGAGCGAAAGAACCTGGTTTTTCATTTTTAAATTCGAATTCGAATTCTGCGCTTTTCGTTCTTTGCAACACCCTCAAATTTTTTTTGAGCTATGGCCTCGTCGTCGTCCACGACGATGCCGATGGCCAAACTAGCAACTCCAATCGACAACAAACCGCGAAGTTCTTCCAATGCATCATCGAACAGTATGGGAAGCGAAACGGGACGGCTGCTAAAGTCTTTGGGCTCTGTGGAAGGATTTGCTGACATTGGATCGGGCTTGGAGCCTTGTGGTACTCCCGTGGCGGCTTCTCGTCCCAAAGAATCTGTTGCTGCTGCTACTGCTGTTGCTACAGGAGCAGCTACTCATGAAACCAATGTCGTAACAGCTCAGCATGACACCACAGCTGCACCTGCACCTGCACCTGCACCTTTACCACCTGAAGTGGAGGAAAATGACGGTGACAAAAAGCCAAAGGCGGCAGAGAAAAATCAATCTCTACCGCCACAACCTCGTGTCCACGTTCATTTTCCCAAGCACTTGCAGCCGTCTTCGAGAGAAGGTGGTGGTCAAACAACAAGTAGTAGCAAAGGTTCTCGTCATCATCATGTTCCAGAAAGACGCCTGCCCACTAAGAAACGAAAATTAAGCCACGAAACCTATGAATCTCGACTGCAGTTAAGCGATTCTGGTGCAGACCCTCCTTCTGCTGGTACATCAAGTTTTTCAATTTCCAAACGAAAAATGAGTGTAGAATCCCACGGAAAAATGAGCCTGGAATCCCAGGGGTCGCATTCAGCCCTAGAACGATCCGAATCTAATTATCTGATTGCAAGACATCGTAAAATGTCGACAGAATCTTACGGATCGGCCATGGGAGATATAAGTTTGGGATTGGAATCACTCGATAGTGATATCATTCAAAAACAAGCACCCGGCGATATGCATGGTAGCTTGGAATTGAAGGGCTCGGGAGATGACCTGCCACCACCGGCCCATGTGACCTTGCCAGAATTGGGAAACTCTGCCATGGACCATTTAGACGCACTCGGAGAAGAAGCTGCAACAGCAGCGGCAGCCAACATGCCGCATCCTGCTCCTATAGCTGCCCTCCAGAAAAGTGGGAATAATAATGCAACACGGCATCCTGGTGCACCAAAGAGAGCAAGAAAAGGCTCTTCTGAAGCTGCTACCAGTACTGAACCCAACGACAACCATTCCAAAGAGAGCGATGACACTTTTAGCACGAATGGGCATCGAATCCTGATGGAGGCTATCGAGGCGACGAGCGGGGGAGGAGGACGTAAGCGCCTCGAATCGTGGGGTGGCATGTCTGATTTGTCCGTGACGGGCGGTGGTCGTTCCCGAAGCAACAGTGTGGATGCCGCTGCTGCTGCCATGGCAACGGCTCTGCAACAAACAGGGATCCTTGACGATGTCATGGCGGCAGCCAATATGGATGTAGGATCTGATGCATCATCATTTGGTGACCTGGGATTTTTCTCCACCAAACCACGCAGCAGCAGCATAGAGGCTTTTGTGCGGGATCGTACGGGAAGTATCGAAGCTTTTTTTAGAGACAGAAAGGAATCACTAGCATCATTTTCAGACCATACTCCCTTGACAGGGAATTCTGATGGACTGGAGATATCGAGCGAATTGCAGAAATTTGTTACGCAGGCTGTTGCATCGGTCGGAGATCAATTAGCCGAACTGGCTGGGAATATTGAGACTGTAGTAGAAATTCCGGAGAAGTCTGACAAACATGACGATGCGGCATCGCTGGGAAGTAAGAGTAATAGCACTGCCACACCAGTAAAGACGTTAATTGGCGCGGCGTTGGACGATCCTTCCCGTGCGACAATAAGTGGACACATGATAACACACCAGACGGATGTAACTGGTGCATCGTCCGGAGCTATCATGGTAGACTACGACGCTGTAGCGGCTGCTGTTGATGCAGCGAATGCGGCTGTGGGGGGGATAGATCTGGAGACGATTGGTGTACCTTCAAAGGGAACGCACAAACTGCCATCCAATTCTGGCAGAAAGCGACCGCACGACGTCTCTTTCCATCTTTCTAACGTCCCACACTCATCTTTGTCGGAACAAGAACAAGCTGAAATCAGACAGCGTGCAAGAAGAGCGGCCGGCTATACACCACCCTCTGACTTCGTTGACAATCTGAAAACGCCGGCTAGACACATTCCTTTGAAGAAACGGCTAACACAAGATACACCAGATGTTCCAGGCTCTGCCAAGTCGATGAATGATACTCCCAGAGTTTCCAATACGTCGGGGAGAGGTGTAGTGCCAAGCGTTGTTTTTTCAGCACCTTCTGCCTCGAGTTCCAAACTTGGTTGTAAGGAGAAATCCACACAAAAATGGGATAGCATGTACGAGTGCCTGTTGCAGTTTGTGCAGGATCGAAAGCACGAGGAGACGGCTGGATTATCTCCAGAAGATGTTGCCGATTGGGTTTGGGACGGGAACGTACCGACGACTTATAAAAACCGGGACGGAAAGGCGCTGGGGCGATGGATCAATAATCAGCGTTCTGCAAAGAGTAAGGGCAATCTGAAGGATGAGCGTGAACAACGTCTTGTAAATGCCGGTTTAAAATGGAGCGTCTTAGCTTCAAACTCTTGGAATGAAATGCTGGATGAGCTTCGGATCTATATCAAGGAATATGTGAGTATTAGCTACCAACTTTGCAAAGTAATTTGTTTCTATCTATCACCTGACCTTTCTCTCTACTTATTTACAGACTATGGACGGGAAGAAGTGGGACGGGAACGTTCCAACTAACTATCGCATCAAGGCGAGGGCAAACGGAAAGAAATTGACAGAAGAAGACAAGAATTTGGGCCGCTGGGTTAACCGGCAACGCAGTTTATACCAGGCCGGGAAGCTTCGCAAGGATCGTCAGTTGGCACTAGAAAGCGTTGGGTTGAAGTGGTCAATGCTCGCTACTACATCGTGGGAGTCGATGTACGAAACGCTGGTCGAATACGTAAACGAAAAGAAGAAGAAGGGAATCAAATGGGATGGAAATGTTCCTGCTAATTACAAAACAGACGACAACCCTCCTCGTGCTCTTGGGCGATGGATCAATCGCCAACGTTCTGCTTATGTCAAAAAGAAGCTCAAAAAGGAATGCGTAGAAAAATTGACCACGTTGGGTCTCAAGTGGTCAGTTCATGAGCGAAAGTTCCCCGAACACGACGGCTATATTCATCTGCATCCACAACATGCGACATCAACTCAAGGCTACGCTTCAAGTGCCGAGTCATTGCTACAATCCAACAATGCTGCGACTCCTGGACAGGTTGTATCGGCTTCGGGAGTGGCAGTGTCAACGTCCCAGCAAAACCCTATCCCCGCCTCCATTGGAGTTCCCGCTGTCAAAGTTCAGTTGAATTCACCGCCGCTACAACCTGTTCAGGGGGCCGGAGCTGGTTCTAGCGACATTCACCCAGATCACGTTGCATCTGCGCATGCCAATGACAGTGACCAGAATTCACCGGCAAGCCAAGACACTGTGAAAGGGGGTAACAAAAACAAGTCGTTTTTCAATCCAATCCCAAAACTTGTCGAGCTTGCAAAGCCGCCTGTGCCATCTTTGATCAGTAGTGCGGCACCTGCGCCAAAGCCGATTGGCACAGTTGCAGCAAAGCAGCCGGGGCTAAAGCCTGAAATTTCGATGCCAATCCCAGCCAAGGCACAGGCGTTACCCGTTGAGGGAAAGAAGGATGGACATACTACAGAAAACCCCAATTTGAACGGTGGCGCTGCAACTCCGGACGCTTGTTCTGCCGATGCAGCAGAGCCGCGTGAATCTGTTACCGACACCGTCGATCGGGAGGGAACAGTAATTGTCCCCGCGGAAGCTTCTGTCGCGCCCAGCTTCGAGAATATGGATGGCAGTGGACTGGCGAAGGAAACGCTTGGGACCGTACCCTCATCAAGGGATACTACCGAACAGTCCCAAGCAGCAGCAATGGCGATGGAGAAAGTGGAAGGTCCACATGTTCAAGCTGTCGCGAAGTCCACACACGAGGCAGAGTCCGCTGGAGAATCAAAGAGTGCCTTGACGTTGCCCTCAGCGACCATAACGGATGTGCAGAAAGCTGTTGATCAAACACCTGTTCATGCTACGAAGCAACCGGAACTTGCAGCTGAATCTGTGTGTAAAAATGGGAAACCCGTGGAAGCGATGGTAACCGAAGGCTTTTCTTCAGCGAAGGCAGCAGTGTCGAGCGCTTCTGATAAAAAGAGTGTCGCGAAGACATCCGAAGAGCTTGAAAATAACACTCCTGATGTTGCACACGGAGAGGGTGCTCTTCAACCTGATGCACCGCCGAGCGATGATGCTGTAGTTCCAGAGGATTTCGACGATACTGAATCAGACGGGGGCAAAGCAAGCACTGCTAGTAGCCAGTCATCAACAAGCGTCGTGGTACTCGAGGCGAAGACAAAGACTGTCGAAAGAGACTCCTGCAAAACGACGCCCGATAACGAAGAGGAGTCCGTGCCTTGCGAGCCAACATTAAGACCGGACGACGAAGCGGAGGAACCACCAGCCAAACGAACCAGGGAATTGCGACCGGATCGAAAAATTGCAACTCCGGTGAAAAAAACGGATGCGAAGGTCAAGGCCGACGAAAGCTCATCGCCTCCTCGACGAGCAAAGCGAAATAGTGATGACAAAGCCCACGCTGAAGAAAAAGCAACGCCAAAAAGATCGACTCGCCGTGGTACGCGTGTTCGTTGATACCTGAGGTGCTTCTTTCAAGGTGGCTGTCCCAGCAAGATATAAATGCTTGTCATATTCCTGTCGATGAATGTTGCGTAATCAGATTCTATAAACTATCTCATCGTCTTTTTTAAAACAAACTGTAATATTATCATTTGTAGAGCGAAAACGAAAGTAGGTCATTCTTTAGACGATACGTGAGGGAGCAAAGAAAGAAAGTCGACGGTGACGTTGATCTCTATGATTTCACTCTGTGAATGATGCTGACGTTTTTGTCTTCTGCTGTCTCTTCGGTCGTTGCAGCTCTTTCTTTCTATGCGTACATTCAGTTCTCTGGACAAATACTGGAGTAAATGAAAACCACTGCAATGCATGTTGAACATGTTTCCCAACATGCAGTACCGCACACACACGCGCACACACACAAAACAAACAGTGCAGCAGATAGAGTGCATTTCATTCATTCAAATTATTAGTGGGACGCTAATTTATGTTGTTCGCAGATTATCCTACGTCCCGCTTTTTCTTATTCTTTTCTTCGAGACAAGATCATTGAATGTGTATTGGAAATTAAACAACATGAGATGCAACATCTTTTTTTTCTCTTTAACCTTGCTGATTTACATCCATCTTCTCTTGGTTTTACGTTTTTTTCAAATAAATGCATCTCGTCTTTCGTATGTTTGACTATAAAATGTTCAGCAATTTTGCGTTTTTTTTTCTTCTTGGTGTTGTTGTTGCTGTTGCTGCTGCCGTATGGTGATTATTATTTATTTACGTACTGCTGTAGTACAGGATTGTTTTTTTACAGATTTTCTACCGCCCAAAAACCAAAGGCAATGGTAGCGATGACTCCACCAAACGAAAAAATGAGAATGGGAGCATCACCTCCATCGAGTGTCGTTCCAACGCGATCACCAACTTTCTTGGCATAACGGCGACGCGGTCCTGAGCATTGAGGACAACGGAATCCAGGACCTTGTTCTTCGAAGTACATGCCCGCACATTCGGCCTGCAGGAGCAGGGGGTGGTAGTATTAGTGTTCGTCGTAGTTATTCAAATCGCAACACAAGGGATGCATTTTTGTTTGTTTAGCGTTGATTGATTGATTGATCGTTTTTTGATAGTGCGGTGCAACATGCAACATGAAAACGGATGGAAGAAATGAACGAATATATAAAGGTGTAAGTGAGAAATCTGCTATCATACAGTATTTCAAGGTGTGGCAACCAAAACTTCAATACTGCCTGCCTGCAGTACTGCTACGCTACTAACTGAAACCAGTGATGAAAAAATAATAATAATAAAATTAAACGCACCCGATTGTAAATGTAACCACAATCCTTGCAGACCCATTCTCCTTGCCAGTACTTGGATTCTGTTTCTTTTTCGGCTGCTTTGGTTGATGCCGATTTTTTGTTTCCAAAAACGTTCAAACTGGTAGGCGTTGTGATTGTTGCGGCCTGTTGTTGTCGGACCAGGCTTCTGGTAGATGGAGGAGCAAAGGCCGTGGTAGTTGTTGTTGCAAAAGCACACAACAACAACAAGACGCAGATAAAAGAAGAAAGGATAAAAGATTTCATGATAAATTATTTGTTATTGTTATTGGTTGGTTAAAAAAAAATGGGAGGAGATGGAAGTTACCGGTTGTCCTGCTGTGGCTGAGATGTACTGGTAGATAGTTCCAAGTAGTTGTAGTATGGTATGACTCAATGGGATCTCTGGCATGGATTCTCATCTCGTCCTCTCATGCAATATTACTGTATTATTATTGCTGTGCGTTTGATGATCGCAACGTCAGTTGTTGTTGAAAGCATTGTGTCAATGGAAAGGTGAGCATATGAGCGTCTATTTTAGAAATAGGTTTATCATCAGAGTTAGCGTTTGAAACAGTGGCGATGAGCGAATGCTACCGCGTTCTCTCGACTATGCCAGCTCTCTAGGGCTACGTTCGGCTAGGTAGGGTGGTTTGGAGAAACTCGGCAATTTACTAGGGCCGACCTTTTCTCCGTTCC